>Ga0208325_1000500_pt1 | contig 10588 bp, 3 predicted proteins | sample PL_2010_330m_FD_185486 | JGI IMG/M metagenome (GOLD analysis project Ga0208325, IMG submission 185486) | Freshwater microbial communities from Powell Lake, British Columbia, Canada to study Microbial Dark Matter (Phase II) - PL_2010_330m... | ecosystem: Environmental > Aquatic > Freshwater > Lake...
GGGGTAGACAGAGAGAGGGGGAGAAGGAGGATCACCGAGATCAATCTTCGGAAGATGCGGAAAGTGGGGACAGGTCTCCACATTGCATGCGGAGACCTGTCCCCATAACTTGCGTCCCCATAATTTCGCTTCTTCATGATTGATTACGCTGCTACGAGCAGCTCCTCCATCCTTTCGTGCAGATGTCTTAGTTCTTCAGCGTCTTTTATTTCAGCGGGTTTAAGTATAAACCTGAGTTTAGCCGGATCCTTTTTCAATTCCTCTACTGCGATTGCCCCATGGTGGGTATCGCCAGTAAGAAGCCGGTAGATGTTCATAAACGCCAGGTCGTTACTATTTAAATAAGCGATACCTGCCGCGACAATGCCGCCGATATGGCTTACGTCATTGGCGCTTAATTCTTCTTTTTCAAAATCCATAAAAATAACACGCGCATTTCCCTTCTTTAATCTTTCCAGCTGTGGTTCAGTCAACTTGCTATAAGGCAATATTGTCACAATATGCTCGTTCTCTTTATTCGCGATAGCGTGTTTTACGAGCTTTTCAGCATCTTCTTCCCGGAAATCCACCTCGTAAGGGCCGCCGCGGGTTATTTTGCTTATTCGGGTGAGCATTTGTTCCTGTGCGCCAGGGGAAGCGTAACCATGCCAGGCCTTGATAAGGCATGGTTCTTCCTGGATGGAAGATCTTTTTGTTAGTTCCAGATACCGGTGCAGGAGTTCCAGCTTTATTCTTTCCCGGACAAGGGGCCTTTCTTCTTTGGGTATATCAGGACCATTCAAGGGGTTGTACTGATTGTGAATTTTAGTCTTTAGCCGGATGTTACAGATTGCTTCTATATTGTCTTCGGTCTCAGCGGCTGTGCGGCCTTGGAGAGCCGGGTTCAAGCGGGAATAACCCAGGTCTTTCGTTTTAATAAGAATGCCGAGTTTTGTGAGTTGAGTAAGTTTTACTTTTATTGTCCCGACGCCGTATGAATCATAAATGACCGCCAGCGATTTCCAGAAGAATTGATGGAATCCCTTTTTCCTGTGGATTGTTCGCAGTATACCAGCAAGCGCTAAGGGTGGTTTTTTTGTTGGATTGACCAGGGAGGAGAGGTCTATTCCTATTGCCGCGGCCGCAGGTATACACGCATCGATACATTGTTTTTCTACTTGTCGGACCATTTCCCCGGTTATACCGAAGATGTTTCCAGTATCCGCAAGGGTAAGAATGTCACCGATGCCTAGTTGGGGAAGGACTCTTGATCTGAATATCTCGATATTCCTTTCGATGTTTTCCGTGCCCGCCCAGCGTTTTCTCAGCCTGCTTTCCGCGCCAGCGGCAATGCTCTTGATTATTTCCCATTCCGCTATCTTTTCGAACGCGTCATCCGGCGCGCCTATTATGCTCGCAAGAGTGTCAGCATTCCGGTCATCTTTATTTCCTATGGGGAGCTCCAGGGATACGGGTTCCTGCATTATTCGCAGCGTTTCTTTCACTTTGTCCACAGACAGGTTCATGGCATCAGATATTTCTTCAGGCGTTGGCTCTCTGTGGTTTTGTCGCATTAAGGTAGCGGCAGTAGCGATTATTCTATTTGCGCGTTTTCCTATGTGGACGGGGAGCCTTATCGTGTGACCATGGTTCTCGATGTGTCGGGATATAGCCTGCCGTATCCACCACATGGCATATGTGCAGAATTTAGTGCCTCGTTTATGATCGAATTTATCCACGGCGCGCATCAGTCCGATATTACCTTCCTGGATGAGATCCATCAGGGGGAGCTTTGACCAGGTATATCTCTTCGCGACATAGACCACAAGCCTTAGATTTGATTCAATGAACCGTTGTCGGGCCTCATTGTCCCCCTCGCTTATCTTTTTCGCGAGGCTCTGTTCCTGGCGCTGGGTGAGTAATGGAAACTTTCCTATTTGTCTCAAGTAGATCTGTAATGAAAGAGAGGGGCCTTCCGGCAGATGTTTATATTCGGCTGGTTTCTCTGCGGCGTTTTCCACGGATACCAGCGGCGGTCTTCTGACAAGAGACATGTCAGGAGGAAGCGAGGCCAGATATTCGTCCACCGCGATATATAACTCATTGAAATACAGGGAATCATATTCGAAGAATTGACCGACGGCTTCCTGTATCTTCTTGGCCGACCGGTATTCCAGAGGGACTTCTTTCAGGGCCTTGATTATCCCCAGGTTCTTGAATGCCGCTTTGGGCCCGTTATCAGAAGGGTCCAGCATTGCAGCCAGCATGCCCGGCCTGTTGATTTCACTTGTGTTCCTGTAGAACCGCATTTCCTTGAAAAATTCCCTTGCCTTGTCCTGGTGAGGAGTTGTGGGATCAATCGCCGATTCCGCCAAAATCCGGAGAAAATACGGAAGCTGTTTTTTGGGGGGCACGAAAGGCGGGTAGAAAACCTTCTCTTCCTGGAGGCCTTCATAAAGGGGGTTGATGGATTTGATTGTGGCGAGGCGTATTAAAAGTTCCTTGCGTTCTCTTAAAGTGAGAGGAGAATTGATGCCGCAGATCAGGCGTTCGGTTTTTAAGTCCGGGCCGCTTTTGTCTATTGAGTCAGCCAGTTTTTCTGCGAAATCAACGGCATTTATGAACGCGTCCGGCTTAAGGCCCAGGCTGTTTTCAGACAACGAACCGAACGAAGACAGAAAAAGATTTTTATAATGTCTGATGAAATTGAAACACAACGGAATGAACTCTGGAGCGGGCCTGTAGCCCAGGGCCCACATCCTGCCTTTTATTCTCTCTTTTTCCCATTCTGGCAGGGAGAATTCCTTTAACTTATCTACCCATACGAATTTGTTAAAGTTGTTATCAAGATGTCCGTGCTTTATTAATGAAACGGGATTCCCTTTTTTATCCAGGGAATAAACATAAACACCTTTTTTGTTTTCCCGCGTCTTTCGGAACTCGATAAAGATATGCTCGTCCTTGTGAGACATCGCGTTAAGGATCACTTCGGTGCCGTCTATGCTGCCGAAACGCGTTTTTCCGCTTTTCAGCCTGTCGACCAGCGGGTCCGGCGGCTCTTCCATGCTGTTTTTTATCCATTGTAAGAACCTGTGCCGCAATTCGCTTTTACGGAACATCCGGAATCTCCCGGTCGTATTATCGTAAAAGGCCATAAGCGGGGCAAGATGAAAATTTTCAGGGTCGTCAAGGTCATTTGATCCGTGCAGGTCTCTTATCTCGATGCGGTGATTTTCTTCCGGCACGTTGGAGATCCATACATCCGCGTCTTTTGGAAACTCAAAGTAGCTGCGCACGTCAACCTGCTGTGTTCCTCTTTTGCCGTTGCCGCACACGTATATCGTATGCTCGTTTTTATAATGTCTTGCGCGCGTTTTTATCTCACAACGGTTCAGAACCGTTATATTGCCTTGGAGGATGTTTCTCAGCCAGGGCGTGCTGCCGGAAGCAAGGGCATCTTTTTTTGGTTTTTTTGTTCCGTTTATATCTACTCCCAGCTGGATGAGCTTTTCTTTGTTTTTGTCCAGCCCGGCCATGGCGATCGCTTCTCGTTTCCGTCCAGCTCGTTGGTTTTTAAATATGTACAGTATTCTTTCGCCTTTTTCCAGGTATCCCCTGGCATAAACATATCGCTTATCAGTGTGCAGGGTGAGCGCAAGCGCTTTTTTTGAATTATCAGGAACCCTGAAAATATACGTTGATTTTCCGGGTTTAGCGGCAGCAATACGAACCGGCCTTTTCGGGGCTGTGTTATTTCTTCCGTACATAAAGAGCCGGAGATGCTCTCTTGTGCTATACATCCTTTTTTGTTTTTTTCTCTCGCTTTTGCCCTTCTCATCGCAAAGATGCGTTATATAAGAGCCCGTATATAAAAGTTCCCCGGTCCCAGTGTGCAACACGGCCACTTCGGTGAAATTCTCAGAGACTTTCTCGGCGATGATATTGACCGGCGTTTCTCTAAAGCCGCGCAGGTGGATGGCCATGATTCCTGAAAACACGGTAAGTGTATGAAAAACGCCCACGGTCATGTTCGTCCTTATTTTTTTATGTTCGCTGGCCCTGAAAGGGAACTTGCGGAATTCGTCCATGGATACAAATGGTATGGTTTCAAGTTTTTCTTTTTTATCGTCTCTTTCCTTTGTTCCTCCGGCAGCGGAAGCGGTCTGGTAGAATAAAAATCCTTTGTTCAAAGAGTTTCTGATTTTTTCCGACCGCACCATAGAGTCATTCTGGGAAACGAACAGACCCTCCCGGAAATAACAGTGCCTGTTGGCCATTATCAAGGGGGATATTGCTGCGTAAAACTTTTCTTCCTTTTCCTCTATCCCGTCTTCAGTTTGATGATTTTCGCCCGCAGCCAGTCCGTGTTGTTTTATGAACATTATCTCAAGCGCCCTGGCTACGATGTCGTTCAGCATGAGCTCCGGGGATAAATGTATGGGTGCTTCACCATTGTGGCAGAGATCGTAGTAGCATTGCTTTATCGCTTTATTGGCCAGGATAAGGTCTTTTATTCCGTCATAGCGGTATTTGTTTTCACGTTGCAGGATCTGCATCAGGGCTTCCATATCTTCGTGTATGATCGCCCGGACCAGCCTCATGTTGTTATCAGCTACTTCTTTTCTGACAAGATATTTTCCGGAGGATAATAGCAGGGCATCCGAATGATTCGCATAGAGCAGCTGCTTTGCGTCATCAGATTCAGCATAAATGACCCGGGTTCGCTGAAGGGCTGCCTGTATTTCCCTCTTCACGACAGGGGACTGGGATGCCAGCCACGGGGCCAGGGCATGCGAAGGCAGGGAAACGGACAGAGAAAGGGCGATAAGAATGATCACGGAGATCATTCTCCGGAAGATGCCATAATTTGTCTTCATGGTATTCTTCATGATTACGCTGCCACAAGCAGCTCTTCTATCCTTTCGTGCAGATGTCTTAATTCTTCAGCGTTTTTTATTTCAACAGGTTTAAGCAGGAACTTAAGCATCGCAGGATCTTTCTTGAATTCTTCCACTGTAACCGGGTCATGCCTGTTATCGTCAGTAAGAAGCCTGTATATGTTCATGAACGCCAGGTCGTTATTGTTCAGATAAGCAATGCCCGCTGCGATTATTCCTTCTATATGGCATACGGTTTCATTGGTTAATTCCTCATTCTCAAAATCCATGAAAACAACACGCGCTTTTTCTTCTGTTAATCTTTTGATCTGTGTTTCGGACAGCTTGCTAAAGGGGAGTATCGTTACTATATGCTCGTCCTTTTTATTGGCGATCGCGAAATCCACGAGTTTTTTAACGTTTTTTTCCCTGAAATCCACCTGGTGGGGGGACGCGTGGGATAATCTGCGTATGCGAGTAAGCAACCCCTGCTGAAACCCGGGTGAAGCGTAGCCGTTCCATGCTTTGATGAGATATGGTTCTTTCTGGAGATCGGTCTTTTTCGCGTGTTCTGAATTCCGATGAAGGAGTTCGATCTTCACTCTTTCCCGCAATGCCGGTATTTCGTTTTCAGGTCTTATATGGTAACTTAAGGGATGGACGTTCCTGCGGGAGCCGGTTTTCATTTCAATGTTGTATAAAGCCGCTACATTATTTTGCGTGTCCTGTTTTGTCGGGCCCTGCAGGGTTTCGCTTAGTCGGTAAGTAGCTCCATATCCTTCCTCCGCGGGCATTATAACCCCCAATCTTTTGAGAAATTTTATCATTCTTGAGACACTACTGCGCGTTAACGGCTGGCATAAAATATCCAGGCTGGCTTTTCCGAATTCATCAAAACCGAATCTTTCATAGATAATTCTAAGAGTTTCTCCTGCCCCGCCCATGGTCTCTGATTTTTCAAGCGCCTTTTTTATCGGTATTGGCACTTCCACTTTAAGCAGTCCTGCCGCCCTGACGCACGCGTTCAAACACTCGCGTTCTATCTGCCGGACCCTTTCTTTTGTTATTCCGCCGTTCGTTTTGCCGATATTTTCAAGGGTTTCTCCGGCGCCCAGGTCAAGCAGAGGAAGGATCCGAAGGTCAAAGATTCGCATGTTCCGTCCCAGCCTTTCGGGAGCTTCTTTCCATTTGTTGCTCAGGATACGTTTTGCTTCATCTGCCAGGGCCTGGTTGCTGGCATTGTCCAGCATTGCGTCCAGGTCCGCATTATGGGCGCCGATCAGGCTCTCCAAAGTAAGAGTTTCGTCATCGCCCGCAGGTGTTTCCAGGGATATTGAATTTTGCGATATCTTTATAAGGTTCCTTAGTTTGGACACGGATATTCCCATGGCAGCGGCTATCTGTTTCTGTGTGGGTTCTTTCCCGTGTTTCTGCACCAACTGTTGAGTGACCCGGTTCATTTTATTTGTCTGTTGCACCTTGTCCGCCGGGAGCCTTATTGTGCGGCCATGATCGGCGATGGAGTGCGCAATGTTCTGTCTTATCCACCAGACAGCGTAGGTGGAAAATTTATAACCCTTTTCATGCCTGAATTTATCCACGGCTTTTATCATTCCTTCATTGCCCTCCTGTATAAGGTCCAGGATGGGCATGCCGGTTTTTCTCGCGTATTTCTTGGCAGTAGGAATAACTAACCTTAGGTTTGATACAATAAACCTGGCCCTGGAAGCGCTGTCCCCCTGTCGTATCCTGTGCGCCAGCCCTAATTCTTGTCCTCTTGAAAGCAAGGGATATTGCCCGATTGCCTCGAAATACTGGGACTCTGATGTCGGTGTCCCGGCTCTGGGCTTTGCCCGTTCCGCTGATTCCTTCTCCAGTGGCTTTCCCTTTTCTTTCGGTTTTTTGTCAGGGACATACGCGAGGATGGATGAAAAATATTTCCCCAGGGCGGTAAAAGTCTCAGCCACGAACGGCGAATCATAATTGAAGAGCTTCCCGACCGCTTTTTGCACGTGTGCTGCTGCCCTGTGTGGTAAAGGGATCTCTTCCAGGGCATTTAATATGACCAGATTTCCAAACGCGGGTTTGCTGGTTTTATCTCTGGTATTTAGCATGGAACAAAGCTGGTCGGTCGTCTTTGCCGCGGAAAACTTTTGAATTGACTGCAGATCACCAAAAGAGTCCAGGGAGCCCTCTTCGCAGGGGACCGAAGGTGCTATCGGAAGACCGGCCGTGGCGTGAAGATAGAAATCAATGACCCTGGCTGCCCGGATGAACGGGTCAACGGGATCATGTTCCTTTTGTGAAGGTTCGTCGGGCCGCGGGTCATACAGGCTGCCGTTGCTCAGAGGTGCGATCAATTCCTTGCGTTTGCGGATAGAAAGGGTGGACACGGCTTCAGCGATCAGATCTTCGACGTTAGGGCCGGTAGCGGATTTTTTTACCAGCAGAACAAGGTCTTTGATAAAACTCTTTGTGTTCTTAAGCCCGTCTCTATCAAGCCCGGGTATGTATCCGGGCAGGGAAGAGAGCGATGGTAGAAGTTTATCGCTGTTGGCATTAATATATTCAAACCATTTTTTGACGGGTTCAGGCGCGGGTTTATATCCAAGCGTCCATAGTGTGTCCTCCAGTCTTTGCTTTTCAGGGTCTGACAGAGGAACGGGTTTACGCCTTTGTGCGTCAACCCATTTGAATTTTTTCATTTTTTCATCAAAATATCCGCGGCGTAATAGGCCCATAGGCACTCCTTTGTCGTCGAGAAGATAGACATAGACGCCTTTTTTCTTTTCCGGGGTTTCCTTGAATTGCACAAAGACATGGGCTTCTTTGTAGTTGTCGGCGTAAAGGACCGTTTTTTTTCCGTAGAGATTGCCCATGTTGAGTATCCCGAATTTACTGATCCGCGTTAACAGCGGGTCCGGGCAGGGTTTCTCTTCATCCTTTTTATCCGATGGCTCCATCCACTCCGCGGACCTTTTCTTCAATTCGCTGTTTTCAAATACCCTGAACCCGCCGGTTTCGTTGTTGTAGAAGACCACAAGGAACGGCAACCGATAATTATCCGGGTCGTCCAGATCTCCGGAAAGCGGATCTTTCCTTATTTCGACCCTGCGGGGTTCCTCTGGCACGTTGTTCATCCAGACATCGGTATCTGCGGGCAGGGCAAAGGGGCTGACAACATAGACAGTTTTGTTATCCTTTTTTTCATCGAGGAACATGTATATCTGGGTTGAATCACGCTTCGGATGGTACCGGTGGGCCCCCGACTTTATTGTCCGGCGCTTTCTGCTTACCAGAAAACCCCTTATAACATTTTTCAGCCACCACGTGGTCCCAATTTTCGGGATAAAAGAGATCGTGCTCCATACGCCTTCCTCGTTCTCCACCAAAGGTATGAATCGGTCCGCTTCTTTATCGAACCTCCCTGCCGCTATGGATTTTTGTCTTCTTTTTTCACCCTCCTTCTCGAATACATAAATAAATCTTTCATCTTTTTGCGTTTTGGTAACTCTCGCGTAAACTGTTTCAGTGTCCGAGTTGATCGGTATGCCTATCTTATCGGTAGATACGATCAGGCTGTTGAAAATATGCGTCCATCCCCCCTTTTTCGGGGCAAGCGGCAGGGGACTTACGGGCGCTATATCGATTTTTTCATACATGTAAAGCCGGATATGCTCCCTTGTGGTGTATAGATTTTTCTGCTTTTCCCCGTCATTCAGGTATCTCAGATAGGAGCCGCAGTAAAGCTGTTCTTTTGTGTCCAGGTCGGACACGGATACTTCAAAGAAGTTTTCTGTTATCTTTTTCACCACGACTTTTACGACCTCGTTCCCGTAGCCGGGGATCTTGACCCGCTGGACATTAGAAAAAATAGTGAGCCTGGCAGTGGGGCTTACGCGCATTTCAAGCTCTATTTTTTTATACGGGGGATCCGTAAACGGGAAATAGCGCAGCTCGTGGATAAGGTCTTCTCCGGATGCATTCCTTTTTGCAAACATCCTGGCCGCTGGATGGAAGACAAAACCGTTATTTAAAGCGCTCTGGATCTTTTTCCCTCTTATCCTTGAGTCCTCCGCGGAGATGAACAGCCCGTCCCGAAAATAGTTGTGCCTGCACTCTGTTATCAGGGGTTTTATAGCTGTGTAAAACCGTTCTTCCTTGTTATGCGCGTCTTCTGCTTCATGATCCTCGATTACAGTAAGACCGTTTTCCCTGATAAACATTACCTCCAGAGCTTTTGCCACGATATCGTTAAGCATGAGCTCCGGGGACAGGTGAACGGGCTCTTCGCCGTCATGACAGAGGTCATAGTAGAGTTGTTTTATTTTACGGTTGCCGAGGACGATATTCTTTATTCCGTTATACCGGTACAGGTTTTCCCGTTGTAAAATCTGCATCAGTGCTTCCATATCTTCGTGTATGATCGTCCGGACCAGTCCGATGTCGTCTTCAGCGACTTCTTTTTTGACAAGGTATTTGCCAGAGGGGAGGAGTAAGGCGTCGGAGTGCTGCGCTTCTAAAAGGCTTTTGGCTTCATCTGATTCCGCGTATATGATCCGCGTTCTCTGAAGGGCTGCCTGTATTTCCCTTTTTACAATAGGGGACTGAGACGCCAGCCACGGCGCCAGGGCATGGGAAGACTGAAAGCCGGATAAAATAAAGGCAATAAGAACAATAACAGAGATTATTCTGGTTTTAAACAAAATCTTACTTTTATTTATTTTATATTGACTCATAGTATCATATAATAAAATAAAAAACATCAACAAGCAACTATTTAATGCACTAACTAAAAAGATTTAAGAGACGCCAGAAAAAGTAACAAGAAGATAAAAGCGGACGCTTTTTTTAAGGCTTTGTGGTATAAGTGGTTACAAGAGAAATATTACCCTTTTGGGGCTCAGAACTGAATCACCTGTCTTTTGGACTTCTGAAGGAGAAGGCCTGAATCTTTTGCGGCAACAATGTAATACTGGTAGGTCAGGAATTCTTGCAGCTGATTTAGTGATAAATAGTTCAGTATTCTGAAACCGCGGGAAGAGACCATGTTTCTCCGGATATCCTTTATTTTGAATCCGGCTTCTTCAAATAATTCCTTGATATTTATCAGGCTGAAAAATCTCAGATGGGTCTTGTCCAGGATACCCTGGTCCATATAATCCCAATAACCACGGAACAACCTTATTAGCACCTTATAATATCTTATGTTAGGAATGCTTGATATGATGAGGCCGTCTTCTTTAAGAAAAGGCTTGAGCTTATTCAAGGTGCCCCATGGATCAACAAGATGTTCCAGGACATCCCCGGTGATAACGCAATCAAAATAGTTTTCTTTGAACGGCAGGTCAATTTTTTCAATATTCCCAAGGATAGCAAGGTTCAGATTGCGCTTTGCTGTTTCACACGCCTTTTGATTTATCTCAACGCCCATTATTTCAATATCATTGTTCGATTGCTTGAGTTGTTTTCCCAGGACCCCTTCCCCGCACCCCACATCCAGTATCTTTTTGGCGGTTTTAGGCACCAGACCCAACAGGTCCGGTCTGGCGTGAGTGTAATAATTTTTTTGATTTTTCTCCACAGAAAAACTCCTGCTAATTAAGTGTTCTTCCCGAGAGATAGTTTACACTTTATTCTTGTCACATAGTTTACACTTTTCTGTGTTTTATTCAATAAATTCTTAAATTCCAGCAGCAGTAGTGGTTGTTGATCGTGTGGGTAACTCGATA
>Ga0208325_1000501_pt1 | contig 10556 bp, 11 predicted proteins | sample PL_2010_330m_FD_185486 | JGI IMG/M metagenome (GOLD analysis project Ga0208325, IMG submission 185486) | Freshwater microbial communities from Powell Lake, British Columbia, Canada to study Microbial Dark Matter (Phase II) - PL_2010_330m... | ecosystem: Environmental > Aquatic > Freshwater >...
TTTTATCATCTCCCAAAAGGCCATCCAACAGATAGGCGCATTTGATGAAATGTTTACAGGCATAGGTTTTGAGGACATGGACTACACAGCCCGCGCTTATCTTGCAGGAATAAAAATAGCAAATCTCATCTGTCCGTATATTTCTCATAAAGATCTTAAGCCACAACAAACATCGTTTGATACAATTTCACAAAGAGTTTGGGGTAAGTTTACATCAGCAAATCAGGATTATTTTTTTAAGAAGTGGCAGAAGTGCGCTCAAGGAGAAGGAGCTTATATCAAGCAAATCACTTCTTGTGTAAAGCCCACGGCAAAACAGGAGTTTGCACCTCTTAATCGGCTGCCTATTCGCGAGCAAGGGCAGGGTAATGTTTACCGCCCCGACCGCGAAACAGACAAAGCATTAAGGGAGCATTAAGGGGACACACACCTTAATTCAGGAGAACAGGCTATGAATTCCTATAAAAGAAACCTGTCATTATTTTTATTTCCTGCGCTGTTTATTTTTTACTATCTTATAGGCCTTTCGGGATATGGTTGCCGTGAGGATATATACATGATGATTCGCGCCGGGCAAAATTTGATATGTAATGGCGTCTATTTTCCTTCAAGGCAGCCGGGTTACCTTGTGCCCGAAGTTATTATCGGATGGTCTTCGCTTATAGGCGGGCATTATCTTAGCAATTTTATTTCAGCTGCGCTTGGTGCGGGCACCCTTTATATTTTCTGGCATCTGTTGAAAAAGAAATTTTCCATATCCGCCGCTTTTTTAATAACGCTTATCGTAGGTTTAAGCCCATATTTTATCATTGAGGTATCGTCTTCAACAGACCGTGTATATAGTTTATTTTTTGGCATGGCCGGGGCGGCTTTATTGGCTGGAAGAAAACAATTGTTTGCGTCGTTAGCGTTTGCTTTAGCCATATCATCACGGCTGCCAAATGCACTGGTTATATTTCCTGTATATTGTTATTTTTTATATATGAACGCCAGGCGAAAAGACTTTAAGGGCCTATCCCGGTTAATAATTTCAGGTCTTTTAACCGCGGTCTTAACTGCCGCGCTGTTTATTCCGATCTTTTTGGCCTACGGCAGGAGCTTCTGGTTTCTATTGCAGTATAAAGATACAGGGCCTTTTACGTTCTTCGGGCATCTAGTCCGCTTTGTGTATAAAAATATATACCTATTTGGATTGTTGCCTTTTATAATGCTTACAGGATTTATAATATGGAGAGCTTTTAAAAGAAAGCTCCAAATCCAATCAGGCCCCCTGTTTTTTACAGCCTTGGCGATAATAGTTGCTTGCGAGATATTATTTTTTAAGGTTCCGGCCCAGATCTCATATCTTCTGGCTCTTGTTTTTGTAATTGTCCCTGTTTGGGTGTTTATTTGCAGGCCGGGCAAGATAGCCTTGTGTATACTATTGGCGTTAACGATTTCTTACGGGTTTATTGTAAATATGGACTTTCTCGATATCAAATATAATGAAGCAGGAAACGAGGCCATCGCTGCAGATGTTGGGGTCTTTTTAAGGCCCGGTATAGTTATTAAAGACATAAAGCAAAGGCCGGAATCTGCTAAGCGCTTCTTTAAAGAGTACAAGATTGACGAGAGAATAAAGCGCTAAAAAATCAGATAACCATGAGCAATAATTATTCTACCTATACCCTGAAACTTATAGGTTATTGCGAGCTGGATGAGAGCGCACTGCTGAAAAAGTTTCTCTCTGAAGGCCCCGATGCGCTTAGGGATCTACGGGGCGAATACGCCCTGATTATCGAAAACAGCGATGAATGCCTTATCATTACCTCCCCGGTCGGAGCAATGCACTATTTTTATGCTCTCAAAGACGGCAAATTTTACCACAGCGATAAAGTCGTTGATATTTTAAGAGAAAGCGGGCTAGATTGGAAATGGGATTGGAATGCACTGGGGGATCTCTGCCAGCTGGAGAACTTAACTGATAATGCAACCCTGCATAAAAATATACGCAAAGTTCCTGCCGAAAGCGTTCTACACTTTCACGATGGCAAGATAGACCTTGAATCGAATTCATATATTGATTTAATACCAAGACAAAAGTCCGATCCGGATATTGCTTTAGCAGCTTTAAATGAAGAGATAGCCTTCTGGGCAGGCGATGATCCATATCTTTCTTTGTCAGGGGGATTTGATTCACGGGCGATCTTAAGCTCGATGCTTAAGCAGGGAATAAAACCGCATCTGATCACTACTGGCATTGATGAGTGCTCTGATGTGCAGGTTACCCGGAGAATTGCAGATGTATTCGGGTTAAAACACGATATCATTACTCTTGATTTGCAGGATTTTGTTGCTAACAGCGCTGAAATTTCAGCATTGACCAACGGGACCAAGCCAGCTTGTCATTGGCACACCTATCTTTATCCGCTTAAGGCAAAATTAGAAAAGAACCGCACATTCTTTGTTGGCACGCTTGGTGAATTTGCCAGGTCTTATTACTTTGATAAGGGCTGTCTTGCGCAGTTTGCTGACATGTTTGGCGAGAGGGCTCTTTCTCTTTTCTGGAAACTTAGGCTTGCGAGGCACCGTACATTTTTAGACAATGAACTGCCTGGGCTATCTAAGGAATTTTCCGGTCAACTTGATACTGCCGGAACAGAAGACCGCGCAAAACAGCTGACAAGGTTATGCAACAAACAATTCCTTTCTGGTCTTACCAGATTCTATTTCGAGCAGAGAGTGCCGAACTTTTACGCTAACGGCATAAAGATGTATCTGGCAACCAGCAATTGGAGATCGCCTTACCATAGCCGAAAATGGATAAGCGCCATATGGAATCTTGACAATCATTGGAAACTCGGCTCAAACTGGCATCGCTATGCTATTGCCAAAAACTTTCCGCAGCTTCTTGATTTTCCGGAGGAAAACGGCTTTGTCCAAGGAAAGATGCTCCCGAAAGCACCGCTGTTATACTGGACACCCTTCATGCGCCAAACTCATTATGTGACTTACGATTCAAGTTCTGCATGGTATAGAGATGCTAAAGTGCAGGAGTTCATGCGGGAGAATGTCAGTCTGATCAGCGATATAATAGATAAAAAAACAGCGGTAAGCATTATAGAAGCCCACAGATCAGGCATAGACCGCACTCGGACATTGGCTTTCTTGTTGGCAATGATCCACTGGGAGCGGGCGGTGAGCGAAACCACAATTGCATGGCGCAGGAAGAAGGGGGAATAGGTTATTTTTAATGTAGCGTTGGTTTCTTTTTATGAGAATGATATTGGTAATTAAGGGGACACACAACTTAATTCATTGACAGAGGTAATTAAGGGGACACACAACTTAATTCATTGACAGGATGGATTCGGAGACCTAAAATATAGTATGCCGCGCATCGCCAGAATAGTAGCCGAAGGGCTTCCTCATCATATTACGCAAAGGGGAAATCGCAGACAAAAAGTCTTCTTCTCCGAAGGTGATTACCAAGCGTATCTTAACTTACTCCGCATACATTTAAAACTATTCAGTCTTGATATCGAAAGTTATTGCCTTATGCCAAATCACGTCCACCTGATCCTGGTGCCGTATAAAAAAGACGATTTGGCTATTGCCGTTGGAAGAACTCACCAAAAATACACAAGCCTCATTAATAAAAGGGAAAACTGGAGAGGGTATCTCTGGCAGGGGAGGTTCAGCTCCTTTATTCTGGATGAAAAATATCTGTTGGCAGCTACCCGGTATATTCTCCTTAATCCTGTAAAAGCAGGGCTCGTTAAAAATCCGTGGGATTATAAATGGTCCAGCGCCAGGCATCATCTCGGATTAGAGAAAAGCTCGATCATAACTGGGTCATTACTGGAGAATATGATTGATGGCTGGAAGGCGTTTTTAAGCACAGAGCTAGAAGTGCGCGACGAGAAGCTAATTAAACTACACGAAAGAACGGGGCGGCCATTGGGTGGAGACAGCTTTGTGGAAAAGCTTGAAAAGACGCTCAACATGAAACTGAAGAAAGATAAGCCCGGCCCGAAGCCTAAAGAGGGGGAGGTATAATTAAGTAGTGTGTCCCCTTAATAACCGGTCAAAACGGAATTTTCCTATCGGGGTGGATGCATCAATATCCGATGTGTTTACGCACTTGAAACTTATACGAGACGGCAAGCTTACTAATGCCGCGCTCTTGTTGTTTGGTAAGAGCCCAAGAAAATTCTTTGATCAGGCGAAAATCAAGTGTGTCCAATTGCCTAACATCGAGGTCGTAAAGCCGTTTTCGTCGTATCATATTTATGAAGAAGAAAATCTTTTTGAGCAGGTTGATAAGGCAGTTGCTTTTATTTTGGATTCTATTAAATTCCCTGTTATTCAGCAGGCTCATACAGTACAAGTAGCCCGGCTCCGGGAAATTCCTGAGTTTGCTATCCACGAAGCCATTGTTAACGCAGTAGCGCATCGCGATTACAATACAGCATCTTCTGTTCAGGTGATGGTTTTTCTCGATCGCGTTGAGATATGGAATTCCGGAACACTTCCCGGGAATCTAAAGGTGGAGGACCTAAGAAAACCGCATTCTTCTCATCCGTCTAATCCGACGTTAGCGAGCGTACTATTTTTTGGAGATTATATACAACAGGTTGGATCTGGCACAACGGAAATGATCAGACAGTGCAAAGAACATGGCCTCCCGGAACCGGAGTTCATTTCAGTGCGAAATCTCGAGTTTAAGACGATACTTGCAAGGGATGTCTATACAGATACATTCTTTCAAAAGGCAGGTTTCAATGAGAGACAGATAAGAGCTATAAAACTTATCAAGGAAAAAAGTATCATTGCTCTTTCTGATCTTCAAGATGTCTGTAAAGAAGCTACGCGTAAGACATTGTATCGTGACCTGCAGGGGCTTGTGGATAAAGGGATATTAAAAGCTCAAGGCGATAGAAAAGGGCGCAAATACAGTTTTTAGGATATGGGACATTTATGGGACATATGGGACATGCTTGGGACATTTATGGGACTCTGAGGCCTCGGGTTATTTCAACACCGGAGTTATGGCGATCGACCTGAACAAATGGTGCAAATTAGATATCTTATCGGGCGGCCTTAAGTTCGCAAAAAGCACCCGGGCAACGCTTAAGCACTGCGATCAGGACATGCTCAATCATGTTTTTGAAGGCGAGTGGCTGCATCTTGATACCCGATGGAATGCCGCCCCGCATATTTGGGGTCTATGCTCCGTGCCTGCGCCTGCCGACGAAGCCGCCGCGTTAGCGGCTCAGGATGCGGTGGCCAGAAATAAACCCGCGATCGTCCACTTTGCGGGAAGCGGGAACGCAAAACCCTGGAACTATCTCTGTGCGCATCCCTGGAAGGCGAGGTATCTGGAGCTAAAAAAGAAAACCCCATGGGCCGGGACGCTTCTTGATTCCCAGCCGCCGCCATTATTCGTCAGATTATGGAGTAGGGCACTATTCAGGATTAAGTGTTTAGTTAAGGGGAAATAGACATGGTATCCCCCTAATTTCAATTTAACAATAATAATGCTTGACAAAGTATACAGATATGTATACTATCTAAAGTATGATTGATATCAATAAAATTAAAGATACGGCTTCTGAAGAGAAGGTAAGCCTAAGCCTGGTGTTTAAAGAATATGTGCACTATTTTGCGCTGGATTATCTTTTCAAAAAGGGAATGTTTTCGGATTTAGTATTTCAGGGCGGCACGGCCTTACGTCTGGTTTATAACGGCTTACGCTACTCGGAGGACCTGGATTTTGTTTTGAAGGGCAAAGATGGCGGGTTTTTTAAAAAGATTTCCGGAGCGATCAAATTATTACCGTCCTATCTGGAAAAAACCTTTTCTTTTGTCGAAAAATCTGAGCTTACGGTTCAGAAAGATACGCCTTCATTTAAGCGGTATTGCCTTGTCTTGCAAACCGGTTTTCTTCCGGCCAAAGACAAAACCAATATTGAGATTGTCAGTGTCCCGTCTTACAAAAATAAACAGGTGATTTTACGGCGTACCGATATTCCCGTTGCCCCGGCGATCAGCGTGGAGGCCCCCGAGGAGATTTTCAGCGATAAGATTGTAGCTTTTGGAGCGCGCGAATATTTAAAGGGCCGCGACATCTGGGATATTCATTTTATGTCAGACGCCATGAAGGTCGCTCTAAATAATGAAATTCTTGATATGGCCAGCAAAAAGATCTCTGATTATAATTTGAACCGGGAAACGTTCATCGGGGATTTCAACAAAAAATTGGCTGTTCTGGACAAGAGCGGCGGGGATATTTTGCGCGGGGAAATGGAGCGGTTTTTGCCACTGGCGTATCGACAGGCTTTTAAAAATAGCTGGTCGGATATCTGTAATGATACGGCGGTAATTTTGAAAAAAGCAATTACCGGTTTAAATTAATGACTATTCAGAAATGGCTCGATTTTTTTAAAAAACACAAGGACACTAAAATCTTCAGCATCAATCACTTTGAGCTTCTCACCGGTGAAAAAGGGCATAATTTGAGAGTGTCCCTTTTCCGGCTTCACCGAAAAAAGATCGTTAAGCGTATTTGCCGCGGGTTTTACGCCAATCCTTTTAACCTTCCCTCTATCGAAGAAATCTCCGGCCAGATTTATTTTCCCAGTTATATTTCACGGGAATCGGCCTTGTCGTTTTACGGAATTTTAAGCCAGATCCCCCAGATGACCACCTGCGTTACACTGAACCTGCCGCGTATTTTCAAAACAAACTTTGGCGTTATTGAATACCGCCAGATCAAAAAAGATTTTTTCTGTAACTTTGCCAAAAAAGAAGGGTATTTTATCGCTGAGCCCCAAAAGGCGCTGCTTGATTATTTATATTTTAACCGGTCAGAGGCGAGGGAAGAAAAGCGGTCTGAGTTAAGTCTTCGGGGTTTTACAAAAAAGAAAATAGCAGATTACGCAAATAAGATCGGCATGGGCAGGTATATACTTTAAAAATCCGGAGGCAGTAGGTAAGAAATAGGCGTCTGGCCCTAATTTAAAAATAAAGGGGCAGGGCGCGGGAAGAAGGGAAAATAAGTATTGCGCCCCCTGATTTTGAGAGCAGAAAAAGTTCGCCTGAAACATTGGGCCCATGAAAACCTGGGGTTATCAGTGAAAAGTCAAGATTCAAGACCTGACCCCATTTTGCAGGTTTTTCCTGACCGGCTGGAGATCTGGAATCCGGGAACTATTCATCCCCCGTTGACTTTGGAAAAACTGTTTCTGCCGCACGCGAGTCAGCCTAACAATCCCCTGATTGCCGAGCCTTTATTTTTGACCAAATATATTGAAAAAGCGGGCAGCGGAACGGTTGACATGGTTGATCGTTGCCGGAAAGCCGGTATGCGGAAACCTGAATTTAAGATTGACAGTGGGTTCTTTATTTTGAGGATTTGGAGGAAGAGGGTTAAAGCAGGACAACCGGAATTACAGCCCGAGTTCAGTACCAGTGCGGTACCAGTCCAGTACCAGTCGATGGAAGATCGTATTCTGGGCTTGTTAAAAGCCCACGCGCTATCCGTTTCGTTTATATCCAGGCAGTTAGGCCAAAAACGAGTATCCGGTCAGCTTAAGGTTGTCTTGAAGAATCTTCTGTCATCATCGCTGATCGAATTTACTATCCCCGATAAGCCCAACAGCCGGTTACAAAAATACCATCTTACGAAGAAAGGATCCGCGTATTTAAAGCAGCGCGGGAAGAAGGGGAAATAGGGCCCTATTATTCTGACCGGGTTATGAACCGGACCTTTTGGATAGGGGGCTATCCGGGGTTGACCAAGGAGATGCTGGATTACACGATCTCGGCATTTCATAACTATTTCAAAGATAAAATGTAATGGAAAATACCATCATAGAAAACGATCTGGACCAGATAATAAACTTCAATTTGCCATGGTTTGAATTAGCGGATAAAACCGTTCTTATATCCGGGGTAAATGGCATGTTGCCGTCCTATATGGTAAAAACGCTGCTGCGTCTGAATGAAGTAAGAAAGCTTAACATAAAAGTTATCGGTTTGGTTACAAGCAAAGAGAGGGCGTTAATAAAATTTTCACAGTATCAAGACAGGCCAGATTTACAATTAATCATACAGGATGTTTGTGATCCCATTGTTTTAAAAGAAAAGGTCCACTATATTGTTCATGCGGCAAGCCAGGCAAGCCCAAAATATTACGGAAAAGACCCTGCCGGAACTTTATTACCAAATGTCATAGGCACCCATAATTTGCTGGAACTGGCAAGGAAAAATACGGTCGATGGGTTTTTATTTTTTAGCAGCAGCGAAGTTTATGGCCAGGTTGATGGCTCCAAAATATTTCTAAACGAAAATACTTATGGATACCTTGACCCTACGGATATACGGTCTTGTCATGCTGAGAGCAAAAAAATGGGAGAGAACATGTGCATCTCCTGGCTTCATCAGTATGGGGTCAAGACGGAAATTGTTCGCCCCTTTCATGTCTACGGCCCCGGTATGAGGTTAGATGACAGCAGGGTATTTGCTGATTTTGTAGCGGATATCACCAATAATCGCGACATCATTATGAAAAGCAATGGAATTACGAGACGAGCTTTACCCCCTGACGCATCCGACCTTTATTTTAAGAAATACCGCTGCTGACATCTATGACTTTAATCATATGCTGGGCGGAGTGAAGAAGCGTGAGGCTATGCGCAAATACAATTCGTTTCTTGGCAAAAACAAATTGCGATTGCAGAATTTATTCAATAAAACGATTAAAAGAGTAATTAAATGAAAATTATTATGTCGTCAGGACCTAGTTGCGCAATTGTTATTCCGGTTTATAAGAAAGAGATCAATTATTTTGAAAAGGCGTCCTTAAAGCAGTGCATCAAGGTCTTTAAGGATTACCCTATTATTCTTATTGCACCGAGATCTTTAGATACAGGAAACTATACTCGCATGTTTCCGTTTAAAATCGAACGCTTTGAGGATGATAGTTTCGTAAGCGTACGATCGTATAGCAGGCTGCTCTTGTTGGCAGATTTTTACAGCAGGTTCAAAAGTTATTCATATATTTTGATGTACCAACCGGATGCCTATGTTTTCCGGAATGAGCTGGAGTACTGGTGCTCCCAAGATTATGATTATATAGGCGCTTCTGTGCCTGAGCGGCCGCTCACTGACCTGTATAAGTATAATCTGTTGGATGCGAACAAGAAGGGTTCGGTATTTTTTGGTAACGGAGGGTTTTCCTTAAGAAAAGTCGATACATTTATCGATGTGTTGTCGCAAGAAGACGCAGAGATCGATACCTATCCTGCGCAGACATTCAAGGCAAGCAACAATAAGCTGCCTTTTGGCTGCCATGGCTGGTACAGGAATGATAGCGAATATTACGATGCGTATTTCTGGCTGCCCAAGATTTTTCCGGTTAGGGGTTACTTGTACAGAAGTTTTATTTATAAATTACTTTTAAGGAGCTGATATGCGCTGTCCGACATTAAATGAATTACCACCTTCGCCTAAAGGAAAAACCGGTTGGCCCTGGACCGAAGAGAGTAAGCAGCTTTCCGATACTATGCCCGATTGCAAGCCCTGGCCAAGAGTAAGTATCGTCACCCCGTCCTTTAATCAGGCCGCTTTTCTCGAGGAGACGATCCGCAGCGTTTTGTTGCAGGGGTATCCTGAGCTGGAATATATCATCATCGACGGCGGCTCTACCGACAATTCTGCCCAAATAATCAGGAAATACGAGAAATGGCTCGCTTACTGGGTGAGCGAGAAAGACAGCGGCCAGCACGAGGCCATCAATAAAGGATTCAAGCGCTCTACCGGTGAGATACTCGCCTGGCTGAATTCTGATGATACGTACGAGCCAGGCGCGGTGGGTGAAGCGGCCGTTGAAATGCGCGCTTATCCCGAAGCGGATGTGATTTCCGGACAGTGCAGGACAAACGGTTATCGCCACGGTGATTATATGCTTCAGCCGTCGCCCCTGCGCACCTATGCGGATTTCCTCAAAGTAGGATCCAATTGGATGTCAGAGCGGCTCATCGTCCAGCCCGAAGCTTTTTTCAGAAAGTGCGCCTACGAAATAGCAGGCGGCCTTCCCGCAAACCGCCATGTTTTGGACGCGGAGCTGTGGTTTAAGATGGCCCGGGCCGGGCGCAAGTTCCACAGCGTAGGCAGGCATTGGGCAAATATCCGCATACATGAAGGCAAAAAGACCGCTGTTATTGAATATGCCTATGCAGAGCTTTGCCAGGTGGCGTGGAGCTACCTTATGCAGGATTGGGGGGCGCTGGGGAGCGATGCCAAGTCAATCGCCGACGATATCTTTAAAGCGATAAATATGTTAAGAGATAAAGAAGTAAAAAAATACGCTCATATTGAGGGCGTGATGAAGTCTATCTTAAAATCGCCATCGTTCAGGATAGGGCACTTCATAACCCGTTTTTTTAAATTTGGGAAATAGGAATTATGGTTATCATCATCGGAGCAGGCCCTTGTGGACTGGGCGCGGCGAAGAGGCTGGTTGAAAACGGCAGGGCTGACTGGGAATTGCTGGAGAGCCAGGGAATTCCCGG
>Ga0208325_1000502_pt1 | contig 10544 bp, 9 predicted proteins | sample PL_2010_330m_FD_185486 | JGI IMG/M metagenome (GOLD analysis project Ga0208325, IMG submission 185486) | Freshwater microbial communities from Powell Lake, British Columbia, Canada to study Microbial Dark Matter (Phase II) - PL_2010_330m... | ecosystem: Environmental > Aquatic > Freshwater > Lake...
GTTCTGGGCATATTAGGTACAATTTCGGGATGGGGGCTGTTTTTTTTGGGTGGTTTTATTGTGGTGGATACGCTTGGGATGAGTAGTGAAGCTGTGGATCTTTTTATCAGAGTTGTGCAGAAACCGTTCTTTACTCTGGGAAGCGTAAACATCTCGGCGTGGCTGCTTTTTAAAGCTGTGGTCATATTGTGGGTTTTTATCGCCGGAGCTAACCTTATAGACGTGTTTCTTCGCAAGAGTGTGTATAAAAGGGTGCATCTGGATGACAGTGTACAATATACTTTTTCAGTGACAATAAAGTACGTTATGCTCATTATAGGCTTGCTGATAGGATTGTCCGCCCTGGGAGTGGAACTCGCGGCACTTACTGTTTTTGCCGGTACCATAGGTATTGGTATAGGTTTTGGACTTCAGGATGTAGCCAAGAATTTTATAGGCGGTCTTGTCATGCTGGTGGAGAGACCCGTAAAAGTGGGGGACTATATCGAAGTCGGCGGTCTTCCCGGAAAAGTAAAGGCCATAAAAGCAAGCAGCACGATAGTAGACACTTTCGATAATATCTCCGTTATCGTTCCCAATGCGGAATTCATGAACCAGAAGGTAATAAACTGGAGTTACAGCGACAAAATAACCCGTTTAAAACTTTCAGTCGGCGTCGCCTATGGCACAGATACTGAACTTGTTAAAACTACTTTACTTACGGCGGCCAAAAATCACCCTGATATTCTAAAAAGGCCGGAACCGTATGTATGGTTCACCGAATTCGGGGATAGCGCGCTTCATTTTGAGCTTTATGTGTGGACGATCGATCCTAATCACAGATTTACCATAAAAAGTCAGATCAATTTTGAGATAAACAGGCTTTTTAATGAGAAGGGCATCAGAATACCCTTCCCGCAAAGGGACCTTCATTTTAAATCTACGGATGTATCTCTAAAATAAAAAAGGAGAAAGCCGCCTTTAAAGACCAGCTTTCTCCTCTCGTAGGTTATGTCGTTGCTATTCCTTGCCGAATTTTTCAAGAACCAGCGCAAGGATAAAACATGTGTTCGCGGTGAGAAAATAGCCGCTTGGTGAATTTACGACAGGTTCCAGTAGATTAATGTCTTTTAACTGGAGTATCACGCCTCCTAATATCGTGAGAAATCCCAAGAGAACCAAAACACCTACACCGATATCCATCTTTTTCATAGTACGCCTCCTGCGTTTTCGTACATAAAGTATACCGCAATTTTCAAAAATTCCAAATCACAAATAACAAATTACAAAAATAGGGACACATCCTAATTATTTAATAACCAATAACCAAGATACAAGATACAAATAAATTCCAAATTCAAGTGACCGAATAACCAAACCTTGTAGTGCGGGTTTAAACCCGCACTACTTACTATTCACCATTCACCATTCACTATCTTATATTCTTGTCTATTTGCCGGTATGCCTATATAATATGACCGTGAAGTCCGAAAAAAATATGGCTGTAGGTGTGTTCGATTCCGGGGTGGGGGGGCTTACGGTCGTAAAAAAGCTCCGTACGTACCTGCCTTCGGAAGATATAATATATTTCGGAGACACTGCCAGAGTTCCCTATGGAAACAAATCGGCCGCAACGATAAAAAAGTTTTCTCGCGAGATCATGGAATTCCTGCTGAACAGAGGAGCCAAAGTGATAGTGGTCGCGTGCAATACGGCGTCCAGTCTGGCAGTGCCGTCTTTGGCAAAAGAATGCCCCGTTCCCATGATCGGTGTTATCACCCCGGGGGTGAAGGAAGCCGTCAGTGTTTCCCTAAACGGCAGAATAGGCGTCATAGGGACGTCTTCTACGATCTCCAGCCGGGCATATGAGAGGGCGCTCAGGAAACACGATCCGTCATGTTCGATCTTTTCCAGGGATTGTCCGTTATTTGTCCCGCTTGTCGAGAACAGGTTTTTCAGCGGGCCGGTAACGAATATGGTGGCGAAGGGGTATCTTGACTGGTTCAAAAAGAAACGCATCGATACGTTGATATTGGGCTGTACACATTATCCGCTTCTAAAAACAGTTATCGGTGAAGTTATGAAAGGTGTCAGACTTATTGATTCCGCTTCCGGCGTAGCTAAAACGGTTAAGGAGACATTGGATAAAAAGTGCCTGGCGTCGGACAGAAAAGGCACGGGCCGTATAAAATGTTTTGTGTCGGATGAACCGGAAAGTTTCAAGAAAGTGGCGGGTATTTTTTTAAAGGAAAAATTTAGTATCACTAAAGCGCTTGCGGGATGATCGAGGATGGGATCATGGGGAATAGACAGGTTGATATAACGGAAATAAGGAATACGGTAAAGGATCTCTCGATCGAAGCGAACACCGTTCTGCGTTCGGATGTTCTTGAGGCTATACAGGGATTTTATGACCGCGAAAGTAATGCATCCGCTAAAAATATGCTCAAGGTGCTTATTACTAATGCCGCATTGGCTCGAGAAAAACAATTAGCCCTATGCCAGGATACAGGCATGGTAGCGGTCTTTATCGACATAGGGAAAGATGTCTCGATAACCGGCGGGAACATAACCGATGCCGTGAATGATGGAGTGAAAGAGGCCTATTCGAAGGGGCATTTCCGTAAGTCTGTTGTTAACGATCCCATACTGCGCGATAATACCGGTACAAACACGCCTGCTGTGGTCCATATTGATATCGTGGACGGTGATAAGGTCGGTATATCGGTTATGCCTAAAGGTTTCGGCGCCGAAAATAAAGGCACCTTGGCAATGCTCGAACCCACTGCCGGGTGCGAGAGAATAATAGATTTTTGCGTAGAAACGGTTAAGGCCGCGGGTCCGGACGCGTGTCCTCCATATGTTCTGGGTGTGGGGATAGGCGGTACAATGGAAAAATGTGCCATGCTTGCCAAAAAAGCATTGTTGCGTCCGTTGGATCAGGCCAACCCACAGCCGCATATAGCCAAACTCGAAAATGAAATAAAAGAAAAAGTGAACGCTCTTAAAATAGGTATTATGGGACTTGGGGGCATTTCGACGGTCATGGGAGTAGCGGTGGAAACAGCGCCTACACATATAGCGGGATTACCGGTAGCCGTTAATCTTTCATGTCATGCGCTCAGGAGCGCTAGCAGGATATTGTAGGGGCAGACCCCCGTGTCTGCCCATGAGAGGCAAACAGGATGAAGAGGATCAATACACCGTTAACCGAAAAAGTTATAGCCGCTCTTAAAGCCGGTGATGAGGTGCTATTGTCCGGTATTGTTTTAACCGCCCGGGACCAGGCTCATCTGAGGTTAATGGAAATAATAAAGGATCGTGGAGAATTACCGATAGATCTAAAGGGGCAGATAGTCTATTACTGCGGTCCCGCACCTGCCGGACCCGGACGCGTTATCGGGTCCTGCGGTCCTACGACATCCTCCAGGATGGACAGGTTCACTCCGTATGTTCTTGAGGCCGGAGTAAAAGGGATGATAGGCAAAGGAAGACGGTCTTTCGAGGTAAGAAAGTCTATCAAACGGAGAAAAGCGGTATATTTTGTCGCCCCTGCGGGTGCCGGAGCTTATTTAAGCGAAAAGGTAAAAGCTTGCAGGGTCCGGGCTTTCGAAGATCTCGGGCCGGAAGCGATATATGAACTTGAAGTTGAAGATTTTCCCTTGATAGTCGCTATTGACATGAAAGGGAATGATATTTACGGTGAGTTTTAGAACGGGCATACGGGTAAAATATATTTTTAAAAAAGGAGATCTTTATTATGCGGCAGGACGGAAGACTGGCTAACGGTATAAGAAAAGTTTCCATAACTTCAGGATATATTAAACATGCGGATGGTTCGTGTCTTATAGAGGCCGGTGATACGCGTGTGATATGTACCGCCAGCATAGAAGACGGTGTTCCCAGGTTCCTTAAAGGACAGGGTACGGGATGGATAACCGCGGAGTACGGTATGCTCCCGGCCTCATGCCGGGAAAGAATATCCAGAGAAGCCACTAAGGGAAAAAAAACAGGCCGCACACATGAGATCCAGAGGCTGATCGGCAGAAGTATGCGTATGGCCTGTGACATGGAGAGTCTTGGTGAGAGGACTATATGGCTGGACGCTGATGTTGTTCAGGCGGACGGCGGTACACGCTGCGCGAGCATTACGGGAAGTTTTATAGCGTTAGCGCTGGCTCTCGAGAAACTAAAGAAAAACGGTAAAATAAAGGTGCTGCCCATAAAGCATTTTGTCGCGGCGGTAAGCGTAGGTATGGTTGACGGAAAGGCCTGTCTGGATCTGGCCTACGAGGAAGATTCCAAGGCCCAGGTCGATATGAACGTTATAATGACGGACTCAGGCGAATATGTGGAAGTTCAGGGTACGGCAGAGAGCGCTCCTTTCAGCGGTAAGGAAATGGACGAAATGATGGCGCTTGCCGCAGACGGTATAAAACGCCTTATCGAAAAACAGAAAGAAGTGCTCAAGGGAATAATATAGTCGTTAGTCGATAGTCCACAGTCCACAGTCGACAGCCGACCGTGGACTGTGGACCGTGGACCGCAGGATGTGGATAAAGTCACACTCAATACGCAATACCCAATACGCAATACGAAATAAATAGTGGGGAGGAAGAGAAGATGACGAATATACTGATAGCCACTTTCAATAACAACAAACGAAAAGAATTGAAGACATTGCTCAGATGGGAAAGGGGCGTCAAGGTAATGAGCCTCGATGATACAAAGATGAATCCCCCGATGATAGTGGAAGACGGAAAGACTTTTCGTGAGAATGCCGTGAAAAAAGCCGTAACGATGTCCAGATTCTTTGACGGCCTGGTCATCGCGGACGATTCAGGGCTTGAGGTGAACGCGCTGGACGGCAAACCCGGTGTCCGTTCGGCACGTTTTGCCAGAAAAAACGCCACCGATAAGGAGAATAACGTCAAACTGCTTAATCTGCTTGAGAATGTTCCGGAGAAAAAACGTTCCGCCAGATTTGTATGCCACATAGCACTCGCCCGGGGCGGTGAGCTCCTGGATACTTTTGAAGGCCATATTTCGGGAAAGATACTTTTTAAGGGGCGCGGCGCCAACGGGTTCGGATACGATCCTCTTTTTGTCGCTGACGGGCATGAAAAAACCTTTGCCGAGTTTTCGGCATCGTACAAGAACAGAATAAGCCATCGCGCGGAAGCACTTAAGAAACTTAAAAAAGAGCTCTGCAGGCATATTTAGAAAAAACGTCCGATATTTTTAATTGACAACAATGGAATCTTCGCCTTCGATTTGCTCTTGGAAGGTTTATCGGGATATAAAAAGTGAATTAAAAGGGCTGGATCTTGGCGCTGACGACTATATAACCAAACCTTTCGATGCGGATAAACTCCTGGCAAGAATAAAAATGCTTCTCAAACGCAGAAAAAAAGGGTCTCTCATATGAACCGAGGGGAAACTTCTCTCCATTTACATAGGTCGATCATAGACTCAACGCTTTAATATATCAAGAATATTCTGGGCTTAGAGGGGGCATTCCTTGCTACATTTGTCCGTTTTGTCCAGGAGAAAGAGCCCGTTAAGTGAAGGAAATGATATAGGAGGGTAAAATGAAAAAGTTGTTTGGTATCGCGCTGATTCTGTGTTTTTCGGTTTCGATCGTTTACGCACAGGAGATGAAAGTCGTCTCTGAATTTGAAGGGGGAAAGCTGTATAAGGCCGGGAAGATAAACGTCCTCGAGCTTTGCGGGAACTACCGCCAGATGGGTAGGCAGTATGGAGGTCTTCTTAAAAGCGATTGGGAGAAGTGCTACCAGATCGCTTTTGAAAAATATTTCATCGGCAAGAACGGCATGACTTACGAGACTCTCGATAAGATCGCTAAGGACTATTTCAGGAGATTGCCAAAGAGATTGCAGGACTTAATATACGGGATGGCGGAAACTTCCGGTATCTCTCTGGACAAACATATCCTGCTGAACACTCTCGATGCCTGCGTTGAGATATGGGGCGCATACGGCAAGTTGATTCCAAGTGCTCAAGGCATGGGTTGTTCCGCGATCGCGGCATGGGGTGAATATACCGGCGGGGGACCGCTGGTCGTAGGCCGTAATTATGATTATGTAGCTTATCTGGAGGAACTTCTGCCTTTTATGGAATGTGTTGTCTATAATCCGAACGACGGATCCATACCGACAGCGAGTTTTGCGGCCCTAGGCGCCGTGTACACACAGAACGGTATGAACAGAAGCGGGATATTCCTCGAGCTCAATGATGATGCGTCTACCGAGGTTATCACCAGGCACGACCGGGTTCCGAACATGGCCAATCTAATGCTCTTTCTGCTCGACAACTCCTCTATGGACGGTATAAACACGGGATTCAACACAACACTGCCGGATTTCGCCTGTATCATTCTAGTAGCTGACAAGGACGGAGCTTATTCATATGAATGGGCTACTTACGGCTTACGCCGGACAACGGGTAGAGCAAGCGGTTTGCTGGCGGCATCGAACGATTTTACCGATCCGTCGTGGGGTCTATGGCCGTCTCCATCAGGAGAGAGCGCAGAGAGGCGCGAAAACCTCTACGCCCTCGGTGAGAAATACAAGGGCAAGCTTAATGTCAATACTATGAAAAAGCTGCTGGCAACACCCATTGACAAAGGCGGCGCGACACGGCCTAAAAGCTCTAGAGTAGAGACCTTGTACCAGATGATAGCCGTTCCCTCCGAGCTTAAGTGGTGGATAAATCTACTCAACTATCAGGACTGGACCGAGATAGACCTGGCTCCGCTTTTTGCGAAGGACTAGTTCCAATTTCTCGACTTCGTCGACCTTCTCCTGTACGCATATGGCAGGATTTAAAAAAGACACTTGTGTCGCAGAATTATCAATCGTATTTATCGCTATTTATAGGTGCGGACTCCTTCTTGTGCACCTGTAGGGAGGCTGGTAACAGAAGCCTTTTCGGAATCCAGCACAATACTCTGGCCGGCCCGCACTGCCAGAACGCGCCTGTCGTGGCGATTTATGTTGTCGCGGTCGCCGCCTTTCTCTCCGCCATCATAGAAGTAGAAGCCAACCGCGCCAGGCAACGTGCTTTCATTCCACAATTCCGACGTCCATACCCACTTGTCACCAACACCAAAAACAGGGTCGACATTGCCGGGCTTGGTTTTATCATACAAGCTCTTAAGTTCCGCCCTTGTCGGCAACCGCCATCCACCTCCGGCAAGGCTTAACCCCCGGGCATACCCCTCTGCCTGATAGTGGTTCAGGGCCTGTCCATTAGAAGGCGCCCATTCAAGTTCAAGTTGTGAGTCATAAATAACCCCGTCCTCCAGACTGAATCTTCCCCTTTCTTTTCTCAGATCTTTTCTCAGATTCTCCTGTTCTGCCCGATACTCAAGTTTGTAGATTTCCTCTCGGACCTTCGCTGCGTTGGGGGCTTCGGGGGCGAGTTCGAGATAGTGTGTGTAATGCCGCATGGCCTCACCGTAGTTTCCGGCCTTGGCCTGGACAGAGCCAAGCTTGAAATAAACGTCTGGCCAGTTCGGCGCGAGCTTCGCTGCCTGTTCAAACTCGCGGACAGCACGTTCGTAGTCCTTCGGCGTCTTGACCATCTCTACCGCGGCAAACCCACGTGCCATGTAACGTTGCGCCTCCTCGGACACAGTCTCCGCAAGCGATACAGGAACCCAAGCTAACAATATAAACAATAACAGCAGCTTCTTCATTCCATTTCCTTTAAAAGCGAAGGCCCTGCGAAAATTATCACAGGCCTGAGAAAAATTGGGGTGAGCGAAGGGGCTTGAACCCTCGACAACCTGAACCACAATCAGGCGCTCTACCAGCTGAGCTACGCCCACCACCGATTGATGAGACATTCTAAACGTATCCGATAATTTAGTCAATGAAAAAGGGGAGAAGCATGTCATCCCGGAACTCCGGATTTAACCCGGGGTATCCGGGATCACATGAGAATATTTTTGCGGGGTCCCGGATATTCCCTCACTACGTTCGGAAATTCCGGGATGACATATTTTTGCTATCAGTCACTGAATTCTGGCGCGCCCGGCACGATTCGAACGTGCGACCTACGGCTTAGAAGGCAGTTGCTCTATCCAACTGAGCTACGGGCGCGTGTGAGACTATAATTTCAGGAGCATCAGCGAACTGAAATTATCAAGTCGAACACGTCCGCCGTAGCCAAGTAATATCTAATTGGTTTGGCGTAGGCGGACCTTATCATCATAGCATTACATATTTCTGGTGCGGATGGAGGGACTCGAACCCACACGGTAAAACCACTGGCTCCTAAGGCCAGCGCGTCTGCCAATTCCGCCACATCCGCTTGGTATCTCCTGTCATAATTAGTGTCCTTCTTCGCCAAACCAATTGTATCCTATTCGGCTTCGGAGGACCAGCCTTCGCCTTTTTTTTTGACGGCGAAGCCAGCCGAAGCCAAATAACACATAAATAGGTTGGCGAAGGCTGGTCGGGGAGGTGGGATTCGAACCCACGACCCCCTGCTCCCAAAGCAGGTACGCTAGCCAAACTGCGCTACTCCCCGATAGCTGAAGTACGATTATAGCAACGGGGTTTTTATTCGTCAATCACTATTCGGCGTTCATCATTCACCATCCGCGGCTTGTGTTCATTGCTCCCATACGCTATACTATTCACGATTCATTCTGGTTTCTAGTTTTTAGTTTTTGGTTTTTAGCTCTTAAAACGTCCACGGAGCCCTAAAAACTATCGACTAACGACTAAAAACTAACGACTAACGACTAAAAACTAACGACTAAAAACTAACGGCTATTTATAACCTATGACTATCCTGGAAAATAACGAATTCGTGAAAGAGATCGAACGGCAGCTTGATCGTAAGGCACCGGTCCGCCTGGGTATCAATAAAAAAAACGAGTTAGTAAGACTTATTTACGAGATATGCCGCCGTGACGGCAGATCTTCCGGGGAGGTTTTAGGATCAGTCGGCAAAGATCTGATGCTCGAAGAAAATAGAGGGTGTTTTTTTGAAAAGATCAAGACAAGATTATTATGGATGAGATACCCCTCGCTCGAATCCGGATTCGATGTACATCTTCTTCCCATAAAAATACAGCGGTATCAACGTGAGTGCTGTCCAGGGAGCTCCTGTTCGGAACCCGAGAACATTTTCGTGGAAGAAGATGTAAAAGAACACGAGTGGACGAAAAAATTTCTTTCATTTTTTCCCGGTTCAAAAGTGACGACGGTAAAAAGTTTCAGTGAAGGAGTAAAGTCTCTCTCGCGGATGGATCATGTGGAGAAATATAACGGGAGAAGAAAGAACTTTTTTCTTATACGCGGCAAGGACGCATTTGTTAAAATATGCCCGTGCACAAAAGGTTATAAACGCTGCGGTTACTGGATACTCAACCTGGGGTTCGGTTGTCCGATAGATTGTTCATATTGTTTTCTGCAATCTTACAGTAACTCTCCCGGGTTGATATTGCCGGCTAATATTGATGATTATCTGGAGTGTCTGGAAAAACTTGACTGTGAGGTCAAAGAAAAGGTGAGAATAGGAACGGGAGAGTTCACGGACTCGCTAGCACTTGATAAATACACGGGATACTCGTCGGTTCTGATACCTTTTTTCGAAAAAATGAAAAACCTTGTACTGGAACTCAAGACCAAAGTATCGGATATTGAAGGTGTTCTTAGGGAAGATCCGCATGATAATGTGGTTATCTCGTGGTCAGTGAACGACGAAAGTATCGCCGAAATATATGAAAAAGGCGGCTCGGCCATGGAGAGCCGGATCGATGCAGCCGAACGTGCCGCGATAAGGGGCTACAAGGTGGGGTTCCATTTTGATCCGATAGTATATTTTCGCGGATGGGAAAAAAGGTACAAAGCGGCTGTCGAGGGGATATTTTCCCGGGACGCGTTAAGGCGTAATACCTCCTGGGTCAGCCTGGGAACACTCAGGTATACTCCCGGTTTAAAACAGGTAGCCGAACAGCGATTTGCGGATAACATGATCTATTACAACGGTGAGTTTTTTGAGGACACCGACGGCAAATTGCGGTATACGAGAGAATTGAGAGCCGATATGTATCGTAAAATGGCGAAGTGGCTAAGGGCGGGGTGTAAATCCTCGTGGATATACCTTTGCATGGAACCCGAAGAAGTATGGAAGAAGGCTTCTTTGACGGAAATGGATTATGCTTCTTATCTTGCGTCGTGAAAAAATAGTTAATCGTCATGGAAAATCTTAAAAAAATTGATAAAAATTTAGCGGAGATCTCGGGAAAAATAGATTTCTATTCTTCTCTAACCCCTGTCAATCAAAGAGAGGAGAGGGAAATTTTTTTCAAATATTTGGATCAAAAGCGCCGGTACGACCCCCGCTTTGAATATGATAGAAAAAGATCCGGTAGTGAGAGAGCATGTCTTGCCGGATTAAGGACAATGCTTAAGGAAGATGAAGATATTCAACGCATATTTTTAAGGAAGATAGATTTTCTGACGCGTCAGATCGATCTATTGGAAAGCAAGGACGAAGAGTTTGCCGATATTGTCGGAAGATTGTAC
>Ga0208325_1000507_pt1 | contig 10503 bp, 13 predicted proteins | sample PL_2010_330m_FD_185486 | JGI IMG/M metagenome (GOLD analysis project Ga0208325, IMG submission 185486) | Freshwater microbial communities from Powell Lake, British Columbia, Canada to study Microbial Dark Matter (Phase II) - PL_2010_330m... | ecosystem: Environmental > Aquatic > Freshwater >...
CTTTTATTGATGGTGTTAAGTGATTTATTTTTAGGTATGCATAATGTGGTTTTGTTTACCTGGGGAAGTTTTGTTTTAGTTACTTTCTTAGGGGTTTGGGCAAAAAATCATAAAACATTTAAAGCATATTCCGTTTCGCTCATATAGTTTATTCAAAAAATATGAAAAGTCAAGAAAAATTTAAAAATAAATTTGAGATTGAGCGGCACATCATTACCCCCTTCCTACGGCTCATACAGCATGAGCCGTAGGAAGATTTAAACACTATCACCACAACCCCACAGTCATAATCTCGTAGGCTTATCCACGTTTCACGTGGCAGTTCACGTCAAGCTTTTCTTGGCGCACTACCAATTACAGAAAATAATTACTCAAAAGAAGAGATCCCGACTCAAGACCGGGATGGCAAATTAGGCGGCGGGATAACAATATTTGTGTGATTATATTTTTACGTTTAGCCACATACCTTGCTATCCCGACCTTGAGCCGGGATCTGTTACGTTCCACAAAATAGTCTAAACACATAAACGTACACATATCTTTCGTATTTTAAAATGTTGTTACGCCCATAATTTATTATCCCTTAGTAACACCCTTCTTCTCTTCCCTCACAAGCGCTGAAACAGCGGATGTGATCTCATTAAACGAAACCGAATAGATATCCACCAGTAGTTCATTGTTTTATTACCCCATTAGCGCGCCTTTTTGACCCTTTCGAGGTTTTATGTCAAGTTTTGTATTCCAGCATTTCAAGCATAATTTTTCGACGTTTACGCGCCGGGACCAATACTGAATGCTTACCCAAATGACTATATTGATCACCCGTGCGTCCATGACTCCCGCCAAGATTATAAATACCGCACCATACTCCACCTTCGCAACGAGGTAAGGTGCATTCTTTAAAGATTGGGGCAATTTATAGTTTCGTATCGCCTTACCGCGTCTAATAATGCCGGAGTAGCTCCTATTGGAACATCAGCTTTCTTGGCTGCATCTCTCATAGCGTTTGCTATCTCATAATTATCCCTGTCCAATATTTCTGTAAAAACGAAAAAGCCTCTGCCATTGTCTTTTTTGCGACACCACAATCTTCCGCTAACTGTCCATAGCTCTCCGCCAATGTTTCAGGAGGCGCTTCTAACACTTGGGGAATATCATGGGTACCCCGCCGCGTAAATGTCGCTTTTATTGCGGATAGAACTACTTTTTTTTCAGGCAAACCTTGCTCGATAAGAAGAGCCAGATCGACCAAATCCCTCACTCGTGAAAACGGCCGCTTATCTCGCGAGTAAGAATACGCGTGTATTTTTTCGGCAAAATGCTGTTCAATTGGCAACATCGCGACATACGCGGGTTTTATTCCGGCAAACTGTAAAATATCCTCTCCTTTTTTCCATTCAGCATCAGAGATAACGGCATCGCCAATTCCAACATCAATATGAAATTTTGTAAAAATCCTGTTCGCGACTCTCGCCTCTACGGGATAGCGCCATCCGCCATACACTGCCTGATTAAATTCTCTCATTGGCACACCGATATAAAAAACAAACCAATCTGACAGGTCTTTCTTGACTTCATCTTGAAGCATGGCGCGAATGGTATTCTCATCAGCATTTTTAATACTCGGTATTGAAAAATCAACATCTTTAGTTGTTCTGGCGATATTGTGAAACCGGAATTCCAAAGCGTAACCGCCCTTCAACAACCATCGCGGTTTTGGGTTATGTCGATCAAATAGGCGCGCGAGAAAACGATCAAACGTAATCCGTCTGCGCAATCGATCTAATGGAGTAGCTTGTTCCCGAGCGATATTCTTAAGCCTGTCCTCGAGAGCTTTCCGAAAAGCGTTAGCATTTTCATATTTTTTTGAATAAATCGTCATAATCATTTTACCCTTTTGCGGTCTTCATATTTTTAAAGATCATCATTACTTTTTCTTTGGCTTTTTCTGACATTTCAGCGCTTACGATATCGATAATCTGAATCATCCCTTTATCACAAGCTTCTTTGATAGCTTGTTGAAGATAATCAATGCTCAGATTTTCCTCCGCCGAATCAATAATTGTCCGAAGGGGTTTTGTAACAAAAAATCCTTCTCGCTGTTCCTTTTCATCCAGTGATATCTTGCCTTTATGAACAACACACCCTTTAGGTCTTCTTTTCCTGAATCCCGAGGGGACGGTAAAATGAATTTTAGACGGCATAACATCGCTGAGCCCATGTATGGCAAGCGCTGAATCGTGAGAAAAAACAGCCTGAGGCTCCCCCTTACGATCCCTGCTCCACAGAGCCCACCTGACATAATCTTCATCCGGAGAGTTTGGAAATTGCGCGAGCCGAAAAACACCCCGGTCAATCTCAAGCCATTGACTGTTTTGTTTATAATGCGAATGCATGCGGTAAGAAAAACCAGAGCGAACCGCTTGCTGAGCAGTAAAATAGCCTTGTTGAAGAGAAGCAATTTCAAATAGTTTTTGTTTTTTTGTGTTTTCCATGACAAACAATCCTCTCTCTATATGTAACAAATATACACTTTTTAGCGGCATTGTCAAGCACTTTTGTTACAATAAGTGTAATATTCATGCAGAAAGCGAAGCATTTCAGCCTTAGATGCTGAAATCGTTAATTAGTTTCGTGGGGACTATTAGGATAGATTCTTGAATCTTGCCGGTCGTAACATCCACGATCCGGAAATGAGTTTTGCCGATGCGGTCTTTCCACTGCTCCTCGATATTCAGGCTCCAGTCGCCCAAAGGCATGACCTTCTGGATTTCCCGCAGGCGAACCGCGCCCAGCAGATCACCTTCGCTTGAGATATTCTCCACATAAACTCCCTCGCCAGCCAGCCGGACGCTGATATCGCGGATGTTGGGAGAACCTATTTTATTCGTTTTTTAAGTTTATCCGTAAGTTTTCTTAATCTCTCGGAACAGTCATTTTTTTCTAAGCGAACATCTATGATGCTTGGGGAAGAATTATTCTTTTTCGCGGAGAGGAGAGCATTCGACAATTCTTTTTCCGTTGAAACCGTATATCCCTCACCCTTGCCGATAATATTAACGATATCCGCGTATCGCCAAGGTTGAATATCATTAAAAGTTCCGTCTATCATAGAACGAAATGTCCCGTACCCGCCGTTATTGAAGATAATTACGATCGGGCTAAGTCCATATCTTGCGCAGACTGAAAGCTCCATAGCGGTCATTTGGAAAGATCCGTCTCCGACCAAAACAATCGGGCGGCGATCCGGCGCGGCAAACTGCACCCCAATTGACGCCGGAACGGCAAACCCGGTTGAAGCATAATACGCCGGAGAGATAAATTCGGTCATACCGTGAACCTGTAAATCAAGCGAACCGAAAAGCGGATCTCCGGGCTCAGCAATCACGATAGTCAAGTCATCTAAAAAAGTATTTACGCAGGCAATAAGGCGGTCAACCGTTATCTTTTTACCCTCTTTCGGAAAGAACGGGGCAAGCTTATATTTTTTCGGCTTAAAATTTATTTTTTTTGGCGTTTTTAAAGACTTATTCAAACTTTCGAGAAAATATTTCATACTTATGTTCGGATAATTATGATGCTTCACTAAAATACTGTTCGGCATCATCACAATGCTCTTTTTGATATCTATGTGATGAGTAAAAATACCGGTGGCGAGATCCGTGACAAATGGACCTAACGCGATAACGCAATCGGAATTTTCCACCGCCTTACGCACATGTTCAGGGCTCATTCCCCCGGCATATACGCCGACATACTGCGGATGATTTTCCGATACCAATGATTTGCTTAAAACTCCGGTCACAAACGGTAGACCTGAGCGCTTTAAAAATTTTAGAAAGATCTTTTGTAAGTTAAAGCGGTGTATTTCAGCGCCGCCTATAACTATGGGCCGTTCCGCGAGGTTCAGCATATCCAGAACCTCGTGAAGAGCTTCATTAAGAGCCGCCGTATCCACCGTTACAGCTTTCTCAGTAACTTTTATTTTTGGTTCATCTATTTCGACATCCACCATATCACGCGGCAATTCAATATAACCCGGTCTTTTTGTTTCTTTTATTGTAGCTATAACACGGTTAATTTCAAAAGAAGCGGTTTTGGCATCGCTTAGAACCGTCTGCGCGCAGGTCATTTCCTTAAAAACATTGAGCTGAGTTTCAAAAGAACGCACCTTATGATGAAGAAGCGCCTCGTGTTCACGCTCCGCCATCCCGGGAGAACCGCTAATCACAAGAACGGGTGAGAGTTCCGCGAAAGCCTGAGCCGTACTATTGGCAAGTTTAAGTCCCCCAACCCCATAGGTAACGCAAACAGCACCGAATCCCGCGACTCTCGCGTAAGCGTCCGCGGCAAACCCCGCCCCTTGTTCATCACAGGTATTGATCAGTTTAAGACGGCTTTTGTAAAGCTGAGAATAAAAGTTTAATACATAGTCCCCCTGTATGCCGAAGACGTGCTTTAGCCCGGTTTCACGCAGTTGTTTAATAAGATATTCTCCTATTTTCATAAGCCATTCACTCCTTTTTTTCAAGGTTATACCAATTACCCAAAAGGATAGAGATCCCGGCTCAAGGCAAGGATGACAAATTGGACGACCGGGGTAACAGGGTGTTGCGTGGCGCAGCGTAAAAACATAACTCAAAAAAATTGCCATCCCGGCTTTGAGCCGGGATCTCTATCCTTTTGGGTAGTTACTTTGTGTAATTGGTATTACATTCAAAAACTTTATTTAAACTCACACCCTCAGTCAACAACCGTTTTTGTTTACGATTCAACTGCTTTATCCTATATTCCAATTTCATCGCGTAAGCCAAATATCTATATTTTTTACTCCACACCACCCGCACTGGTCCACGTCCTCGGGTATACTTCGCTCCGCTTCCTCCCCCATTATGCTCCTTAACGCGGCGTTCTAAGTTACACGTATATCCCGTGTAATACGTACCGTCCCGGCACTCAATAATATATGTATAAAACGTGATTCCACTACGTCTAACGGTTCGTTTCATAATAGGTTTACGGGCGGACACTCGGGTCCGCCCCTACAAATACTTTTTAGTCAATTCCAAATTCGTGAATATTACGCGTTCCGCGAACTTTTTAAATTCATCATCAACTGGGTTTAACGATTTCACGTCTTCCGCGGTACTAATAAATCTCGTAGACTCAATCAATCGCCCTGAAGGGATGTCAATATTTTCCACAACCGCCAAATGTTTAACACACACATCATCCTCCATCTTTGTTTTAAAAACAACTGATCCGAATCCTATGAAACAGTTTTTGCCGATCACGCACGGCCCGTGAACTATACATCCATGCGATAAAGAGGTATTTTCATCGATCGAAACAGTCGTCTCTTCGAGCGCGTGAATTATGACCCTGTCCTGTATATTGCAGTTATCCCCTATAACAATTGAACTTCCCGGCTCATCCGCTCGAATAACCGCGCCGGGCGCGATCAAAACATTTTTTCCTATGGTCACCGCGCCGATAACAACCGCGGTAGGATCAATAAAACTGCTATTATCAACACTCGGGGAATCTCCATAAGGATTAGGTTTGTGCATAATGTAATCTATTTCCTTTTATTGGTTCTCTACGCTCCTATTAGTTTCGATATTCGCCTTTCACATTTCCGCTAATTTTATGTGATCGGATTCTATTTGTATTAACGCGCGGAAAAATTCCTTAATTTCCTTCTCCTGAGTCTCGGCGCTTGCCTCGCCATAAAATTTAACAGCGTTTTTCTCTCGTCTGGCCGCTTCTTTTATATTTTCTTCATCGGAATCCACCGCTTTATCCGCGCCGACATCGGAATCCGGTTTTTCTATCCCCAAGTGTTTACATATAGCGGAGGCGTGTTCTCTTTCAACTTTTGAAAGCCCCTTGAACATGCTCGAGACATATGTGTCGCGGCTTTTCTCGGAAATCGCTTTATAAAAATTCGTATTGTTTATCTCCAGATCCAACGCCTTTTCCAAATTCTCTTTTGTCACTTCGCTCAAAACGTCACTCCTCAGCAATTTCCATTCCTTCGCCAAAACAAAATAATCCTCATGCGCGCCGCAAAAAGGACAGCTCAAAGGTTTCTCCTCTCCCAAATAAACCTCCCCGCAAATCTGACATCGATACACTTTCATAATTTTCCTTTCTTTCAAAAATTTCTGTACTTTGTAGGGGCACGGCATGCCGTGCCCTTACTTATTTGGAACAATAACGCCATTTATTTGAGGGATCGAAACTCCCCGCCCACACACCTATATAACGACTTTCATCGCTTTATTAATTCGTTTAAGCGCCGTATTTAACTCAAAGTTTTTTTGTTCATCCGGCGTTAAAACATCAAACAACTCTTTTTCAATCCGAGTGAGCATGTCTTTTATTTCAACGTCACTCCGACCAAGATTAACTCTATATTTTTTTAAATCCGCGTCTCCGCCATCCTCTTCGATTTTCTTTTTAAACAATTCGGCAACCTCCGTATTCGCCAGATCAAATCCATTACGTACAATAAAATCAAGGTCATAGAAGTCGCGCGGAGCGATGGTCCGCCTTAAAGCCGCGGCTCGAAGTTTTTCCGAGACAATTTCATTGAGTGACATACATTGAACCTCCCCTCCATCAATCAACGGTTCATCAGTAAAGGAATGTTTGAATTTATGCCTCACCTGTCTTTTCTCGGTTGCCATAATCGTGTTAAATCTAAGCCCGATCTCAAGTTTAACCGTCTGCTCCGAAAGCATTGTGACAGAATCATATACGAGGTAATATACATACTGTTTGGATTCATTTCGTCCTGGATTGCTGGTTTTGTCAATTTTCATTCCAAATTGTTTAACAAACTCCTCGACTTTATCCTTAATCGGCTGGATACATTTGCGTCTCTCGCCTCGCGTAGCTTTATACTGAGGAAGCAACATACTGAAATCGAGATCTTCACTCAAACGATAGTAAGTATAATATATCTTATTGAGACACGTTCCTCCTTTGAAAATAAGATTTTCAGATAGTTCATGTATCCGAGAAAGGAGTATTGTCAAATAATAATCTTTTTCCACGAGTGGCGCGTAAAACCCGGTTAACGACGCAACTCGATCAATAAGAGTAAAAAATTGTTCTTTATCCTCGTGTATCATTGATAATAACTCTCCATTTTTTATTCACTGTACCTTTTCGCGATGAAGAAAATGAAATAATCGATGTTCCTTGAATACTTTTCACGATCGGCTTCAACTTTGTATCTTTAATTCCGCATTTTTCCAAGATGAATCCTATATATTTGCGTGTTTTTATATTTGGAAACCGCACAGTATAGTCAATAAGTTTTTTTACATCACACTTTTTCTCCAAAACAAACCGCTCTACTATTTCCCCAGCCGAAAATAATCCACCTATAGGTTTATTAAAATAAACCAAATCGACAAGCGTTTTTTCTTTTGAACTTATGTTCACGTTAACGCCTCTTATAAGTTTTTTTTCAATTCCGTACATTTGCGTCATAGAGACATTAATAAATTTGTATAAAATTCCGGCTATTTTTTTTTCTTTACTCAAACGTGTATTAATAACATACACTTTCTGAAACTGTTGGTCCGTAAAATTGTAATAATTGAACATCGTTGAATATCCAACATAATAATTCTCATCAGAAAAATAAACCGACGGAACTATAAATTCACTAACACGTCTTCCCGTGGGAATAGATTCCAATGGAACAAAAATATATACGCCGCTCTTGATAGGAACTAAGATATTCTTCTTTTTGAGCCTAAACACAAGCTGTCTTCTGTAGGAAAAACCGGCAGGCAAAAAACTATCCAATTCTTTTGCTGTTACAATCTCTTTGTTTTCATATACAAGCCGAGCTATAATTTTTGTCTCTGTTTGACTGAGAGAATTAAATGTTTTTTTGTTTGACATATGTATCTCCTTGGTTACATCTGACCAATTATAATACATAGAAACTATACCACATAATACCAAAAAGTCAATGCTATCCTACAAACTTGCAAAAAATTAGGTTGTACTAAAAAACACTCCCACCCCTCACTTAACTATCATATATCCCGCGACTATCATAAGACAAACGCCGAAAACTCTTCGTAAAACGACTTCCGGAAGCGGTACCGCTAATTTTGCTCCGAGATATCCCCCCGCGACAAAACCTAAACAAAGTAGACCCGCCACAGGAAGATTTACATGCCCGCCGCGATAATACGCCAACGCCGCTAAGATCCCTATCGGCGGAACAAGCATCGCCAAAGTAGTCCCCTGCGCGGCATGTTGAGAAAACTTAAAGATCAAAATAAGGCACGGCACAATCACAATCCCGCCCCCTATCCCAATAAGCCCGCTAACAACCCCAGCAAATAACCCAACCAACACATACAATAATAAATTCATAATTTTTCTCTCCAAAAGAAATAGGGACACTCCTTGCAACTTATACATTCATAACAAGTTACGGTTTAATTATTTAGCAATTGGTGGGCGCCCTCTCTTTTTCATATACAATCTTCCGCTTTTACGCAACAGTTTTTTCTTGAAATTTTCGTCTCCCATAATAGAATCTAAATTTTTGAAATCAGATTCTTCTCCCTCCATCAACCATTCCTTATATCTTTCAATACGGTCTGAACTATTTTCACCAAATGTCTCATACATAGGATCTATTGTTGTTATGCCATCATTTTGTTTTTCAGGATCTACATACAAAGAGCAACTTGACCATTGATATTCCCACGGATATTTCACAATACCAGCCCTCAAGGGATTTCTTTCAATGTACCTTCCACATTCATACAAATAGGTTTCTTTTTGTACGGGCTGACTTTTAAATCTTCCTTGCCAAAGTGTTCCAGCGCTTTTCCATCTTTTATGGTGATACTGCACATATGACTGCAAAAACCCACCTATACATTTTGACAAAAATTCAACATCTTCCATTGTTAAAACAAAATGAAAATGATTGAACATTAGTGCCCAATGGAAAATTTGAAGATCATAACGCTGTTTATACTTTTTAGTCAGCCATAAGAAATGCTCATAATCACGGTCATCATGAAAAATTTCCAATTTCGCATTTCCACGGTTATATACATGGTAGGTTAAACTTTCTTCGATTTGATTTTCTCTTGAAATTCTTGGCATGGTATGCACAATGTAACATTTGCAAATGAGTTGCGTTTTAATTCAATCGCAACTCTTTTATTTACAATATGTTACAAGGAGTGTCCCTATTTATTGGTTCTTTTTGCTTGTTAGGCGGATTTCAAAATCTTCTGTGCCGTCGTTAAAAACTACGCTGTTTTCGTTTATCTTTATTATGGTATTACCCGCGACGGTTCCTCCCACTCCGACAATTTTGTTGTTTACTATCGCTTGCGGAGCCTCCGTATCGGCCACTATTCCCTGCAGATTTAAACCTGTCGGATCGCTTAAGCTTTGCTTTTTCGTAACGTTCGGAGCGAAAGGATCCTTTCGTCCGTATTTTTCTTTAGACAAAGGTTTTTTTGCCGTAGTCTTTTTTGCCTTTACATCTTCGGAAACAGCCTTAGCACCTGTCGCTTGAAGACCTGCCTTTTTTTGCGCCTTGTTCCGAGAGACCGCCTTAGCGTCTGCCGCTTTATTCGATCTCTTGGGTTCCGTTTTCGACCCGCCGCATCCGGCAGTAAGCACAGTTATGACCATCGCGATACTAAAAATCCGGCATATATTAGCTTTGGACATGATCCCTCCCCACTGTGTATACGTTTAGGTTAAACCTCATATCTAAAAGCCCCGGAGCATTGTTTACGTGCTTTAGATCGACCTCGGTTATTCCCAAAAGTTTTTCCGATGAAAGCATTTTTCTTAAAAATTCTGATATGTTGTTATATTTACCGGTTAAAATAACTTCCACCACACTAACCTTATAACACACGTCTTCTTCATAACCGGAGCTAAAAAGTTTCTCAGGCGGCTTTGGATTTATTCTCTCCAAATCGACTCCCGTCTTCAGAGCCAATGAATCAAGTCCGTTCAAAAAAGCAAGCGCGTCATCTTTGGTAACATAGCTGAAAAATTTCGCGCGATTGTTTAAAACCTCTTTTTTCAACTTCTCAAAAGCACTTTCTAAGCGTGTTAGCCTCTCCATTTTGTCTTTGCGCGTTGCCATAAGTTTCTTTTGCGCGCTAAGCTGTCTTCGAGCGATCCTATGGTGAAAAATTACGGGAGGAACAATAATATTGTAAAGCAGATACCCGACGATAAACATTATCACTCCGCCAAGGATCAGTTTTTCCCGCGCATTCAAGTTATATAGTGGTTTTAGGTTTATTTTCATTTCCGTCCGCTCGCATCCCGTATCTCGCATTTTATGGCAAAATAAGCGCGTGTTGACCCGTCTTCAGCTTCTGAGTCTTTAGATTCTTCCAATTCTACGTTTTTAAAAAATGATGATCCCTTTAAAGCCCTCACCAAATCGAAGACTCCACTCCCTGAAGCCGCTTCTCCCTTAAA
>Ga0208325_1000508_pt1 | contig 10503 bp, 4 predicted proteins | sample PL_2010_330m_FD_185486 | JGI IMG/M metagenome (GOLD analysis project Ga0208325, IMG submission 185486) | Freshwater microbial communities from Powell Lake, British Columbia, Canada to study Microbial Dark Matter (Phase II) - PL_2010_330m... | ecosystem: Environmental > Aquatic > Freshwater > Lake...
ATATTATATATGCGGCTTAAGAATTACGAAGAAGCGGAAAGATGGGCGCTTTTATCTCTTGCGGTGATACAGGAAATTAATTCCAAATATTACAGCTACGCCCAGGAAGAGCTAAGAAAAATGCGCGAAATACTATCGACGATCTACCTGGAGCTGGGCAAATTCCAGGAAGCGCTGGATATAAGCAAAACACTTGCCAAAGATAACCCTGATAGCCCGGCCGCATGGAGGAACCTGTGCCGGGCCTATTTAGCGTTGGGAGATGCGGGAGAAAATGTAGTCGAGGCAGCCAATAAAGCAACCGAACTTGAGCCCGGAAACCCGCTTAACCGGATACGCCTCTCGCAGGCATTGCTTGAGGCGGGTAAACTCCGGGAGTGCCTGGAAATTGTTCCGAGGGTCGTGGAGGCGATAAAGGAAGATCGGAGGAGGGTCTATAGTGTCTGGCACGCGCTAAGCATGTGCCGCTTCAGAAACCCTATAGGACCCTTTCCGAAACAGGAATCAGAAAACGTTTCCGAAGAACACATCCGCTTGTGCGATCTATCCGACGCATGGCTTACGCTTGGAAACGAAAAACGCGCTTTAAGTACTGTCCAAGAAGCGGTAGGGCGCGCCCCCAAAACCGAAATCGATAGTGTATTTTGGATGCAGACGCTTCTTGCGGCAGGAAGGCTTCGCCAGGCTTTGAAGGTAGCGCGAAAACTCGCCAAGTTCAAAGACACACGCCGGAAAGAATTCGACATACTGTGCGATATATGGAGCGCGCGGAAAGACACAAGACGGAATTGGCCTGCCGCAGAGAGAAAGTCAGACCTTATTTCCGAGAAACATCTCCGCCTATGTCGCGCGTCCGGGGCATGGCTTGCGGTCGGGGATCCTGAAAAGGCATTCGAGGCCGCTGAGAAAGCGATGAAAATTTTTCCCAAAGACACGCTTGGCTGGGTTTGTTTGTACAGGGCCCTTATGGCGGCCGGAAAACCTGAAAAGGCCTCTTTGGCGGCCGAGGAAATTATTAAGTTGGCGCCGGAGTCTCAAGGCGGATACCGGCTCAAGACTGCCGCAATCCTCGCGACGGCTTTCAAGATTTTTATCCTTGAAGGAAATCCCAAAGCCAGGCAATTTTGCAAAGAATCACTTATGGCCTTATCCGCCGAGAGAGAAAGATATATGGATCATTCCAGTTTTTCTTTAAGGCAAATCGAGAAAATAGCCGATCCAAAATCCGAGAAAACCCTTTACCCGACGTATTGTCTTCCCGACAGAAGAAAACATATCGCGAGGGTGCATGTATTAAAAGAAGGAAAGTTGCCCACCGGCGAAAACCATAAGATATTCTTCCCGCGGGGCTTTACCGGAGACGACGTGAACAGCTTGATCGAGAAGGCAATCGCTGATTCCCTGTCTCCCGAAGACAATCCTTCCCTGCGCGACCTTCCCGGCGGGGACGGGCTTGAGTGGTGGCCCAGGGATAGGTTTGTTAAATATGTCCACGGAAAAAAGTCAGAACATTTGATACGTGTAGAATTTATAATAAACGAAAGAGGCTATATTATTACCGCCATGCCTACCGTTGGAAAAGGGATTACCGCATTCACGGGGAAATGCCCCGTGTCGATAGAAACCAAATCGCTCGCCCCTTACGGGACAATGATCTGGAACAGGGAAAGCGAAATGCCCGTAAAGCTTTCCGTTGGCAATTCAAAATTTGGTTTCAGGGCAATCTTCAATAACCCGCTGCTTGGGGCAGAAGGCCTTACCCCTATCGCTAAAGAACAGCTTATATGGCTCATACTTACCGAAGGCGCGCCGTATGAGGACGACAAATATTTTTACTATCGATACGATGACTATAGGCACCGTTTTCCGGAGTGGAGGGAGAAATTGCCGCCCGCCCTTTATATTAAGGTAAGCAAAAAGACATTTAACGCCATCGGGATTTCCGACTCAATGCCCGGAAACGCTAAAAGAATGATAACAAAAGCGTCTCTTGCGGCGATGCGGAGAAGGGCCGGATTTTCAGCTGGACAAAGAGTGTTGGGTGAAAGGCAAAGACCTCCTGAGAAGCCGTACGATAGCAGCGCGCTCCCACCCGGCATGATAAGCTGGATCTGGCAGCCGCTTGTTGAACGCGGCTGGATAAGCATAGAGAACGCCGCGCGGCTATCCTTCGCTCTTGAGGAAGGCATATTCTCGGGGCTTTTTATCAATTTGACATCGTGGTTTCTGGCTACGGACGGTTTCCCTGACCCGATAGGCACCTTTTTAATTTATCTCGCGAGCGCTTTTCTCTACGGCGTATTACATGATGCGGTTTACCGTTGGAAGAATGGAAAAATCGAAAAAGACAGAACACCCGCCAATTCAAGCTACCGCCTAATATTCTTCCCTGCATTAGGGGCTATCTTCAGATTGGGCTACCTAATTCCCGGCTTAGGTGGCTTCGCAAGCTTTTTACTCGCCATGGGCATGCACGCTCTCTATAACAATGTTATCGCCCCACGACTCAACCTCGCAGTGGGTATGACCGGCGGCACAGCCGGACAAAAAAACGAACCCGTTGAAGTTATTCCTGAAGACGACCATTGGAAGAGATTGGAGGTCCGCCTGAGGCCGTACTTTAGAGGGAGATTCTCGTTTGACCGAAAATGTCCGCTGTCTTATGGAAGAGATTTAATACAAACACTGACGGCAAATCCCGCCTACGCGGGATTTGCCGAATGGGTGGGCAGAGTGTATAACGAACAACATAAGGGCGAAGGCGTATACACCGATGGAAAACTTGCGTTCAAAATAGCACCGGGAAAGGTTATAAAAGACGGCGGAAAAAGCATTGTTCTTGAAGGATTTTATAAGGGAATCGCCGGATGTACCCGCAATCTGATGGTTCTCTGGAACGGCTTAGAGCCGCCTTCGGGTTTCAGCATGCAAGACTATCGCAAAAATATTGATGCTTATGGCTGCGGGGACGTGGAATATCCACGCGGAGATGCTGATTTTGAGCAATTCTTAATTGCGGGAACAAAAGATATGTTGCAGAGTGTTGCATTCTTAGCGCAGCTTCCCGGAACCTCCTATGCCGTCATCGGCATGGATAATAATTTACGGCCGGGCGAAACTTGTCTATTCATGGCAAGCCATTGGGCTACGAGAAAAATGGGGCTCAGGAACACCTATCCCCCTATAGAGATTGGCCGTTTGTTAATTTCATCCGGTATTAAAAATATCAAGTTAGTCGAGTCGCACGATGAAGGCGACACGCCTCCCCAGCTAAAGGTGATATTGAGCAGTAAATACTCTGAAAGAGCATATGACAATTTCCCCTGCTGGCGTTTTTTCCTGTTGCAAGAGCCTTTTAGGGATACAAGCGAAGAAACCGACGAGGCCTTGCGTGATATAGATTATTTTAAAACGCATTTTGAATTTAATAGAACAAAATATGAACAGCTTGCCTTCGTAGAAGGCGATTATGCAGGCAATATCGAAAGGGCTAAAGAATTAATTTTACTGGCCAGCCGCGGTCTCTTGCTTTCTCCCGATTATTGTATCGCTGACCAAAAGGGCGCCGAAAGAACCGTAAATCAGCTTAAGGCTTATGATACACAAGGTGTGTTTACACCATTTGTAGAATCCGAAATAGACAAACAAGTAAAAGAAGCAATTACAGCCGAAGCAAGGCGAAGATCAAAACTCCCACCGCCGGAAAAGGCCGAAACCATGTTCAGAAAGGAATTAAACAGTTGGTTGCTGAGGAAGAGGGTTGCCGCTTTATGCTTCGGGCAAGAACCCGATGAATATCAGAGACGGCGACATAATGCATTGGTTGCGATTGCCGAAAAAATGAATTTTTCACGCATTCTCCACCCGTGTTTTAAAGCGTTAACTACAACCGCGAAAGATGAAGCCGGCAGCGGAGAGCCCAACTGGGCCCTTGACGACACATGCTTTAACGCAGTGATGAAAATCATGAAAAATTCTAAAGCCGCAATTATGGAATTTTGTGAAAAAACAGAATTCTATACAGAATTTTTGCCTGAAACGGACAAAAGGGAACAATTCATCGGTGCTTGCGCCGTCGAATTGCCTTATCTTTTAAATAGCAAAAGCAAACCCCCGCTTCTTGAGCTAAGAAAGGCCATAGCTGCTGGTCAGGGCACTCCTCGGGAAACAGAAGAATTCTCCGCAGGTGAAATCGACTTGAGACTCTGCGGCGTTCTCGTAAGATGCGCTTATCCAAATTTAGTTGATCGTCCGGAAAAGGTACGTGAAATTATCTCAAAAGCGCAACAAGAGGAATGCCCGCCCATGGAAACGCGCGAGCGTCTCCTGGATGAAGATGTGAAGGCGGCTAAAGCGAGCGAAAATTTGCGCCTTGCGGAATCTTCTTTAACCGATGCGAAAAGGGCAAAAAAAGAAAGTAGATTTGATGACGCAATGAAATTAGTCGGGGAAATCGGGGAGCTCATCGAAGGGCTCGACATGCGAGGAAACGATTTTCCGGATAGATTAAAGGAATTTGAAAAAGAGTTGCATCAAGCCGCTTTTGACGCTGCCCTGGAAAACACGAGAAGGGCTTTGAGGGAAAATGGCCCGGAAGAAGCGCTTGATGGGCTTGCGAAAATCAAGCCGGCCGGCGATAACCAAATGGCCAAAGTTAACGCGCTAAAAGAGGAAATTGCCGGTGAGGTAAAAAAGATAATCGCCGCGGGATTGTCAGAGATTAGAGAAGAGCTTAACGATAAATGTTTAACCGTCGAAGAAGCGGCGGCGTTTCAGGAAAAATTCGACGTTCTTGCCGCCTACAGGCAATACGGCGTTCTGGACACGGAACAAGCGGCAGAACTAAAGCGCGTTGAGAGCGAATTAAAAAGAAGAAATGAGATAATAGCGATTGCCAAAAGGGCAAAAGAACTACTGGGTAGATTTACAGAAATTAAAGAAATAGGCGAACTTGACCGGCTTGAAAATGATATGACTGCCATAGCCGGCCTGGAGCCTGAGATACAAGACGCTATATGTAGAATATATTCACTCCAACTCCCCGCAGTTATAAAAAGACTGCTTGCGCACCGGCGAACTGAATTGGAAGCCGCCGAAGCGATCAACGCGGCGAAGAGGGCGCGCGAATGGGCAGCGCGTTCCCAAGCTACCCCGGTGAAAACGCCACCCGCAAGACCGGCGCGTCCCAAACCAACCCCAGCACCTACGACAAGACATACACAAGACAGGAGGAAGCCGTTGCCACCACAAGAATGTTTGTCGCGATGGCGGCGACTTAAGGATACGGGGTCAATAAAAGATTTGCGGGAACTGTTTGAAGAATGGGCAACAAGCATGGCCGAGAGAGCCGCTAAGGATATAGCGCTAGACAAAGTAGAGTTTGAGAAATTTCTTGCTTTAAAAGAAAAATTGGCGGAACTTGGACAAGGCGCTTCCCAACCCCAGCCAGATGGCGGAAAAGGCGCGCACCCGCACGCGTTAAAAAGGCAAGAGCCGTTACCCCCGCTCAAGTTGCCCTTGCTCGAGGGCTTAAAACTGAATGACTTAGGGATTATCACCAACAAGCAGTTAAAACTTATTATCCATTTTTTAAAGGACATGCAAAACGCCAGGAGCCCCTTTTCGACCGAGTACATGTTATCGGTCTTTAGCGAAAACACACTGCTTTCAATCGAACTTCGGGATACGTTTATTTATATGGCGTACCTTGCCAAAAGAGACCCGGAATTTAGAAGATTATTACTCAGGGTTTTGAATAGCGCCCAAAATAGAGACATTGATTCCATAATGTTTGCTACAACAATGAGATTTCCGCTTGATTCGGCGCGGTATTTTAACCCAGAAACCCGGCAGGCCGTCATCGTATTTGATGAAGATTTTTTCCACTTGAACAGATATGTTAGCCCTCAGGACGGCGCGTCGCAGGAGGCGGTTTATCACGTAAGGGCCGAAAGAATCATGCATGAATTCTTTCATGATAATGAAACCCGAAGCTGGGAAGAAGAGGTTGAGGAAGAAACCGCGGTTATAGTCAAATGTGAAATTCCGTTATGGAAGATTACCCAGGCGATAGGCATGCAGGACAACATAGACGTGCTACGCAGTTACCCCAAGGTTAAGGAAGCCATGCACCGGTCCGGAGATTTCTTTGACTGGATGCCCGTGGGGATGTCATGCGGAAACGAAGACGAAAGACACAGGGTCATCAGAGAGCATTATGTTAAAAAATACCTGCCGAAAGAGGCGTACGCATCTTTACAAAGCGCCGAGGAAATAGAACAAAACGCGGAAAGGATAACGCCTCTCCTCGTGAGCACGCTCATGGAGTGGGTCGGCCGCCGGGCGCGGAAAATAGAAGCCAACCCCTCCGGAGAAGAAGAAAAAGAAGAGCTCGTGCTGATACTCGACATGCCGCCGGATGAAATCGGAAGGGCAAAAACACTTATAGAGGAACGCGTAATAAAACCGCTGATGAGAGTAAGCGGAAATAATGGAACAATAGCCGCTGCGCTGAAACATCTCTCTGTTTGCGGAAGGGGTAAGATACCCGTTGTAAGGCAGCGCATCGGAAACAAAACACTAAGGCCCCGGAACGTAATTGTCGTGACGAGCCAATCGTCTATGGCAAACTTTGACAAAGATGGGTTCGAACAATCGTTTGTTACGGCGCTTGCCTTGCCGGACTTGAAAGCGAAAAATAGCGTTACTCCCGAATCATACTATTACCCGTATCTGGAGGCTACGTTTTTCGCCGTCATACGGGCGCTCGGCGCGTTTGATTTAAAGGAAAGCGAAGACGGGGAAAAATCCGAACTTTTAAAAAAATACAAAAAACGGCTATGGCGATGGTATAGGCAAATACCAAACGCGAGGCAGTTAACCGAATATCAACTTAAAAAGCTTTGTTTCGAAAAAGACGGAACAGGCGGCCCCAAAAAACACGTCGTCATAGAACTTATCATACCGGACGCGGAAAACTTTGACCACAATACCTTGCAGAGCCTATACGAAAAGATAGAAAGATTTATCCGAAACGCGTAAAGAAAGGAGGGATGGAGATGAACAGGATACAAAACCTAAAAATGAAAAATCTGAAAATGGACGACATCTTCTCGATATTCACCGAATACGTTAAAGATGAGATCGAGAAAGACATAAGCGCCATATACGAGAAAGAGGCGCGCCGCTTTTCAAACCCGGAAGACCCGTGGGTCTTTGAGCTGAAAGATAGATAGGTTACCCACAGAAGCAGGAGGTTTAAACCGCCTGCTTCCGCAGTCCTTCGGACTTCCTGTCATTTTCCTGTTCGCTTTTCGTTGACTTCATATGCCATATATGGTATAAATTATGACCTAAGGTACAGCATGATAGAGAGATACACCCTTCCGAGAATGGCCCGCGTGTGGTCCGAACAGAACAAATTCGACAACATGCTGAGAGTGGAAATCTCAGCGTGCGAGGCCCTTTCCAAGCTCAAAATCATACCAAAAAGCGATCTTTTCCAGATAAAAAAGAAGGCCCGTTTCCAATTGGAGCGCATAAAGAAAATCGAGGAGAAAACAAACCACGATGTCCTGAGCTTTGTCATGAATATCTCCGAAAACGTGGGCGATGCCGCCAGGTGGGTTCACTTTGGCCTTACCTCAAGCGATGTCGTGGACACGGCGTTTTCCCTTATGATGCGCGAGGCGATGGATATTCTGATAAAGGACACCGCCGAACTCCTTAAAGCGTTCCGCCTTAAAGCCAGAAAATATAAGAATACCGTAATGATAGGCCGTTCCCATGGCGTTCACGCCGAGCCGATTACGTTTGGGCTCAAGATGGCGCTTTTTTACTGCGAAACAAAACGCGATCTGGAGCGGCTTAAGAGAGCGCGTGAGGCAATTGCCTACGGCAAAATATCCGGCTCAGTGGGAACCCACGCGAACGTTGATCCTTTTGTAGAAGAATATGTCTGCAGGAAGCTTGGCCTGAAACCCGCCCGGGTTTCGTCGCAGATCCTGCAGCGCGACAGGCATGCCGAATACCTGAACGCCATCGCCATAACGGGCAGCTCTCTCGAAAAATTCGCGACAGAATTCCGCGGCCTGCAAAGAACAGAAATAGGCGAGGTCGAGGAATATTTTTCACCGACGCAAAAGGGCTCCTCCAGCATGCCGCATAAGAAAAACCCGATAATCGCCGAGAGGATCTGCGGACTGGCGAGAATCCTCAGGGCAAACGCCCTTGCGGGCATGGAAAACATGCCCCTGTGGCACGAAAGGGACATTTCGCATTCTTCCGTAGAACGGGTTATCATGCCGGACTCGGCGATACTGCTCGACTACATGCTTGTCAGGATGACGAATCTTGTTAATAAATTAGTGGTCAACGAGGACCGGATGAGGGAAAATCTTGGTAAGACAAGGGGAATGATTTTCTCTCAAAGAGTGCTTTTGGAACTCGTGAAAAAGGGTCTTACGCGGATGGAAGCTTACGACATAGTGCAGGACGCCGCTTTGAATATGCATAAAGAAAACGTGGATTTTGCCGAAGCGCTTAAAAGGAATAAAAAGGTGAGAAATATTATGGGTCCCGCGGCTATAGAGGAATGCTTTGACCTGGGGTACCATACGAAATACATCGATAAAATATTCAAAAAAGCAGGAATTTAATATGAAAAAAGGAAAGCTTGTTTACGAAGGAAAAGCGAAAAAGGTTTTTGAAACGGACGATCCGGATCTCTTCATCCAGGAGTTCAAAGATGATGCGACCGCTTTTGACGCCACTAAGAGAGGCACGATACGGGATAAAGGCGTTGTCAATAACGCGATTTCAAAAATATTATTTGAACTGCTTATGTCCAAAGGCGTGGAAACGCACTTTGTAAAACAGCTCGACGAGCGCCAGATGCTGATAAAAAAAGTGGAAATTATCCCCCTCGAGGTGACCATCCGGAACATTGTAGCCGGCGGGATGGCAAAACTGCTCGGCATAGAAGAAGGGCTTAAGCTGGACGAACCCGTCCTGGAATACCACTATAAAAACGACGCCCTGCACGACCCCCTTATAAACGAGTATCACGTCAGGGCCATGAAGATGGCAAAGGAGGAAGAGCTGGACTTTATCAAAAAGCGGTCCTTCGAGATAAATAATATCCTGAAGGCGTTTTTCGACCGCAAAAATCTCGACCTGGTGGATTTCAAGCTGGAATTCGGAAGGCACAGGGACAAGATCCTGCTTGCCGACGAGATTTCCCCAGATACCTGCAGGTTCTGGGACAAGGAAACACGAAAAAAGCTTGATAAAGACCGTTTCAGAAGGGATCTGGGCGACGTTCGGGACGCCTATCAGGAAGTGCTGCGAAGGATAACCGCATGAGGGGCCGCCTTTCCTATAAAAAATCAGGCGTCAACGTCGACAAGGCGAATCTTTTCGTAAAAAAGATAAAAACTCTCGTAAAGACCACAAAAAGGCGAGGCTGGGTCAGCAACATAGGCGCCTTTGCCGGATTTTTTAAACCCGAAATAGCCGCATACGAAAACCCCATTATGGTGGCTTCCACCGATGGCGTCGGCACCAAGCTCATGATAGCAAAATGGGCCGGCATTCACGACACCGTGGGCGTGGACCTTGTGGCCATGTGCGTGAATGACATCATTACCTGCGGCGCGGAACCGCTGTTTTTTCTGGACTATTTTGCAACGGGAAAACTTTCGCCGCGAGCCGGATACGAGGTGATTAAAGGCATCGTTAAAGGCTGCAGGCTTGCGGGCTCGGCCCTTATCGGCGGCGAAACAGCCGAGCTTCCGGGAATGTACGGCCCTGGAGATTATGACCTGGCGGGTTTTTCCGTAGGGCTGGCGGACAGAAAAAAGATTATAGACGGGTCGAAAATAGAAAAGGGAAACCTTATTCTGGGAATTGCCTCGACCGGCATCCATTCCAACGGCTATTCGCTGGTAAGAAAAGTATTTTCCAGGAAAGAACTGTCCGCGAAGCTGGCGAAAGAGGTATTGAAGCCGACGGCCATATACGTGAAACCCGTCCTCGGGCTTACAAAACGTTTCAACGTAAAGGGCATAGCGAATATAACAGGCGGGGGTTTCTACGATAACATAGTACGGCTCTTGCCCGGCTGCGTCAAGGCCGTAATATTTCAGGGCACATGGCCGGTTTTGCCCATTTTCGAATTGATCAAAAAAAGAGGAAACATAGAAGAGAGGGAAATGTTCAGGACCTTCAACATGGGGATCGGCATGGCCGTGATCCTTCCCAGAAAAGAGATGCTTAAAGCGCAAAATTTCCTGCTTAAAAAACATAAATTGAAAAGCTGGGTAATCGGCGAGATTATTCGGGGAAGAAGGAAGGTAGAGATAATTTAAACTGTCATTGCGAGGGCGCGTCAGCGCCCGAAGCAATCTCAACCTATGAGATTGCTTCGGGCGCTACGCGCCTCCTCGCAATGACAATTTATCGCTGATCATGAAAGTGCTAATAATCGGCCATGGCGCGAGGGAA
>Ga0208325_1000510_pt1 | contig 10499 bp, 9 predicted proteins | sample PL_2010_330m_FD_185486 | JGI IMG/M metagenome (GOLD analysis project Ga0208325, IMG submission 185486) | Freshwater microbial communities from Powell Lake, British Columbia, Canada to study Microbial Dark Matter (Phase II) - PL_2010_330m... | ecosystem: Environmental > Aquatic > Freshwater > Lake...
GAGTCGTCTCTGGGTTTGCGCCCCCAGCCCCCCATTCGGAGGCTTTGTTCCCACCCCATTTCTTTTAACTTAAAATTCTAGTAGAATAGGCTTAAGATGAGGGAAGGTTCAACCCCTATTCGGCAGCAATACCTCAGGATTAAACAGAAGTATCCCGAGGCTATCGTCTTCTTCCGCCTCGGCGATTTCTACGAGACCTTTGACGAGGATGCCAAGCTTACCTCCCGGGAGCTGGAGATTGTCCTCACCTCCAGGGAGATGGGCAAGGGGCACCGGGTGCCTATGGCTGGCATCCCCTATCACGCCCTGGATAACTATCTGGCCCGACTAATTAATCGTGGCTATAAGGTGGCTATCTGTGAGCAGGTAACCAAGCCCGGTGAGACTAAGGGCCTGGTCCAGCGTGAGGTCGTCCGTCTGGTAACGCCGGGCACCGTGGTTGAGCCCAGCCTTCTGGATAGCAAGACCAATAATTATCTAACCAGCCTGGTTCTGGGGGATGGGGAGGTGGGGCTTGCCTACGTTGATATCACCACCAGCGAGTTTGCCACCACCCAACTTCCATTTCAGCGACTTATCCCCGAACTGAAGCGCCTTAACCCATCTGAGGTTATCACTGCGGAAAGTTCAGACTTAGCCGACTTAGAATTAACCGCCCCGATAACCCGGCTTGAGGATTACTGGTTTGAGCTGGAGGTAGCCCAGAAGACATTGCTTGACCATTTTAACGCCGTTACCCTTGACGGCTACGGCTGTGCCCATTTGCCCCTGGCGGTAATGGCGGCTGGGGCTATTCTTCACTATATTAATGAAACCCAGAAAGGGGTTCTGGGACAGCTAACCCGGCTTTCCACCTACTCTACCGATTCGTTTATGGCGCTGGATGAGCAGACCCAGAGTAACCTTGAGCTTTTCCGCAACAGTCGCTCGGGGACGGCTGAGGGCTCGCTGCTGTCAATAATTGACCTGACCAGGACGGCTATGGGAGGCAGACTGTTAAAACGGTGGCTGGGTCAGCCCCTCCTTGATGTCGCCGAACTGGTCAGGCGACAGGATGCCATCAGTTGGTTTCATGATAATACCATTGAGCGCAATCGGGTTATTGAATTGCTGGGTGATGTGGCTGACCTGGAGCGGTTAATCAACCGGATAAAAGGTGAGATTGCCATCCCTCGTGAGCTGGTCACCCTGCGACACAGCCTTGAAATAATACCCGAGATGAGGGGGCGGCTGGGACCTTATGAGGGTGATAGCCCGGTAAAGTGGCTGAAGGACGAGCTCAAGCCCTGCTCGGAGGTGGCTGATTTGATTGCCGAGGCGATAGAGGAGTCGCCTTCGTCCAACTTGGGGGAGGGTGGGGTAATAAGCAAGGGCTTTTCTGAGGAACTGGATGAGCTTCGCCTGGCGTCTCGGAGTGCCAAGCAGTATCTGGCTAATCTGGAACGACAAGAACGAGAGAAGACGGGAATTAAATCGCTGAAGGTAGGTTTTAATCAGGTCTTCGGCTACTATATTGAGGTATCCAAGCCCAATCTTTCCCAGGTGCCTCAGGACTACATCAGGAAGCAGACGCTGGTCAATGGCGAGCGCTTCTTTACCCCCGAGCTCAAAGAGTATGAGTCGCTGATTTTGAATGCTAAGGACAGGATTGCTGAGGTTGAGACTAACCTTTTTCATCGGGTGTGCCGTCAGATAGGCACCGCCAGCGAGCGTATTTTAGCTACCGCCAATGCCCTGGCTAATGTTGATGTCTGCTCCAGCCTGGCTGAGATAGCGGCGCGCTATAGCTATGTCCGACCTGAGTTGACCACCGATAAGGCGATAGTTATCAATCAGGGACGCCACCCGGTAGTGGAGAGGAGACTTGTTGACAGCAGTTTTGTCCCCAATGATGCCCATCTCGACAACGATGATGCCCAGATTATTATCCTCACCGGGCCTAATATGTCGGGCAAGTCGACCTACCTGAGACAGGTCGCCTTAATCGTGCTTCTCGCCCAGATGGGGAGCTTTGTCCCGGCGGCTAAAGCGACTATTGGCGTGGTCGACCGTATCTTTACCCGGATTGGTGCCAGGGAAGACCTGGCGGCGGGTCAGTCAACATTTATGGCGGAGATGGTGGAGACGGCTAACATCCTGAATAATGCCACGCCACGGTCGCTGCTCATCCTTGACGAGATTGGGCGGGGCACCAGCACCTACGACGGGCTGTCTATTGCCCGCGCCGTCGCCGAATACATTCATAACTATTCCCAGCTTGGCGCCAAGACCCTGTTTGCCACTCACTATCACGAGATGGTGGAGCTGGGCAGCTTTCTGCCCCGGGTGAGGAACTTCAATGTCGCCGTAGCTGAAGAGAGGGGTAAGGTCATCTTTTTGTATAAGATTATGCCCGGTGGGGTGGATAAGAGCTACGGCATCCACGTGGCTCAGCTGGCCGGACTGCCCAAGTCGGTGGTGAAAAGGGCGCGGGAGGTGTTAACCGAACTGGAAGGGGAGAGCCGAGCTGTAGTGGCGCAGCCTTCACCGGCCAAGCCCTCAGCCAGGAGACGCCGTAAAAAAGAGGTAGCAGTCCAGCAGCTATCGTTCTTCGGGCAGAAATCGCCGGCGGCGGAGGAACTGGAAAAGCTGGACATTGATGCTTTGAGTCCCCTTGAAGCCCTGACCAAGCTCTACGAACTGCAAAAGAAGGCGCGGGAGGGGTGAATGTGAAGTGGGAGACAGAATTTTATCAAGATGACCAGGGGAGTATTCCCGTTCAAGAATTCATTTGTCAGCAATCAGCTAAGGTAGAGGCAAAGATTTATAGGTATATTGACTTACTACAGGACTTTGGCCTGTCTTTAGGTCAGCCATACATTGAGAAGCTTGCCGGTTCTGATGTCTGGGAACTTAAAATACGATATAGTTCGAATCGCTATCGTATTCTATATTTCGCTTCTAGTGGGCATAAGTTCATTCTCTTGCACGCTTTCTTAAAAAAGACTGCCAGAACGCCTAAGAATGAGATAGAAATAGCCCAGAGTAGAATGTTTGACTATAAGGCACGCTGTAGTTCTTAGAATCGTCTATAACTAGGTTGTGCTATATAACATATACGTTATAATAACGATGGATGCGATACTGGTTTTGCCTTTAGGAAGATTAAAATGCCAAAAAAGAGTGTAAAATACGAAGATTTTAAGGCACAACGGCTAAAAGACCCAGAGGTTCGAGCAGAGTACGAAGCTTTAGAGCCCGAGTTCAAGCTGATAAGGGATATTTTATTGCGCAGGAGCCAGCTAAATCTCAACCAAGCGCAACTAGCTAAGCTTATTGGGACACAACAGCCGGCCATATCACGTTTGGAAAGAGGCGACGGTAATATCACCATCAATACATTGCGTAGAATAGCTGACGCACTGAACGCTGATTTGGATATTTCCTTAAAAGATAGACCACAAACAAAAACTGCATCCCCGCAACGCAGTACTCGACATTGATTCCTTAACCCCCTTTTTGCCCTGACCAAACTCTACGAACTCCAAAAGAAGGCGGGGGAGGGGGTTCAGTCGAATACATCGCAAACTGGACATTTCCAGTCTTTTCCGGCAGGACGACTTGGATGGATTTCATTGTCTAGCTCTTCCTTACCACCAAAGTCGTGATAGTTATGACACTCCTTTTCAAAAGCAGCTTTCGGAGATGTGGCATAGCTATATTTGAATCTCTTGTACTTGCTATCCAACCTGGCTTTAAGTTCTTGATTAACATCGCTGTCTGACCGCCCAACATACTGAACGATGAAAGTGTCATTGTCCTTTGTGTACCCTAAGGCGTAGTTGCCAGGTGATGTTCTTGTAACAACCCTATCAATCTCTGAGGAAGTGAAGTTATATGAGCCCTCCATTCCTAAAGTAGCCATGATGTACCTCCTTTCTATTTAAATTATTTGGTTATTGCTCAAATTCAGGATTACAAAGTTTGCACGGTTCATAACCTTGAATGATGGCATCTGCTGACGACTCGAACCACACTACGTTTTCATAGCTAATCTGCTCAGCTTGGTAGCAATCAGAGCGGTGGAAAGTAAGTGTCTTTTTATTGCCTATGTAATCCCTTTCACTTGTTGGCACAGTAGCATATTCGGCTTGTTCCTGTTCCCGTTCCCTATCGCCTCCTTTTATCTTCCCAACAACAGCCCCAATTAACATACCCGAAACTAGAATACCCTTCCAAATCATACTAAGCAAGAACAAAAAGCCACCTATCCCTAGTAACCAACCAATAACCTTGAGGTTATATGCCCAATCAATGACCTTGAAAATCCATAGAGTTAACGGATTAACAGCAATAATTGGCACAAATAGGGTAACTATGAACAGTATTACTGCACCAATGATGAACAATCCATCAAACCTAAGACGGCTGAGTATTTCATAGTCATATTCCATAGCGGCTTGTTTCTGTAGCTCGTATGAATTGCTGCCCAATATCTCGAAGACAATAAAAGCACCAATAAGAGGAAATAATATAAGCGAGCCAATGCCAGGATTAAGTTGAATCATACTCAAAGTCAGCAATGCAATAAGAGAAACAAGCAAATAGTGCCCAAATGCTTTTAGAAGATACGTGCCCTTACCTGTTTTGAATAAGGCAAGGAGGAGAGAGATTGGAAGCACAAAGACAAAGTTCCAGACAAGGGAGAAAACGATATTAATAATTCCTAAATAAAGAATATATTCAAGCATTTAACGTTTTCTCTTTCTCGCCCACTCTATAAGATCAGGATTTACGTTCACTGGTAAAGCTTTGCGAGGCATCTTTTCCTCCCCATAATCATGATTGAATTTCTGGCCATGTCCATTTTCCTGTCTTCGCATACATTCTACCACTGCTGGCAATCCCTTACCATACATCTCCTTTATCAAAGGGCTTTAAGGGGCGGAGCCCCCCCCCAAAAAACAAATTCCCCCTCTCCTTTGGGGGGAGAGGGGGGTTAAGGGAGTGAGGTCGGGAAACAACCTTACTACGCAGCTTTATTCAGTTAAGAGCTAGAGCCAGCCGGTTTATCGTTGCTGACCACATGGTTTCTCAGGGTGCCGATGGGCGCTATCTTTATCTCTACGGTATCACCGGGATACATCGGTCCGATGCCGCTGGGGGTGCCGGTGGCGATAATATCCCCCGGCAGCAGGCTCATCACGTGGGATATGAAGTTTATCAACTGAGGGATGGAATAGATGAGGTCGGCGGTATTGCCGTGCTGTTTGAGATTCCCGTTTACATATGTCTCCACAGTAACATTTCTGGGGTTAAGTTCAGTCTCAATACACGGTCCGATGGCGGCAAAGGTATCAAAACCCTTGGCTCTAGTCCACTGCTCGTCCTTACTTTGCAGGTCACGGGCGGTAACATCGTTAAAGCAGGTGTAGCCCAGGATATAGTCCAGTGCCTTGGCCTCCGATACCCGCCAGGCTGGTTTCTTAATCACTACCCCCAGCTCGCCCTCGTAGTCAACTCTGGTTGAGGCGGAGGGATAAATAATATTATCCTCAGGTCCTATCACGGCGGTTGATGGTTTCAGGAAAAGCAGAGGGGCATCGGGGAGGGGGGAATTAAGCTCTTTAGCGTGGCTGCGGTAATTAAGTCCTAAAGCTACTATTTTGGAAGGGGTGCAGGGTGATAGTAGTTTAACCTCGCTTAGTGGGTAGTAGCTGTCGGAAGGTTTAATATAACGGAAAGGCTTGTCCTCAATGCCCTGGATGGATTCACCATCTAGTATGCCGTATTCAACCTTCTTACTAGCGGCAAAACGAACAATTTTCATCAGTTAAAGGGTAAGTTTACACCTCTCGTCCAAAGTTTTCAAGTTATTTATCAATGGCAGGTTTAAAGGGAGAAGCCCCCTTTGATCCCTTTGCTAAAAACTCTTCCCCCCTCCTTGAAAGGAGAGTCAAAGGGAGGCGGAGCCTCCATTGCGTAACCGGTTCTCCCTCTCCTTTGAAGGAGAAAATAAGAAAGGGAGTTTTAGAGGGGCGAAGCTCCTCTAAAGAAACTAATTTCCCCCTTCCCCTTATCAAGGGGAAGGGGATAAAGGGGATGGGGTTACCTAATAAAAATCTAAAGGGATGGGGTTGATAACTATTAGAGGCGGGGTTTGCCCAGAATCTCCTTAACCTTGAGGTCAAAAAAGTTATGGGTATTGACCGGGGTGAGCACGACGGCGGTATCGGCGCCTCTACCGGTGCCGCCTATGGAGATAATATCCTCACCGGTGTTTACCAGACCACTATCAGCCGCCATCAGGGCTATCTCACAGACAACCTTCATCCCCTGACCGAAAGTGCGCAGGGTATCGGCAATTATCGCTCCCTGAACAGACATATTGTATTTGTTGTGCATAGCCTTGCTGAGCCCACCGAAAGCGTGGGCAGTCGTCAGTATTACGCCCCCTTTGCTCTCAACGATTTGCCTGTTCTCCTCGGTGAATTCCTGAGCGTTAGGCTCACGCATGCCGGTAACATGGGTTACCACGATAACCCTTAGTCCTTGGAGGACATCCATAGCCCTTACTGCGGTATCACCTTTGGTGGATGCCACTAGGATGTTCTTGATACCCAGTTCCTCGGCCCGCTGCCGGGCGATATGGAGCACTGCCTCGGTATTCTCTTTGCCGGGGTTTTCAAAATAGACTGTCTTTAATTCCATTGTCTTTTAAACCTCTCTCCTATGTTGATTACTAAAACTATTTACCTATTCTACTACTGGTTAAAAATTTTTGCCATAGCGGTCGTTTATTAGAGGAAGGTTGAAGGGGGCTAGCCCCTTCTGATAAAGTTAAAGATTATTTGGTGACCTATCCCCCTGACCCCCTTCCCTTGGTTAAGGGAAGGGGGAATATAGGTAAGAGAGGGGCTGACACCCCTCTCTAAAATCTCTTCCCTGATAGGGGTTTAAGGGGCGAAGACCTTTCTCTAAAAACTTCCCCCCTCTCCTTAAAAAGAGAGGCAAAGGGAGGTTATACTAAAGGAGAGTTAAAGAGAGGCGGAGCCTCTCTTAAGAAGACCTTCCCCCTCTCCTTTGAAGGAGAAAATAAAAAAGGGGAGTTTTAGAGGGGCGGAGCCCCTCTAAAGAAACTAATTTCCCCCTTCCCCTTATCAAGGGGAAGGGGATAAAGGGGATGGGGTTACCTAAATAAGAAATCTAAGGGGGTGAGGTAGATAAAAACCTCCATTGCCTAGCTATAGCGACTGTGGTATATTTTCTATAATGGCAACCAAGGTTGATTTTATTACCTCGGGCACGGTTACTTCACCTCAGGGGTTTCAGGCTGGGGCTACCTATGCCGGAATAAAGAAAAAGGCGGATGACGTCCTTGACCTCGGCATTCTCTTTTCTGAAGCGCCGTGTGCAGCGGCGGCTCTGTTTACCAGTAGCCGGATTAAGGCCGCCCCGCTAGTTCTGTGCCAGCAGAGGTTGGCGGCAGGGAGAGCTTGGGCGCTGGTGGCAAATAGCGGCTGTGCCAATGCCTTTACCGGGGAAGAAGGTCTGGCCGATGCCGCTGAGATGGCTGACTTAGCTGCTAAGAATATCGGGGCATCACCGGAGAATGTTCTGGTGGCCAGCACCGGGGTGACTGGTCAGCCATTGCCGATGAAGCTCATCAGGGCTGGTATCGGGCAGATTGTCCTTACCAGAGACGGCGGTCATGAGCTGGCAAGGGCGATTATGACCACGGATACCGTGGCTAAGGAAGCGGCAGTAGCGGTCAAGGCTGGCGAGGATGAGTTTATTATTGGCGGGGTAGCCAAGGGCTCGGGGATGATTCATCCTGGGCTGGCTACTTTGCTTTGTTTCTTAACCACCGATGCCGCCGTGGACATAGATTTTCTTAAACTGGCGCTACGAAAGGCGGTGGATGTTTCTTTTAATATGGTTTCCATTGACGGGGATACCAGCCCTAGCGATATGGTTTTAGTCATGGCTAACGGGCGGGCGGGGAATGAGGTGATTTCGCCGGACAGCCGGCAGGCCAGAGCCTTTCAGCAGGGTCTTGACCAGGTTTGTATCTATTTGACTAAAGCCATTGCCGGTGATGGCGAGGGGGCGACTAAGCTTATCGAGGTTACCGTTAGCGGGGCAGTTAGTGTCGCCGAGGCTAGGTTAGCTGCCAGGGCGGTGGTGAGTTCGCCTCTGGTGAAGGCGGCAGTACACGGAAGCGACCCTAATTGGGGGCGGATTATAGCCGCGGTGGGGCGGAGTGGCGCCGAGGTGGTGGAGTCAAAGCTCGACCTTTACCTGGGCGATATTTGCCTGGTAAGGGCGGGTAAGTCTCTTCCCTTCAGTAGGTCGAGCGCGGTCGAACTATTAAGTCGGGGTGAGGTGCTGATAAACTTACAGTTTAACATGGGCACAGCTCAAGCCACCGCCTGGGGTTGCGACCTGTCTGAAGAATATGTAACCATTAACAGTCAGTACACCACCTGATAAGTTTTAAGGAGTAAGGGTTGAGTAATAAGCTGGGTAAAGTTATCGTGGTCAAGCTCGGTGGGGCTACCCTGGGCAGTCATGATACGGCTATTGAGGATATGGTTGAGCTGCAAAAGCAGGGCAAGTTATTGGTGGTCGTCCATGGCGGTGGTAAACTGATAACCGAGTGGCTATCAAAGCAGGGGATTTCCAGCCGGTTTGTCCAGGGTCAGCGGGTAACTGATGAGGCGACCCTTGAGGTAGTAACTTCAGTGCTGGCGGGCTTGGTCAACAAGGAGATTGTAGCTAAAATCAACGGCTTGGGGGGGAAGGCGGTAGGTATTAGCGGTGTTGACGGAGCTCTTATTCAAGCTAGGATTAAGGACAGGGAGCTGGGCTATATTGGAACGGTAGTCCAGGTAAATCTCACCCCTCTGGAGACTATCCTGCCGTCAGGCTATATCCCGGTGGTTGCTCCTATCGGACTCCATTCATTTGATAAACCCGATGGAGACCCACTGATGCTTAACATTAACGCTGATGCGGTGGCTGGTGAAATCGCTGTAGCTATAGGTGCCGATTCTCTTATCTTGTTAACCGATGTGGTTGGTATCTGCAACCAGTCAGGCAACCTGCTGCCTCAGCTATCACCCGGTGAGGCGGAAGCTTTAATGGTTTCGGGGGTGGTATCAGGGGGGATGATTCCCAAGGTTGAAGCTTGCCTGAGAGCTTTGTCGACCGCTTCAAATACCAGCATTATAGATGGCAGGCAGCCCCATGCCTTGCTCAGAGAGATAGAGGGGCAGGGTGTCGGCACCACAATTAAAGGAGATTGAAGAGACGAAGCCCCTGCTGATAAAGTTAATAGATTATTTGGTGACCTATCCCCCTGACCCCCTTCCCTTGGTTAAGGGAAGGGGGAGTGTAGGGAAGAGAGGGGCTTTGCCCCTCTCTAAAATCTCTTCCTAATAGGGGTTTAAGGGGCGGAGCCCCTCTAAAGAAAACATCTTCCTCTTCTCCTTATCAAGGGGAAGGGGATAAAGGGGATGGGGTTACCTAATAAAAATCTAAAGGGGTGAGGTTGATAAACAATCCCAGAATAGGTGATGAAAGTGAGTAACTGGCAGGAGCTTGAGCGTAAATATCTTATGAGCACTGTGGAACGCTTGCCCGTAACCCTGGTTAGGGGGCAGGGGGCAAGGGTGTGGGATGAGGATGGTCGGGAGTATCTGGACTTTGTCGGTGGCTGGGGAGTCAATAGTCTGGGGCATTGTCACCCGGTGGTAGCTCGGGCGGTGACGGAGCAGGCAAATAACCTTATTCAGACGTCAAACCAGTTCTATACTATCCCTCAGATTCAATTGGCGGAGCTTTTGGTTCAGAATAGCTGTCTGGATAAGGTCTTTTTTAGCAATAGCGGGACTGAGGCTAATGAGGGGGCGGTGAAGCTAGCCCGGCGATACGGAAAGCATTATTTGAACGGAGCCTATGAGGTTATTACCACGATGGGCTCTTTTCATGGTCGCACTCTGGCTATGGTGGCGGCTACCGGTCAGCCTAAGTTCCAAGAGCCATACCTCCCTTTGATTGCGGGTTTCAAAAACGTTGAGTATAATAACTTCGAGGCAATAAAGGCGGCTACCACCGGTCAAACCTGTGCCGTGATGCTGGAACCGGTGCAGGGGGAAGGCGGCGTCAACATACCTGACGATAACTATCTAGCCGCGGTGCGGACTTGGTGTGACCAAAAGGGAATTCTGCTTATTCTGGATGAGATTCAAACTGGCATAGGGCGCACGGGGACGCTTTTTGCCTATGAGCAGTATGGTATTGAACCCGATATAATGACTCTGGCTAAGGGATTAGCCAGTGGCATACCAATCGGGGCAATTCTGGCTAAAGATAAAGTATCCGTTTTTGCTCCGGGGGAGCATGGCTCTACCTTCGGTGGTAATCCTTTAGCCTGTGCTGCCGGTTATGCTACCCTGAAGTTTGTTATTGACAATGATATTGCCGGGAATGCTAAGCGAGTGGGACAGTATTTTATT
>Ga0208325_1000512_pt1 | contig 10477 bp, 8 predicted proteins | sample PL_2010_330m_FD_185486 | JGI IMG/M metagenome (GOLD analysis project Ga0208325, IMG submission 185486) | Freshwater microbial communities from Powell Lake, British Columbia, Canada to study Microbial Dark Matter (Phase II) - PL_2010_330m... | ecosystem: Environmental > Aquatic > Freshwater > Lake...
TCTCCCATGCTCTCCAGGCTCTCGGCGTCAACCTGGATCGGCCCATTGATCTCGCCATACTCAACGGTATGGGTCACCGTCAGCACCCCAGCCATCATCACCCGTTCAATCGACTCGCCAATAGGGTTGCTATCTCCATCGGAGAAAGCCACCGAGATAAGGCAGCCGTTGTAATCTGTGACCGTTCGGCCGGCGCTGTCCTTCGCGGTAATGGTTAGATCAAAAGCCACCCCGCTGGCAATGGTACCGGGGCCAGTGATGTAGAGCATGTCCCGCGTCAAGAGCTTGAGCGTGTTACCCATTCTGGATCTCCCCCGCAAAGACCCAATCCTGGTAAAGCAGGTAACTCGGGTAGCCCGGGGTGTAAGCCGGCATGTTTACCTGGATCTTCACGGTGGCGAGTCCGCCCACAAAGGCGTCGGCTGGGATGATGGTGCTGGTCAGGGTGGTGAAGGGGCCGATACCATGACCAGAGGCATAGCCCAAACTGGTAACCATTGGGGTGGGCCAAACTCCGGCGGGCTCGTCGGCGGTGCAGGCGACCTTTAGCTTTATTGGCAGGGCGAAGGTTGGATCCGGCTCGGTGGTATCTTTGATCGCCGCCGTCAGGTAAAGGAGGAGCGCCACCCCGGGCTCATCGGTAACGAATACCTCTGCAATGGCCATGCCAGCAAGATCACAAACTTCAACCAGGATCTCATTGCCTGAGCGGGTGACGGTGCTGGTGGCGGTCTTCTGGATCGCGGGGGTGTCCGTGAGGTAGGCGCCAAGGGTGATTGTCCCGGTGGTCTTCTCCGCATCCAGATCGGCAACGAAGGATGGGGCGGTGGCCTTGTAGCCGTTGGTGATGGTCACCACCTCCTGGTAATCCCCGGAGCTTACCCCGGTGTCTGAGGTGTGGCCGATGGTGACGCTGGCGCTGGTCACGCTCCAGGGCTGGAGGGGAGCCTCTTCCGAGGCACGCCCCCAGAGCTCCACCACCGGGGCGATACTGTCGCCCGTCTCCACCGTCGCCGGGAGAGTCAGGCGGATCTCGGTGATCCCCACAATGGGCTTGGTTGTGGTGTTGAGCGAGACCGCTAAGGAGTCGGTAGCCTGCTCCTCCCCCGCAACCGCTCGGAGGGTAATCATCGCCGCCGCCACAATGGCTATCGTCGCCGATCCCTGCGCCTCAACCAGGGTCTCGGAGTTGGCCTCGCCATTCCCGGACTTGCCCAGGTAGACCTCTTCGGCCCCCTCGGTGCTCCAAGCAACGGTGATCGTAGCTGGCTCATCCAGGCTCATCTGGTCCTCGTAGACCACCCCGGCCAGGCTACCGGTGAGCACCGCCGTCACATCAACCGCGGTCTCATCAACCGCGGTGCTCGGCGAGATCTCAATGGCCACATCGTCATAGGCCCCATCGCCACTATCATTGATCGCGTCGATGGTGGCGAAGACCGGGCCGGTCACGTTGATGGAGCGGCTACCGGTGGCGCTCACCACCTCGTTGGCGGTGGCTCCCGCCCCTTGGGTAGCAATATTGAGGGTTACTTCGGTGGCGTTGGTGGTGCGCCAGGCGAGGGTGACCGAACCCTCGGCCTCGAGCATCAGCCGGCTATCGGAGCCGTTGGCGGTGATAGAAGCGGTTACCGCATCGGCGGATTCATCCTTGGCCTCAATGGTAATATCCAAGCTGGCGCTGTAGCTGATCCCGTCGCTTCCGGTCCCGGAGACGGTGATCCGTCGACCGCCGGCGGCGGTGTAGTCGTGGCTCACGGAGGTGGCGGTGCCGCTGGTGGATCCGCTGTCACCGAACGTCCATGAGTAGTCGTTAATCCCCAAGGAATCCCCGCCATAAGCGTAAAATATCACCGTCTGAGTGGCGTGAGAGTCGCTGATATAAAGGTCTTTGTTGGGGGCTGCGCCAATGGTGAGGGCGTACCCATCGCCGCCGCCATCGCCGCCGCCATCGCCGCCGCCACCCTCCCCCAGGCGCGGAGGCTGGTACAGGAGGCCGCGCGCGCCGGGCATGATCTTGAAGGCGGATCCGTACAGGCCATTGTTTACCGGGGCGTAGCCGTCGCGGGTGCGGGCCTCGCCGTACCGCTCCTTGGAGCAGATCATATTGAAGCCATCAGCAAACTTGCCGTTTGGCAGGTCTTCCGGGTCGATCCCCTGGGAGATCCCCTGAAAGGCGCCGGCCCCTTGCTGAATGATCACGGACTTCCGCATTAGATTCGGGCCCTCAGCCTACGGTTGATGTTCCGGAGCATGTCCAGGTTCGCCCGCATCATGTCCGAAAGTATCTCGTCGCTCGCGTACTTCGCTTGCCCCACAAGCCCCTGCCCCTCTCGCTGCACCTGCAGGAGCTGATCGCGTGGCTTGACCACCAGGTAATAGTGATACTCCTCGGGGAGGTGCGGAACGTCATCGTCATCCACCAAGGGGGCAGGCCGGAAGAAATAGCGGACGGTCAGGGTCTCGGCTTTGCCGCTAGGGAGATCCAGTAGCAGGGAGCGGGATCCCGCCGGGTCGATCACCGCCTGCAGGGCCGCGGCCGACGCCTCCGGGTACTGCTCATTGATCCGCATGGTGTTGTCATCCACCCGTTCGACAATCAGGAAATCGCGCTCAAGGGTGGGGAAGAATAAGGTCCGGCCGACAATGTCGGCCGGGAGAACCGTGACGCTGGTCACTAGGTCGCTATTCAAGGTCAAGGCCACGGAGCCGAGGGTGGCGTAATCCCGGAAGGATACCGCCCCCTCAGCGCAACGCAGCTTGGCAGTCGTGCGATACTTGGCCAGGTCATCGGTATGGTTGGCATGAACCAGAACACCATCGGCGTTCCGGATCGCGCTCAACCCGGTGTAGTTGCGGGGGAGGCTGAGTCGAGTCGCCCCCAGGGGAAGCGCCGCCGTAAACTCGGTGAACCACCACGACCAATTGGCCTTGCCGGCCAACCCCAGATAGGCGGCATTGATCCGCCCCTCGGTGGTGGAGATCACCTCCGCCCCGGGGTTGGTATTGGCGTGACCCATATCGCGTAGGCACTGCTCACGAATCTCGGCAAAGCGCATTGGCTATCCCCTCAGCTATCGAAGTCCACCCCAGCGGCAAGCATCTCAATGACCAGCTCCCGCTCGGTCCACTCGGCCTTGGTCTCGACCCCGGCCTTCTCGGCCATCTCGATCAAGTCCTTCTTGAGGTACTTCTTGGCGATGGCCTCAACCAAAGCCATCTGGTCGGGATCCACCTTGGCGTTGTCCTGTTCTTCCAGGCGGGCGATCATCTCAGCCTTGGAGCCGTAGCTCTTGACCTCCCGCTCCACGCAGAGCTCGCGGAGGGCGGCTTGGGTCATATCGGTGTAATTGAGGGGGGCGTCGGTCTTATCCTTGGCAACGTCTTCAACCTTCGCCTCAAGCTCGGTGAAGCTCAGGCCAAAACTCTTATTAAAGAGGGGGTGTTTGCGGAGCTTGTCCGCGAGCTCTGGGTCATGGGTGACAAACTGGCCATCCCGGAAGACGGCTTGCACCGCTGGATGGGTGGCGATGACCCGCTTGGTCTGCGGGTCGACTATGGTCTCGCGCCCGCGAATCACCAGCTTGAACTGGCGGACGGACTGCGAGAGGATAAAGATGAAGGATGTGACTACCGCGTCCATGTCCTACTCCTCGGTTAGTGGCTGCAAAATGCGGGGCGGCCTGGTGGCCGCCCCGCGGTCAATTACGCTCAGGGGGTGTCGCCGATCCCCGACAGGGCGCCGCACTCGTTGAGCTGCTTGGCCTTGAGGAGGAAGGCGGTCCGGTACTCATAGATCCGCCCATCAACACCGTTACCCTGGAGGCCGTTCCCATTCGGCCCCTTGTAGAGCATGCTGCTTTGGAGGCCTGGGAAGCTCTCGAGAGAGAAGCAATCCATGTTCAAGAACATGGCGAAGTTATCCAGGCCCATGTCGCCGAAGCTCGGATGCTCGAGGAAATGAACCTCGCCGTGCCGACTCTTGTAGGTCGGGACGGTCACCCCAAAGGTCTGGCCAAACTTCTCGTTGATCTGCATCTTGCCAAACGCCCACTCCTCAACGTAGTTGGGGAGATTGACGCCGGTGATGCAGAGCCAGGACTTCCGTGCGCTCTCCTTCGAGAGCTCATAGAGGAAATCATTGAAGAGCGCCCGGGTTGGCGCCGAGGCGGAGATGTCCTCGTTGTGGGCCGCGCTGCCGCTGGCGGTGAGCCACTGCTTGACCCCGCGGGTGGTATAAACATCACCGGCTTTGCTCCGCTCGCTGAAGAGCAAGGTGCTCTCGGAGTTGAGCAGGTGATCGCGGTAGGTGTCCTCCTGGAGATACTCCATCTCCCCAGGACCAATCATCCCGCCAGCGGCGGCGATGCGCTGGGCATGGCCGGAGGCGCCGAAAGGATTGCGGATGGTCTGAACGTAGTTGAACTCGGTGCTGGGATCCTGACCAATGAGATCGCGCACATCCGACCACTCGCCAACCGCATTGGCAAGGCGACGCCAGGTGTCGCCAAGGTTCACCGCCGCGGCGATGGTTCCAGCGTAACCACGGGTGACCGTAACATCACCAGCTGCCGTTGGGGTGGCGGTTACCCGCACAACCTCGTAGGTCCGCTGGTTGTAGAGCAGGTCATCCTTGCGGAGCAGCTCGAACTGCCCAGCCGCGAAGGCGATGGGGTCGCCTACAGCCTCGGCGGCGGAGTTGACCACCGATTGGGCGATGGTGTCACGGTTGTACCACTCCAGCTTGAAGTTCTTGGTAATGTTCCGCTTGCCCGCCAACTTCTGCATGATGGTCAGAAAGGGGCTGATACTGTTGAATTTCCAGCGGATCTGGGGGTCGATATTCTGCCAATACCGGTTAGCATTAACGCCACCGGTAACATCGGATGTTGCAAAACTGGCACCTTGGCGAACAGCCATGATACTCTCCTCTAAGGTTTAAGCCTAGAGACCAATCGATTGCGGAGTGATGTAGGCTCCGGCGGATCGTGCTTGGGGTGCTACCTGCTGGCCAACACCACCCGGCATGCCGGGGTGAGCTGCTTGCGGGGCAGGCGCCGCGGCAGACTGTTGCTGTGCCTGCTGATACGCTTGCATCCCGTAATTCATGTAGGCCAACACGTTCTCCCACGATCCCCCAGCCTGCACCATGGCAATCATGGCCTCGGGGCTATGCTGAAAACCGCGTTGTGCTTCTGCTTGGCGAAGTTGTTCCATCTGTTCATATGCGTTCTGGTCTACCCCGTACTTCTCGAAGAGCGCCCCAGCCTTCTCAATCTCCTGCTGGAGTTGCTGCTCTTGGGTCTGTGCTTGGGCCTGTTGCTGAAAGACCGACTGCATATCCCGGCGCATCAGCTCACGCTGATAGGCGTCGCGGTATTCCGTGGCGGCGGCAAACCCCTCGTCTTCAATGAGCGTCTCGTACTTATTGGCGCTGTACGCCTCGCCATTGATCATCAAGGGCTGGTCCTGGGGGGCGGCTTGCGCCTGACCGGGTGCTTGTTGCGCCAGTTGTGCCCCCTTGCGGAATGCGGCATTCTCCTGCGCTACCTTGGTTGCCCAGGCTTGCAGGTTCTTGTACCGCTCGGCCGCTACCATCTGATCCGTCCCTGCCGCTGCCGATGCCGCTTGCGCGGGGGCTGCTGGGGGGAGAGCGGCCGGGACTGCCGGGGTCTCGGGCGCCAAAGGCGCATCCGATCCCGGGTAAATCGGGGCGGGCTCACTCGGATCAATCTCGAACGTGTCCTCGTTCTCAGGCCCGAACGCCGCATCCACCGGGGCCATCTCTGGCTGTACCGGGGCTGGGGCTGCCGGGGTGTTGATTACGGGCAGTTCCATTCCTAACCTCTCTTTCTCATCAACTTCGCCTCAAGCTCCTCGATCCGCCGCCCCACCCAATGCAGGGCATCAAGCGCACCTTGAGCTTCACTCATCACTTTGTTGTGGTACTCCCGATCCTCGTCCTTGATCGGGCGCTTCCACTTGGCAATCTTCTCATTGACGCTGGCCGTTACCTCCGCCTGGTAGAAGATGAACTCGGCGCCGTCACGGAGGGCCACCAGCATGCGGTACTCTTCTTGGGGAGTACGGCTCATTGCTGGGCCCCCATCTGCGCTTGCAGCTCACCGGCCGGTTTCGGCCGGGCAGTGGGGACAGAGGTATTCATGCCGGGGAGGCCGGTACCGGAACCAAGACCTTCGCTCGGCTTCCCGGCTGGCATCCCCTGCCCCGCGCCTTCGAGGGCCTGGGCATGGGTCGCTATATGGGCGTCGAATTGGCTCTGGAGGTTCGGGTCCATCTTGAAGGCGTCACGCGCCTGGGGGACGTAGTAGAGGCTCATATGGTTCTGGTAGTGACTGTCGTGGTCATCGTGCGGGCCAACCATGATCCGCCCACCCTGCAGGAGGATGGCGTTCTCCTGGGTGGGATCCTGCCCCACCTGCATCTCGCGCCGGCAGACCTGGTCGATATTCCGGTAGCCCATGGCGATCAGCGTGTCCCGGAGCACCTTGCGGTCATCCAGGTCCACCATGCCGCCCGCCTTGAGCTGCTGCATAAGGGCGACCAGGTTCAGCCCCTGCTGGGCCAAGAAGGCCTGCGATGCGGCGAGAGGCATTCCAGTCGGGACCAAGTCCTTACCTGCCACCCCTTCCATGTCGGCGCGGCTGAACTTGTGCCAGGTCGCCTCCTCGCCGATCACCCGGATATACTCGCTCTCCTCCAGGTAGCCCTTGTTGAGGTGGAGCGCCACCGTCCAGAACTTCCGCATGGTGTAGTAGCCGAGCTTGATCCCTTGGGCCATGCGGTGGTTGGATTGGTTCAAGTCCTGCGCCTTGGCGGTGGCGGTCTCGGTGGCGTAGGTCGCCATGCCGCGCATCGCATTGTTGACGCCGTGGAGCCGCTCGAGGCGCATATCAAGGTGACTAAGGCCGTTGAGGCATGGCCCGGAGACATCGGGGAAGTTGAGTTGATTGACCGCCTTCTCCGGGTTCCGGCAGGGGATCATATCGCCGGCCTTTGTTTGGCGCTGGGTGCCGAGCGCCTCACATTCGTCCGGATCCACGAAGGTGATCCCCAGGGCCGAACGCGCCACCCCGCCGTGCATCAGCGCGGCCAAGCTGTTCTGCATGTCGATCATCACCCGGGCCATAGAGAGGAGGCCAAGGCCATAGACCCCAGGCTGGGTATCCTCGGTGGATAGCGCGGGGTTCGGCGTGAAGAGGAATACCGGATAGAGCCTGGTCGCGGCCGCCCCTGGACTGGTGTTTTCGGGTGGGACCAGATTGTCGGCAACGGCCACGACCAGCGTTTGATTAACCACATAAATCCAGCGGTCCTTCTGCATGTAGATATAGAGCGAGACCTGCTTGTCTGGGTTAATATGCACCGCGCCGCCTGGGGTGGCGATACTTGCCACATCCCCCAAAGTGTCATGCTCAACAATCATGCCGTCCTCATCGAGTGACCCCTCGAGGGCCTTGTCGGTGAAGAAGCATTTCCCGGCTTCCCGCATCTCCATCAACTCCGCCACCGTCATGCGGCGGCGGTGAATGATGAACCGGCATGAGTCCACATCCAGCCCGGCCGGGTCGAACCACATATCCCAAAGTGGGATATGCATCGCCGTCCGGCGGTTGGATGCGAAGTCCCACCCCTGCCCCATGATCCCGGTGCCGTAGATGCACCCGTCACGGAGCCAGCGGTAGCCGATCATGGGGGTATTGATCTCATGCCCCTGCTGATAATTCATAAAGGCTTCGACTGAATCGCTCTGATCCTGATCAACCGAATCGCGCCCCACCAGGTCAACGTACTTATCCAGATCCGCCCCGAATAGAGCATCGTAGTAGCGGGGAACCTGCTGCTCCACCACCTCGAGACCAACCGGTAGGCTGATGCTCGCCCGCTCCTCGTCCTTCTCATCGCCGCTATCATCGGGATCACGCTCGTAGATGCTGGCGATCCGTTCATTGTCCAGGCGCCGCTCGTTGGCCAGGCTGTACTCCTGCTCGCAGTAACGCCAATCCCCCTCGAAGGTGGAGCGGTGAGTGCCGGCCCAATCGTAGCGGCGCTTGAAGTCCGCCGCTAGATACTCGAGGATCCGCCCGCGCGGCGCGTCGGACCCGCCACCCTCCATGGCTGCGGCCTTCTCGAATGGCTTGACCAGCTCAAACTTTAGGGCTGGATGCTCAAGCATCTCTTCCGGGTAGCGGTTGGCTGGGTCAAGATTCGGATTCATGCGTAGGACATCCCCCGGTTGCGGTACATGCTCTTGGCGGAGTTGTAGGTCTTGATAACATGCTGGGCACTCCGTGGGCGGAGCACCTCGTGGTCCATGAAATTCGATAAGCAGTCGGGAATGTCATCGTGCTTGGCGCCCACCCCGAAATCTTTCATCTCGGCGCAGGCGAGTTTGCGAAAGCGTTCGGCGGTCTTGGTCCAGTAAACGCGCCGCCCGCGGAACTGTGGCTCCAGGCGGGCGATGCGGATCTCTTTCTTCTGGTTGCTGTTCGCCGAGAGCTTGGCCCAGCGCATGGGGATGCGGTGCTCTTCGCGGGCGATCCGGTCGGCCAGGGCTATCAAGGCCTCCTTGCCGTGGGCCTCAACGCCGAGGGCATTCCGCACCGTCCAGCGGTCGCGCCCGTCCATGATCCAGCGGAGATATTCCTCCAAGCCTTTGTAGCCCTTCCGCTCGTAGTAGCCTTCCAGCACATACCAATTGTTGAAGCGGTCCTGGTAGATGTTGAAAGCCACCTGAAAGTCATTGTGCTGCTTCTCGCCGTAAGAGGGGTCGCCAGAGATCGCCGGGATCAGCACCCCACGGTCGAGCCAATCATCACTCTTGAGGTAATCCGCATCCGCCTCCGACGGCGGGGCGATATAGCGCCGTACCATCGTGGCATCATCCAGGAAGGTCTCGAGATCCTTCGCCTCGCAGGGGAGTTGCTGCTTCTCATCGAAGTACTCCTCGTAAAAGATCGTGGAGCCCTCGGGCTTGGGGTTGTTCTCCATCTGGGAGTTCCACTCCCAAGGCTCCATGCCGCCCTTCAGCACCGTGAGGGAGACGCGGGGCACCTTGTACACCTCGCCGTTAAGGACCACCGGGGAGGCGGTCTCCTCGGGGGTGACGCAGTATTTCAATGGATAAAGCGCCTTGACGGCGCCGGAATCGGTGACGCGGAAGCACCCGAATACCACCGGGTCAGGCTGGCACCAGTAGCGCATGTACATCCCCTCGGGGTCGAGGATGGTCGCATACGCATCATCCAGCCCCCAGCGGGTGAAGGTGAGCCAGACTTGAGCGCCTGGGTCCACAATGAAGGCCAGCACATGGATCAGCGCATTGACGGTCTTGATCCGGTCGCTTGGTTTGTCGATATAGTTCTGCTTGGTGACGATGTCATCTACCCAACAAACGCCATCATGCCCGACATGCATGCCGGTGGTGTCATCCAGGATTCCGCGCGCCTCGAGGGTCGCCTCGCGCCAGGCGCCCACGCGCTTTGCATAGAGCGCCTCGTTCTGGTAGGCCTTCTTGTCATCGGTGGTGCGCCCGTCCGGGGGATAGAGCACATCGGGGAAGGCTGCCTGCCAGCGGGGTTGCTGGAGGATCTGCGCCACGTTCGAGACATTGGCGCCGGCGCGGTCACCCGATCCGGCGAATACGGCATTGCGCGATTCGTTATGCTTGCAGATATGCCGGGCCATGCCGTTACAGCCGATCTCCGACTTGAGGTGGCCACGCGCCGCGGCAAAGGGCTTGATGGTCTTGGGGTGGACCGGGGTGGCATCGAGGTAATCCGCCCCGGTCTTGTGGAAGTCCATCCAGGGTAGGCGCCCCTGCTCAGGGTCGTAAATGTTGGAGCCAGAGACCCGCCCGGCCTCGAAGGTACTGGCCAGGATGGCTCGTCGATCGCTCGCCGCCTGCGCCGCCGCTGAGATCTTCTCCATCTCCGACGCGGCCTTCTTCAACTCCGTCTCGAGTAGCGCTCGATAATGCCGGTCACCCATGCAAGGCCCCTGCAGGAGGAACATCGGACCGCGCAACGGACCGCGCAACGGACGGTGCAGCGGAGGGGCGATCCTCATGGAGACCAGTAGCCCCGCCATCTCGACGGCGTTGTGATCCGGCACCAGCGCCCCGCGAAGCGGAGAGACCTGGTACTCGGCGATCACCGCTAGGTCTCCAGCCTCGGCGGCAATAACCGGGGCGGATGGCACCGCCACGATCTCCCAGGTAGTAATCCCACCCGGGGAAGAACAAAAGCACCGAACACCCCCCCCCAGAACCGGCCAGGAGATGAAGAGTAGCACCAGAAGGTGAAGGCTTCTCCGCCAGGCGATCATCCGACATCTTCCTCTTCCTGGTCACAAGCCAGCGCCAACTGCTGTAGGTACTGGATCCGCGCCATGGTCTCTTGACCGGCGCGTTCAATGGCTTCTAGGTTATCGGGGGCAAAGCTCTTCTCCACCGTGC
>Ga0208325_1000514_pt1 | contig 10464 bp, 11 predicted proteins | sample PL_2010_330m_FD_185486 | JGI IMG/M metagenome (GOLD analysis project Ga0208325, IMG submission 185486) | Freshwater microbial communities from Powell Lake, British Columbia, Canada to study Microbial Dark Matter (Phase II) - PL_2010_330m... | ecosystem: Environmental > Aquatic > Freshwater >...
GACCGACCTGACAAAGTGCAGTCCTGCAAGTTCGCCGCTCTGCGTTCTCGCGGGGAGCCATCCGTGCCGGCTCAACTCGCACTCGACGGCCTCGACCGCCAACTCCGCCGCAAGTAGCACTGGCGGCGTCTGTTTTGCCGGGCTCTTGGCGTTGTTACCGAGTGCTCGGCGTTGACAGGCGGCAGGCTAGGTCTGCAATTCCTGCGAGGAGAAATGATACCCCGCCTGCCAAGAGAGTCTGTGCGGCCGACCGGCTACGCGTGGAGCTTCTCCCCTGAGGCTATGAGTCGTGAGAGACAGCGCTGCCCGTTCTGCAATACGAGATAAGTTGTGTCCCCGAAATCCCCAGAAAGATCAGTTCCGGTGCCTACTTCGTGCCGCTTGACATGGGCACGGAGCAAGTTAGGCTCAAGGCCGTGGTGAGATAAACCCGTCATTCGGAGGGGCGGGCAGCCCGCCCCTCCGAGATTGGAGCGTGGTTATGAGGAAACTGCTGTCCGTGCTCGTTCCCCTGGCGCTCTTCGCGCAGGTAGAGGTGGATACTGTCATCAGATTCCCGAGATGGGTCGGGGATGGTTGCTTCTTCCCTGAACTCAACAAGCTCTACGTCAACGACTATCCCAACGGTTACTTCGTGCTCGATTGCTCTACGTATGAGTTGAAACCCGACTTGCCGGCGCCGGTGCTCTTCGGCCACTACTCGTACAACTGGCGCAGACAGAAGCTCTACGTAACCTGCAATCCGCGTCCAGACAGCACGCTGGTCATCGACGTCGCTGCTGACTCGATTATCGGATGGCTGGAAGTCTGTCGCGAGTGGCACTCGGACGTCTACCTGAGTGACGTTGACCGCCGGTACAAGCCGGCCGTGGATACGCTCTACGAGTACGACTGCGCTACCGACACGGTGACACGCCGGCTGCCGATACACAGCACCTGCGCCTCATGGGACTCGGTCGGACACAAGCTCTACGTGGGGCAGGGCTCGCTCAAGAAGCTGTATGTCTATGACTACCTGAACGACTCGTGCTTGAAGGTCATAGACGTCAGCGCGATTCCAGCTACCAAGCCCGACGCCTGCGTGTTCAGCCGCACGTACCGCAGGGCGTACGTTTCTTCGGAGCAGCGGGAGCTGTCGTACGCGCGGGTCGGCATAGTGGACACCGAGCGGGATACGCTGCTTTGCGTGCTGCCCGTGCGAGTAACGAAAGGACTGTACCGGCAGGTTGTCGTCGACGAGCGGGACGGCAAGGTCTACATGACCGACTGTGACGGTCATTACGAAACGCCCGATACGATGTGGGTGATTGACTGCGCAACGGACTCAGTCTTGAGGAAGTTCGAGTGCGTGCGCGCTGGAGGCACCGACCAATTCATGCGCTGGGTGCCGTGGAGCAACCGCATCTATCTCATCAATACTGGTCCTGATCCCACCCATCGCAGCTCTCTGGTCGTCATCGACTGCAACACCGACTCGGTCATCGTGCCGGGTATGCTGCTGAGTGTTGGTGATGGGTGCATGTACGAAATCCTTCTCGACCCGATTCGTGAGCGCATCTTCGTCACCGGGGGTGACACGAACACGGTCTACGTCCTGCGCGACGTGGAAGGCGGCGTGGTTGAGGAACCGGCTTCGGCTGAACCGGCCGAGGCTCCGGGTCTGCGGGTGCAGATGACACCCAGCGGATTTGAGTTGCGCTATTCCGTCCCGTCGCCATGTCGTGTTGACCTGTCCGTCCACGACCAGATGGGCCGTGAAGTCAGACTGCTCGTGGCGGCGGAGCAATCGGCCGGTGAGCACTGTGTGAACTGGGACTGCCGAGACTCGAATGGGACTTTGGTCCCCCGCGGCGTCTACTTCTGCCGTCTGACGGCAGGCTCCGCATCGTCCGCCGAGCCGACGGCCGTTGCCAAGGTCGTGGTGACGAGATGAGGCGAAGCGAACAAGCCCGGATGCAAATCGGCCTGACCATTCCCGGGAGTGGCCCTGTCGCGAGGCCGGCGGCTGAACCTCCGGCCGCGCTATCCATCGCGCGGCGACTACGGTCCGACGCCAGAGGAATGCTGACAAGAGTGCAGAGTTGGAGCCGCCGGCACGGTCTGGAGGGGTATCAAGTTGCCTACTTCTTCGCCTTGCTCGGCTGCGGCATCCTGTTCGGTCTATTCGTCGGCGGCTATGTGGGATTCATGGATGCTACAACGCCGCCCGCAGACTCGCCCTATGGCCTCTCACAACCAGCCACCTCCGACGGACAATGGGCCGCCATGATGAGACGATACCGGTCGGCGTCGCATCGCCCGCCCGAGTCCGCAGCGGAGAGCATGCAGGAATCCTCCTGGCGGCATCTGACCGTCGGTGCCACCCTGGGGCAGGCCCTCCAAACAGGACTAGCGAGTGATAGCGAAGTTGGACCGAAGCTGGCATACGGTGCGGCTGGAGATTGGCTGTCAGGCGAGTAAGACGTAGAGTCGCGTCCGTCCAAAGGTCGTGGTGACGAGATAAGCGGGCAGTAGACAGAAGACAGTAGGCAGTAGACAGGGCAGGGGCGGGCGAAAGCCCGCTCCTCGGGTTTCTCGGATGGAACCAGGGGAGTGGCAGACGCCGCCCGGATGGGGGCGCGACACAGCCTGGAAGGTGGATACCAGGTGGCCTGAGGTGCGAGAAGTGACTGCCAAGTAAGGGGTTATGCGCTATGGGACGGCGGCATTCCCGACGTGGGTCTTGGTCTCAGCGACTGGCGGTTTCTCTCCCTGCACCTTGACTTTGCTGAGGTTATTGGTATACTTCCGCCGCTGCGGCTGGGGGCAAGTCCGTGTTCCGGGTGAAGTCAGGTGTCAGATGCTGGATGCCACCAGTCAGAAGCCCGGAAACCGCGAGCCGGATGCTCGCGGCCGGCCGCCGTTTTCTCGCCGACAATACCATTCGAGGAGGCGTTACGACCAAGATTCTGAAGAAGCAGGTGCTTTCTCCGGGAATCAAGCGTTTTGAGCTGGATGCCGCGGAGATTGCGCGCAAGGCTCTGCCCGGGCAGTTCGTTGTCCTTCGGGTCAACGAAGAGGGCGAGCGGATTCCGCTCACCGTGGCGGACGCGATTCCGGACAAGGGCATTCTCGTAATCGTGTTCCAGGAAGTCGGCAAGTCAACGCGGCTGCTCGGCTCGCTCAATGAGGGCGACACGATTCTGGACCTGATCGGACCTCTGGGCCGGCCTTCGCACGTTGAGAAGTTCGGGACCGTGGTCTGCATCGGCGGCGGGGTCGGGACGCCAGAGATATTCCCGGTCGCCCGCGCCCTGAAGCAGGCGGGCAACAAGGTGATTTCCATCATCGGGTTCCGCAACAAGGACCTGATTCTGATGGCGGATGAGATGAAGTCGGTTTCGGACGAGCTGATTGTCTCGACCGACGACGGCTCGAATGGCACCAAGGGATTTGTGACCGACATGCTGAAGAACGTGATTGACCGCGGCGAGAAGGTTGACCACGTGTTCGCGGTCGGGCCGGTGATAATGATGAAGATGGTGTCCAAGGTGACTGAGCCGTACAAGATCCCGACCGTGGTGTCGCTGAACCCGATAATGCTCGACGCAACCGGCATGTGCGGAGTATGCCGGGTTGACGTGGGCGGTGAGACGAAGTTCGCCTGCGTCGACGGGCCGGAATTCGACGGGCACAAGGTTGATTTTGACCTCTTGATGTCGCGGCTGCGCACCTACCTGCCCGAGGAGAAGCAGTCGCTTGAGCAGTATGAGGCGGCGCAGAAGCCCGGCGGGTGTTGCGGCGGCAAAGGAACGTGCCATGCCTAAGCCCAACCCCAAGAAGACACCGATGCGCGAGCAGGAGCCGCTGGTCCGCGCCCGCAATTTCGAGGAAGTGCCGTACGGCTATTCGTCGGAAGAGGCGGTCGATGAGGCGAAACGCTGCCTGATGTGTAAGAAGCCGGGGTGCGTCAAAGGCTGCCCGGTCAACATCGATATTCCGGGTTTCATCGGCCAGATTGCGCTGGGGAACTTCTGGGAAGCGATGAAGATCATGAAGCTGGCCAACACGCTGCCGGCAATCTGCGGCCGGGTCTGCCCGCAGGAGACGCAGTGTGAGGGGCAGTGCGTGCTGGGCAAGAAGAACGAACCGGTGGCGGTCGGCAACCTCGAGCGGTTTATCGCGGATTGGGAAGCCCAGCAGAACGAGTGCGTGATGTGCGAGATGCAGCCGGCTACAGGGAAGAAGGTCGCGGTGGTTGGCGCCGGGCCGGCCGGGCTGACTGTGGCGAGCGACTGCGCCAAGCTGGGGCACAGCGTGACGATGTTCGAGGCCCTGCACAAGCCGGGCGGGGTGCTGGTCTACGGCATCCCCGAGTTCCGGCTGCCCAAGGCGATTGTGGAGCGAGAGGTGAACTTCGTCCGATCGATGGGCGTGAAGCTCGAACTCAACCACGTCGTGGGCAAACTGAAGACCGTGGACGAGTTGCTCAAGGAATTCGACGCGGTGTTCGTCGGCACCGGTGCCGGGCTGCCGACTTTCATGGGCATCGCGGGCGAGAATCACCTCGGCGTATACTCGGCGAACGAGTATCTGACCCGTTCGAACCTGATGAAGGCATACCTGTTCCCGAAGTATGACACGCCGATTGTACGGGGCAAGCGGGTTGCGACGATTGGCGGCGGCAACGTGGCGATGGACTCGGCCCGGACCGCACTGCGGCTGGGCGCGGAGAAGTCCACCCTTATCTACCGCCGGTCCCGGGAAGAGATGCCGGCGCGGTCGGCCGAGGTCCATCATGCCGAGCAGGAAGGCATCGAGTTCAACCTGCTGACGAACCCGGTGCGGTGCATTGCCGATGAGCGGTGCTGGGTGAAAGCAGTCGAGTGCCTGCGGATGGAGCTGGGCGAGCCCGACGCAAGCGGCCGGAGACGGCCGGTGCCGGTCAAGGGCAGCGAGTTCCAGATACCGGTAGACACGGTGGTCGTGGCAATCGGCAACAGCCCGAACCCGCTGATTCCCCAGACCACACCCGGGCTGGAGACGGCGAAACACGGCAACGTGGTGGCCGACCCGAAGACCGGTCGGACGTCAAAGAAGGGCGTTTTTGCCGGTGGCGACATCGTGACCGGCGCGGCGACGGTGATACTGGCAATGGGTGCGGGCCGGCTGGCGGCCAACTCAATTGACGAGTACCTGAAGACCGACCAGTGGTGAACCGAGTCACCGATTGGCGAAGGGCAACCGAGGCGCGAGGCTTGAAGCAAGCCGAAAGCGAGGAGTTGACAAATGAGCAGAAGTGACATCGTCCGGCGTCTGCGCAAGCGGAAGATCGGCGTCCTGATGGGCGGCTGGTCGAGCGAGCGCGAGATATCACTCCTGTCCGGGCAGCGGGTTCTGAACTCGCTGAAGGGGCAGGGCTTCCAGGCAGTTGGCGTCGACATCAGCCGTAACTTCACGGAACAGATAAAGCGCGCCAAGATCGACCTCGCGTTCGTCATCCTGCACGGTCGTCCCGGCGAGGATGGCACAATCCAGGGCTACCTGGACCTGCTCGGCATACCCTACACCGGTTCGGGCGTGACCGCTTCGGCCATCTGCATCGACAAGGTGATGACCAAAATGCTGTTCGAGCGGGTCGGCATACCGACGCCGCCGTACTTCGTCATCGAAGCGGGGGTTGACGTGGCTGCGGTCGTAGCCGAAGCGGAGAAGAAATTCGGCTACCCGATGATCGCCAAGCCGCGGGCCGAGGGCTCAAGCGTGGGTATCGAGCTGCTGGAAGGCCGGCGCGGCGCGGCTGAGCGGAGCGAGCGCGTGCGACGGGGATTCGGCGACATCCTGCTCGAGCGGTTCGTCCCGGGCATGATTGCGACCGTCGGCATCCTGGTGGATGAGCCGTTGCCGATTCTGGAGCTGGTACCCACGCGGCAGGCGTTCTACGACTACGAGGCCAAGTACACCCGCGGGGAGACCGAGTTCGTGCTGCCGGCGCGGATCGAGCCCAAGGTCGCCGACAAGATCAAAGAGCTGGCGCTCAAGGCGCACAAGCTGATGGGCTGTTCGGGATTCTCTCGCGTCGACCTGATGGTCAGGCACGGCAAGCAGCCGTATTTCCTGGAGATAAACACGCTGCCCGGGCTGACGGATATCTCGGATTTCCCGGCCGAAGCCGAACACGCGGGCATATCTTATGACGAGATGATATTCCGGATTCTCGCCGACGCGCTGGCGTAGGCCGAGCGGACGATAGTCTTGACTTACGAGCGTTTCTCACTAGTATTCACGGAATGATTCGCGACACGCGCAAGCGCAGGCACCTGAGCATCCGGCGGCGGATTGCCGGGACACCGGAACGCCCCCGACTGTGCATCAAACGGAGCAACCGCTACGTCTACGCGATGCTGGTTGATGACAGCCGGAACCGAGTCCTGACCGGGATTTCGTCGCAGGTCGACGAGGTCCGGGAGAAGAAGCTCAAGCGGATCGATGCGGCCAAGGAAGTCGGCAAGATGATTGCCGGCAAGTCGAAGGAACTCGGCATCAAGCAGGTCGTTTTCGACCGGGCGGGCTATCGTTATCACGGCCGCGTCAAGGCAGTCGCCGACGGCGCGCGCGAAGGAGGTCTGGAGTTTTGATGCAGCAACAAGGACGGGGCGCGACGCTCGATCCGGAACTGATTGAGCGCGTCATCAAGATCAAGCGCGTGTCAAAGGTGATGAAGGGCGGCAAGCGGATGAGGCTGTCGGCATCGGTCGTGGTCGGCGACGGCAAGGGTATGGTCGGCCTGGGCCACGGCAAGGCGGCGGAAGTCGCGGTTGCGGTGCGCAAGGCGATGACACGGGCGCGCAAGGACATGGTCAGGGTTTCGATTGCCGGCCATACGATCCCCCACGAGACCAAAGGCAAGTACGGAGCCAGCCGTGTGCTGGTGAAGCCGGCGGCACGCGGTACCGGACTGATCGCCTGTCCGCAGGTGCGGGCGGTGCTGGAAGCAGCCGGACTGAACGACGGGCTCTCCAAGTCGCTGGGTTCGCGCAACGCCTACAACACGGCCCGGGCGACGATCGAAGCGCTCAAGCAGTTACGGACCATTGAACAGGTGGCGGCGGCCCGGAACAAGCCGGTCAGCCATCTTGGCAGGAAACAGGCAGAGAATGAAGCAGTTGAAAGTCACGCTGGCTAAGAGCCTGATTGACCAGAAGCAGACGCTGAAGCGGACGGCGCGGGCGCTCGGGTTGCGCCGGATCGGGGCGACGCGCGTCCACGACGACACGCCGGTCATCAGGGGAATGGTATTCCAGGTCAAGCACCTCCTGAAAGTGGAGGAATTGTGAAACTCGGCGGGCTGAAACCCGAACCGGGATCGACGAAGCGGCGTAAGCGGATCGGACGCGGCCCCGGCTCCGGCCACGGCAAGACCTCGGGGCGGGGGCACGGGGGCGCGGGCCAGCACTCGGCACCGAGGCATGACGCGCGGTTCGAGGGCGGCCAGATGCCCTTCTACCGCCGGATTCCCAAGCGTGGTTTCGTCAATCCGACCCGCAAGGAGTACGCCGCGGTCAACCTGACCGACCTCGCGGAACTCGACGTTCCGGTGGTGACGGTCGAGTTGCTGCGGGAGAGAGGGTTCGTCGGCCAGCGCGAGTTGGTCAAAGTCCTCGGCGGCGGCGAAGTCGCCCAGGCACTATCGGTCACAGCCCATGCCTTCTCGAAGTCGGCACGCGAGAAGATTGAGAAGGCCGGGGGCAAGGCCGAGGTCGCAAGTTGACCGGTTCGGTCGGCAGCATCTTCAAGATTCCGGACCTGCGCCGGAAGATAATCTTCACACTGGCAATGGTCGTGGTCTACCGCCTCGGCAGTCACATCCCGACGCCGGGCATCAATGCTTCCGCGCTGGGCTACATGCTCGGCCAGATGCGGGGAACAGTCTTCGGTCTGTACGACATCTTCGTCGGCGGCGCGCTCTCCCGGGCCTCGGTTTTCGCCCTCGGGATCATGCCCTACATCTCGGCGTCAATCGTGTTCCAGCTTCTCGGTTCGGTCTTCCCTTACCTGGAGAGACTCCAGCGCGAGGAAGAGGGACGCAAGAAGATCAACCAGTACACCCGCTACGCGACCGTGGCGCTGGCCATCATCCAGTCGTCGACCATCGCCATCTATCTCGAGAACCAGCCGGCGACCCAGCTCGGGCCGATCGTCATGCAGTCCGGGATGTTCTTCCGGATAATGACCATCATGACCCTGACCGCCGGCACGATCCTGGCCATGTGGATCGGCGAGCAGATCACCGACCGGGGCATCGGCAACGGCATCTCGTTCCTGATTTTCGTCGGCTGCTTGGACAGCATGCCGCAGGACATCGGCCGGACGATATCGATGGTCCGGGTCGGTGAGCTATCGTGGCTGGCGTTGGTGCTGCTGGCCGCGGTCATGTTTGTGGTCTATGCCGGCGTCGTCCTGCTGACGATGGCAGTGCTGAAGATACCGGTCGTCTATCAGGGACGGGTCGTGGGCCGGCAGATGTACCGCGAGCACCGGACCCACCTGCCGATAAGGGTCTGGACCGCGGGCGTTATCCCGCTAATCTTCGCGCAATCGCTGGTGGTGTTTCCCTCAACCATTGCCGGGCTCGTGAAGATACCGTGGCTGATGTCGCTGCAGAATATCCTCAGCCCCGGCGGCTGGCTGTACAACCTGATCTACGCGGCCCTGATTGTCTTTTTCACGTACTTCTACACGTCGATCGTGTTCAACGCGCGCGACATTGCCGACAACCTGAAGAAATACGGCGGCGCGATTCCGGGCAAGCAGGCCGGCCGGAAGACCGCCGAGTACATCGACCGCAGTCTCACCCTTATCACCCTGCCCGGTGCGGTCTCGCTGGTGATAATCGCGCTCCTGCCTACGTTCTTCATGGGCGCGCTCCGCGTGCCGTTCTACTTCGGCGGCACCACACTGATAATCATCGTCGGCGTCGCGCTCGACACCCTGCAGCAGATTGAAGCTCACCTGGTGATGCGGCACTATGAAGGCCTGGTCAAAGGTGGCAAGTTCAAGGGCCGCAGGTAAGGATAATCCGCCGGAATACTCACCGCCCGACAACGGTAGATTGAATGGGTGAGCCCGAGACGCGGGCAAGCGACGTTGAGCTTATTCACCGCGTCCAATCGGGCGACACCGAAGCTTTTGACGAACTGATGAAACGATATGCCGCGAGTGTCTACAAAGTCACCTATTCGCTCACGCGGAACCACGCGGACGCCGATGACCTGTCCCAGGAGACCTTCATCCGGGCCTATCGGGCCATTGCGCGGTTCGACGAGCATTACCGGTTCTACACGTGGGTGCGCAGGATTGCGGTGAACCTCTGCTTCAACCACCTGAAAAGGGGCAAGAAGTTCCGCTTCGTCCCCTTGCCGATGGCCGACGGTGAGGATGAATCGGCCGACATCGCCGACCCTCGGCCGCAGTCCGTGGACTCCGGGTTGAGGCGGGACCTGGACCAGGCGTTGGCCAAGCTGCCGCCGGACCAACGGGCGGTATTCGTACTGCGGGTGAACGAGGAGATGAGCTATGGTGAAATCAGCCAGGCGCTCGGCATCCCGGTCGGCACCGTCATGTCTCGGCTGAACCGGGCGCGTGAGAAGCTGCGCGGGCTCCTGCGGGGGTACATGCCGGCTACATGAAACAGAAGTGCGGTTCGATTCGGGAATGGCTCGGCGCGTACGCCGACAAGGAGCTCGACCAGGCCCGGGCCGACCAGGTCGTTCGCCACCTCGAGACCTGTGCCGATTGCCGGCGCGAGCTCGACCAGATACTGGAACTGAGCCGGCTGGCTAAGGGCGTTGAGCACCCGCGTCTTGCTGACGACTACTGGGACTGGCAGCGAACACGGGTCTGGCGCGGTCTCCGTGAACGGAGGCGCGCGCCGATGCCGTCGTACCGGCCGTCGTTCGTTTGGCCCAAGCTCGCGGCGGCTGCGGCGGGATTCGTTATCGTCCTGGTGGTGGTCCTCGCCGGGTGGCGTACGTTGCTGCAGCGGCCGGGCACCGTCGGCAGGGCCCTTTCCGAACCGAAGACGACATCTGAAGCTCCGGTTGCCGCGGCGCCGGTCGCCAGACGTTCCGCGGAGAGCGATGAGGCCGAGAAAGCTGCTGGTGGGACATTTGCCAAAGCCGAAGGTCGGTCCGACGAGTTTGCCCGGGTCCCGGCAACGGCAGTCCGGGACGCGGAGAAGGCCAAAGTCGGCTACGCGGCCAAGGGCGCCGGAAGGACGGCCGGGACTACAGTTGCTGCCAAGCCTGCCACAGCGCCGGTGCGTCGGTCCGCACCTGAAATGGAAGTCGCCGCCGAGGGATTTCGTGAAGAGTTGTCTGCAGCACCCTCTGCCAGTGGGCAACACGTCCGCGTTTCCTCCGACAAGCAAAAAGGCCGCATCGTGTCCGGACCGGTGTTGCTCGAGTCGCCGCCGTTGCCGGATGC
>Ga0208325_1000515_pt1 | contig 10443 bp, 9 predicted proteins | sample PL_2010_330m_FD_185486 | JGI IMG/M metagenome (GOLD analysis project Ga0208325, IMG submission 185486) | Freshwater microbial communities from Powell Lake, British Columbia, Canada to study Microbial Dark Matter (Phase II) - PL_2010_330m... | ecosystem: Environmental > Aquatic > Freshwater > Lake...
TATACTCGTGTTTATTATTTCTTTCTGATCGGCTTTACGCATCAGTTTACGGTCTTCTCTTATCCTGTCAAACAAAACTATCGTATCGTTAATAGAATAACCGACTATAGTTAAAAGCGCGGCTATTACCGGCAGAGAAATTTCGCGGCCCGTAAGCGCTAACATGCCAAGGGTAACCATAACATCATGGATTAGCGCGATTATCGCGGTTACCGCGAATCTAAACTCAAACCGAAAAGATATGTATATACATATCCCTATCATCGCGAATATCAACGCCTTTACCGCCGCGCGTCTGAGATCCTCGCCGACGGCCGGCCCAACTTCTTCGACCCGCATAACTTCAAAAGAATCCGCTCCGAATTCTTTTCCGATCTCGTCCGTAATAATTTCAGTTTTGCCTCCTAAAGACCGGATAATCACCTCTTTGCCTTCTCCAAACCGCTGGATTGAAGACTCTCCAAGCCCGACATCCGAAAGAACTTTTCGAATCGCTTTAACCGGTACGGACTCGGTAAACTTAAACTGCTGAAGAGTTCCTCCGGTAAAATCAATACCGTAATTTTTCTCTCCGCGGGAAAGAAAAAGAAACATACCTCCGGCAATAACCAAAATTGACAGAATATATGCTATCTTCCGCACTTTTATAAATGGGATTTTCGGCTCGGAAAAAAAACGAAGCATCGGTAAGCGCATCATGGTCGGATTGGCCATCGTTATTAGATCAAGAACTAACCGTGTTACAACAAGAGCCGTAAACATACTGGCAAGAATACCGATACTTAATGTCGTCGCGAACCCCCTCACCGGCCCCGTTCCGAACTGGAATAATATGAGCGCGGTAATAAGCGTTGTAATATTCGCGTCAAGAATCGTCCAAAACGCTTTGTCATACCCCGCGTGAATCGCGGCTCTAAGCGATTTTCCAAGTCTGGATTCTTCCCGTATTCTCTCAAAAATAAGCACATTAGCGTCAACAGCCATACCAATGGTAAGAACAAGCCCCGCTATCCCCGGAAGAGTAAGTGTCGCGCCAAAATACGATAACGCTCCAGTAATGATCAAAATGTTCAAGACAAGCGCGAAATCCGCGACAACACCGGCTAAAAGATAATATACCGCCATAAAAACAAGAACGCATATACCGCCGGCGATTATCGCCCTTATTCCCTTCTGAACGGAATCTTTCCCAAGCGCCGGACCTACGCTTCTCTCTTCGATAATTTCCACAGGAGCAGGTAAAGCACCGGCTCTAAGGATCAAAGCAATATCCTGAGCTTCCTGAACGGAAAAATTACCCGTAATTTGAGCTCTTCCGGAAGGTATTCTTTCCCGTATTACCGGCGCCGTATAAATTTCACCGTCAAGAACAATAGCTAAACGCCTGCCGACATTTCCTCCGGTAATATCCGTAAACTTATTCGCTCCATCACTATTAAATTCAAGCGAAACATAAGGAAGTCCAAACCCCTGCTGACTGAATTCGGCACGCGCGTCGGTTAACATGTCTCCGGTTAGAACCGATTTGGTTTCAACAAGCAAATTTTCAGTTTTCCCTTCGCGTGTTTTCATCTTCTTAATTTCGTACCCGGGAACTTCTTCTTCGGAAGTTATTTTTTTAAGCAGTTCCGGATCCTCACTTACGAGTTTAAATTCCAAATGCGCGGTTTTTCCGATAATTTCTTTTGCCCGCTGACGATCACTAACCCCCGGAAGCTGAACAAGCAAACGGTTATCACCCTGAAGTTGAATAACCGGCTCCAAAACACCAAACTGGTCAATTCTGTTTCTTATAACCTCAAGCGCTCTTCTCGGAGCGTCTTTCGCTTCGTCCGGAGTTAAATTTGAAGTGTCCACTTCAAGGATCAAATGCATCCCGCCCTGCAAATCAAGTCCAAGATTTATCTTACCCTCTTCAGTTACATTTCCGTCTTTATCATGCAGATCCAAAGGCGGATATGAAAACCATATCGCCAAAGCCGCGATTATTACGATCAAGACACTTTTTAATTTAAGCTTCTTCCACATATCTATTATCCTTTCTTCAAGTTACAGGTTACAAGTTGCAGGTTGCAGGTTGCAGGTTACAGGTTACAGGTTACAGGTTGCAAGTTACAGGTTACAGGTTACAAGTTGCAAGTTGCAGGTTACAGGTTGCAGGTTGCAAGTTTTCCGCCGAAGGCGGATTCGCCTTCGGCGGGAAAAACCTGTAACTTGTACCCTGCCTACTTCTTTTCTTCGATTTTAGGGTTCTTCAGTTTAGATACAGAACCTTTCTGGATTTTTATTCTCGTATTATCATCAATGCGCAAAGTAATGATATCGTTCTGTATATTTACAATTGTTCCGTATATCCCGCCTGAGGTAATAATTTCATCGTTTTTTGTCAGATTCGAAATCATTTTCGCCTGTTCCTGCTGATTTTTTTTCTGAGGCCGAATAAGCAGAAAATAAAAAATAATAAAAATTATCGCGATCGGCATAAGCCCAATAAGAGAACTCCCCGTACCACAGCTCGGCGCGGATCCTGTTCCGGCCGCAAAAGCTAAAGTTAACATATTTCCTCCCCTTGTTCGTTGATCGTTGATTCGTTTGTTCGTTGACTGCTTAACAAACATCCTACAAAGTTGGTGGTTGGTAAAATTACCGATTATCCATTTTTATACTTTTCAATCACGTTCTTCTTAAACGCTAAAAATGCGTTTTTTTCTATCGCTTCCGCCGCCAACCGTATAAGTGTAGCATAAAAGGATATATTATGTAAAGAAACCAATCTCGCGCCCAGCATCTCATTAACGTTAAAAAGGTGCCTAATATACCCTTTTGTGTAATTTCGGCAGGTAAAACAATCACAACCGGCATCTATCGGAACAAAATCCTCTTTAAAGTTCGCGTTTCTTATCTGTTTTTCTCCACCGAAAGTCAAGGCCTGACCGTTTCTGCCGTTACGCGTTGGAATTACACAATCAAACATATCCACTCCGGAAGAGATGGCTTCAAGCATATCCGGGATAGTTCCCACCCCCATAAGATATCGTAATTTATCCTCAGGCAGAAATGAAACGGTATGATCTGTTACCTCTCGGATAAGCTCCGACTCTTCACCAACTCCGGTACCGCCGATCGCGTATCCGTCCATATCCAAATCGACTAATTCCAAAGCGCATTTTTTCCTTAGATCAAGATATGTGCTTCCCTGAACGATTCCAAAAAGAGACGTTTTACCCTCTCTTTCTATAAACCTTTTTTTTGATCTCCTGGCCCAGTTAAGCGTAAGTTCAAGTGAATCCGCCGTATATTTTTTGTCAGCAGGATAATGTACACATTCATCCAAAGGCATCATAATATCACTTCCAAGCGCCAATTGAAAATCTATGACGCTTTCCGGAGTAAAAAAATGTTTTGACCCGTCTATATGCGACCTAAACTCAACTCCCTCAGAATTTATTTTGCGTAATTTCGCAAGACTAAACACCTGAAACCCTCCACTGTCAGTCGCGATCAAACGCGGCCATCCCATAAATTTGTGCAGCCCCCCCGCTTTTTTGATAACTTCTTCCCCCGGCCTAAGATAAAGATGATACGCGTTTGAAATTAACATTTCTACCCCGGACGCCGCCAATTCTTCATTTGAGATCGCTTTCACCGCCGCGCGAGTCGCGACCGGCATAAAAGCAGGGGTCGCCACCTTGCCATGCGGCGATATTATCTTCCCGCATCGAGCGCGTGAAGTTTTATCCTTACATTCAACAACAAAATTCATTATTCAATCCTTGCCTTTCTTACCCAATTACACCAATTCCCGTTTTTTTACTCCCACTTCCATCCTTAATTTCACTTACAAAATAAAAATGGAGGGTGGAATTTAAAAAAAATCCACCTCGTAGGCGGATTTTTTGATATGCCGCGCGAGGCATACTCAATACCCAACACTTTTTCCAAACACCTTAACCCATAGACTCGTTTAATTCAATATCGTTTTTACTCGTCGTACTAATTCTTCAGGATGAAAAGGCTTCGTCACATAATGCGTTACCCCGCAAGCCCGTGCCGTCATCTTTTCTACATCATCATCCAGACAGGTTAAAAAAATCTTAGGCATTTTTTGATATAACCCTCTGTCTTTAAAATCTTCAACTAAATTAAATCCGGTTCTCTTCGGCATAAAAATATCGATTATCAATAAATCCGGATTTAACCGATCAATATACTGCTCCGCTTTACTCGGATCAGAAAGCGTCTTAAAATCAAATCCCTCCGGTTCGAAGATGTCTTTCAGCGTACTTAAAAAAGTTTCATCATCATCAATCGCAAGTATAATTTTTTTCATACCGCACCTCCCATCACCACATATCACACTATCTAACTCTTTTAACCATATATATTTTACCACTTCCACCAATCTGTTGTAAAGAATTTTAATACCTCACCCCTCGAACACCAATTGCACCTACACCAATCGCACCTCGTAGGTGCGGCTATCCGCACCTACGAGGTGCAATTGGTGTACGAGGCGCTATCCGAGTCACGAGGCACAATCAAGGTTTAGTGGAATCGAAAACAACCTACGAGATTAACAAATGGGGCAAATGAATCAAGAATAATACGACTAAACTATCAGCATCGCGTCGCCGTAAGAAAAAAATCTTAGTTTTTGTTTGATTGCTTCCTGATAAGCTTGAAATACAAATTCGCGACCGGCAAACGCGCTGACTAACATAAGGAGGGTTGATTTAGGCAAATGAAAATTGGTTATCATCGCGTCCACAATTTTAAAATTATACCCCGGGTAAATATATAGATCGGTCATACCAATTGAAGCCGCTATTGTTCCTTTTTCACGCGCGGCAGACTCCATAACACGCACGGAAGTAGTTCCAACCGCGAATACCCGAGCACCCGCGGTTTTCGCCGCGTTAATAACCCTCGTGGCTTCTTCATTTATTTCATACCACTCCGAATGCATTTTATGATTCTCAATATCTTTTTCAACAACCGGCGAAAAAGTCCCGTAACCTGTATGAAGCGTTACATAAACTATCGAAACCCCTTTTTTAGAAAGCCGTTTGATAAGCTCCTTTGTAAAATGAAGCCCGGCTGTCGGCGCGGCTGTCGCGCCGTCATTCCTCGCGTATACCGTTTGATAATTCCGCTCGTCTTTCTTGTTATCCTCTCGCGAGATATATGGCGGCAAAGGAACGTGTCCTCTCTTAAAAACGTCTTCGATAGGCATATTAAAACGAACAAAGCGTCCAAGCGGAGCTCTCCCAAGCACAAGAGCTTTAATTCCATGACCCAATTCAATAACTTCGCCTTCTTTAACACGTTTTGAAGGACGGATTAACGCGTACAATTCTTTCGATACCGGATTGAGCACGAATATCTCAACTTTTCCTCCTGTTTTCCTTTTTCCTAAAAGCCTAACAGGAATAACTCTCGTATCGTTAAGAACCAAACAATCTCCGCGAGAAAAATATTTCTCAATATCACAAAAAGTCTTTGTTTGAACGGTTTTTCCCTTTCGGTCCAAAACCATCAAACGAGACGAATCTCTCTTTTTTAAAGGTTCCTGCGCGATTAAACTTTTAGGCAATTTATAATCAAATTTGTCAAGTTTCAAGTTTCAAGTCCCAAGGTTCAAGTTGCAAGTTCCAGGTTCCAGGTTACAAGTTGCAGGCTACAGGCTACAGGTTGCAGGAGTCAAGGTTCAGGGTTCAAGGTACAAGTTGCAGGTTTCTGGTTAAGGAACTCCCCTCACCCTAACCCTCTCCCCGGAGGGAGAAAGGGAACTCTAACCTGTAACTTGTAACCTGAAACCTGGAACTTGAAACCTGAACCCTGAAACTTGACTCCTATAATTTTACAATTTTAGTACCCGGATAATACGTTTTTAAAATCTTCTCACACTTATACCTGCGAAGAGACATATTAAATGCGCCCCATTGGCACATCCCGACTCCATGCCCCCATCCGTAACCGCTAAACAGATAAAAAAACGGATATTTTTTAACACGAAAATTGGCGCTCTTTAAAGTTTTTCTTCCAACAGCTGTTCTAAAATCTTCCGTTTCTATTTCAAACCATCTGCTGTCGGATTTCACCATTACAGATTCCAAACGTCCGGTTTCGTCTCGGCTTCCCTCTTTTATCATCTCAACCCTCAGAGTAGGATACCCAACGCCATTTAATTTTTTTGCGAGCGTCTCAGCCGGAACCTTTACCTGCCAACGATAATAAGGCGTCCATCTGCACCAACGACACTTAACTCCCCGAAGCGGTTCAAGCTCTCCTCCCCAAACATTCGCGATATTCTGCGTATGCCCGCCGCAAGATGCGTGATAATATGCCGGAAACACTTTTCCTTTGTATTCAAGAACTTTCCCTTCGGTCGCTTTCACCGCTCTTGTCGTACGCCATTTTTCATCACTCTTGCCGCCATACACTTGAGAAAAAGTATCATTTGTAAGATCATAAACTTCCTTTTTCCTCCGCGCACTTTCATAAACCGCGTAACTGCGAGACGCTATGGCCTGCGTTTTCATCATCTCAAACGGCCATAAATAATTTACTTCCCGCGGCAAAACACCTAAAAGATAATCTTCTATTTTCACCCTATTGATCACACTGAAAACGCCGCCGGTCTTAATTATATCAACGCATCCGCGGTACAGTATTCCATCAACTTCTATCGCGCCCCTCGCGCGCGGCAAAACACGAATCGCGCGGGAATTAAACTTTTTATTTCCAATCAGTATCTTTTTATGAGCCGAACTTATCTCTACTCTATCAAAAATTTTCATATTCTTCGCGAGAACCCGCCCGGAAGAGATATCAAAAATATCACACCTTTTTTTCGCTTTTATTACGGGATTTTTCGATGCTTTTACGATCCTAACGCGAACAATATATTCTTTATCACCGCGAGACGGCAACTTAAACGGGATATAAAAAAATCTAAAAATCCCGATAGCCGCTATGCAAATAAGCGCGATTTGGACTAATTTTTTATTCGGCATAATGGACACTACTGTTTTTATTGCCTCGCCCCAATCGCACCTCGTAGGTGCAACCAGTTGCACCTACGAGGTGCGATTGGGGCGAGGCAACCGATTGCACCTACGAGGTGCGATTGGGGGAGGCGAAAAAAAATGCTACGATTTAAACAATTCTCCGAACGGCGCGTTGGCTTTGCCTAAATATTCACAGGCCTTATCCGTTAGCTCTCGACCGCGCGAAGTTCTTCTCAAAAATCCTATTTTTAGAAGATACGGCTCAATAACATCCTGAATCGTATCCACTTCTTCATTAAGAGATGCCGCGATCGCTTCAATGCCCACCGGACCTCTTTTATACGTTGAAAAAATAACCTCCAAAACTTTGCGTGAAATTCTGTCAAGCCCAGCGGAATCTATCCCATGAGTGGATAGCGCCTTAATCGCCGCTCTTTGTGTAATTTTCCCGTCAGACTTAACTTCCACCCAATCCCGAACCCTTCGCAACAGCCTGTTGGCAATACGCGGTGTGCCTCTGGAACACGCGGCAAGCTCTCTCGCGCCATCATCATCAATAGGAATATCCAATATCTTCGCCGAACGCTTTATTATGCGGGCTAAATCTTCTACAGAATAAAATTCAAGGTGAAAAAACATCCCGAAACGATCCCTAAGCGGCGCGCTTAAAAGACCCGAGCGCGTCGTCGCGCCTATCAAAGTGAATCGTTTCAAATTAAATTTTACAGTTTTAGCATACGGTCCCTTATCCACCAAAAAATCTATCTGAAAATTTTCCATAGCCGGATAAATAAACTCCTCCACGACTTTTGAAAGCCGATGAATTTCGTCTATAAAAAGAATATCCCCATCAGAAAGATTTGTTAGAATCCCGATGAGATCCCCGGCTCTATCAATGGCCGGACCGCTTGTCGAGGTTACTTTCCGCCCTTTCTCTCCGGCGATAATATGAGCCAAAGACGTTTTGCCGAGCCCGGGAGGTCCTGAAAAAAGTAAATGTTCCAGCGGCTCATCCCTTTTCAAAGACGCCTTCAGCGCGATATCCATCGGCTCAACCACCGAGCCTTGCCCAATAAAATCTTTAAGAAGCTTTGGACGAAGAGATAAATTTAATATCGCCTCATCATCAGTTTCGTCCTGCCGAACGATTTTCTCCGCTTCGTCAATAAATTTTTCCCGTCCGTCTTTTTCCATTGTTACGCTCCCCCATTCATAATCCTCAACTACTCCCCATTATCAATTCTCTCCCCCTTTTTCAAAGGGGGAACTTCCATTCACCGTTCCGTCATTCTCCCCTTATATACTTCGTTTAGGAGATCCTCGCTCGTTTTCAAATCCGGCTGACGCTCAGCGGCTTTTTGAATCATCTTTTCCGCTTCATGCCTTTTATATTGAAGCTGAAGAAGCACTTCAATAGCTTCATATTTGATACTGCTATACTTCTCATCAGGGATTTCACCCCGGCCGTCTTGGATTAATCCAAATTTGCCAACTTTTCCCTGCAGTTTCGCAACTATTAAACGCGCCCTTTGCTGTCCAATACCCGGCAATCTCTTTAGAAAAGCAACATCCCCTGAATCTATCGCGGCGGCAATTGCCGAAATAGGTTCCGCCAAAGCCCTGCACGCCGCTTTTGGCCCTACTCCGGAAACCGAAATGAATTTTTCAAAAAATTCCTTTTCAATTTCGTTTGAAAACCCTATTAAAACGGGAATAGCACGAGACGGCTCCATTTGATAATAATGATACGTCACCAAATTGATATTACGTTTTTGTTCATTTTTATCTTCCGAAGCAACACGCACGGTTTCCGAATCCTCACAACCACTATTATTTATCACTTTCATAACGGCAAGCGGAACTAAAACTTCATAACACAAATCCCCGGCTCCGATAAAAAGAGCACCGTCCTTTTTCCCCAAAATCGTACCTGAAATTCTTGAGATCATTTTGCCAAACCTTTCTTTCCGATATACATATAACTCATCGCCATCGCGAGCGCGTCGCTTATGTCTACGGGTTCCGGAGTTTTTTTTAGTTTTAAAAGTTCTTTTACCATATGTTGAATTTGTTTTTTGCTTGCTCTTCCGTTACCGGTAACGGCTTTTTTAATGTGCGTGGCTGAATAATTTACAAGTTGCACAGAATTAATTCCGCACAATAAACACACAACTCCTCTGGCATGCCCCATAAGAATGGATGTGGCGGGATGTTTATAGTGAGAATAGAGTTTTTCCAAAACAACAACTTGCGGTTTATATGAACGAAGAATATCGTTAAGATTATCGTAAATAATGCGCAGACGATTTGAAATGCCTTGATTTGGACTGGTTTTAACAATACCAGCTTCAATAAGCTTTACGCGTTCGTCAGAGAAAACCTCTATCAGTCCGTATCCCGTCCTAACCAACCCCGGATCAATGCCTAAAATTTTCATAAGATTCCAAGCTACAAGTTTCAGGGGTCAAGTTTCAGGGGTCAGGTTTCAGGATACCCGCCGAAGGCGGGTCCGCCTCCGGCGGAAACCTGCGACTTGAAACTTGTAAGATTTTGTGTCCCCGTTTTTGACCTAAAACCTACTATTCATCTATTTCATTCAGGATCTCGTCAGAAATATCAAAATTAGAATAAACATTCTGCACATCGTCATTATCTTCAAGCTCTTCCACAAGCGTTAAAACTTTTTTTGCCGTTTCAGCATCTTCAACCTTAACGGTATTTTTGGGAATCATGCTGAGTTCTCCCGATTCCAGCTTTACTTTTTTCCCAATCAAAGCTGACCTGACTTTATCAAAATCCGGCATTCGGCAAATAACCTGAAAAAAATCTTCGTCTGCCGTTAAATCTTCAGCTCCGGCTTCTAAAATCACATTTAAAAGCTCCTCTTCATTCGCATCTTCTTTCTTGACGAGAAAAATACCTTTTTTCTCAAACTGAAACGCGACAGATCCCGCCCCGGCCATATTCCCGCCGCGTTTGGCAAAAATACTTCTGACATCGCTGGTGGTACGATTTCGGTTATCCGTAAGCCCCTCAACAATAACCGCCACTCCACCCGGCGCGTATCCCTCAAAAGAAACCGTCTCATACGAAACGCCTTCCAATTCTCCGGTTCCTTTTTTTATTCCGCGTTCAATGTTATCCGACGGCATATTGGCGTCTTTCGCTTTCTGAACAGCCAACCTAAGCCGCGGATTAGCATCTTGGTTCCCTCCACCTTCTCTCGAGGCAACCGTTATCTCTCGAATCAACTTGGTAAATATTTTGCCGCGCTTCGCGTCAAGCGCCCCTTTTTTATGTTTTATACTCGACCATTTAGAATGCCCGGACATTACATACTCCTTTTATCTAATGACAAATGACAAAATTCAAATGACAAAATAATAACAAAATTCAAAACCTAAATAGCAAAAGTATGTTTTTCGAAATTCTC
>Ga0208325_1000516_pt1 | contig 10441 bp, 10 predicted proteins | sample PL_2010_330m_FD_185486 | JGI IMG/M metagenome (GOLD analysis project Ga0208325, IMG submission 185486) | Freshwater microbial communities from Powell Lake, British Columbia, Canada to study Microbial Dark Matter (Phase II) - PL_2010_330m... | ecosystem: Environmental > Aquatic > Freshwater >...
TTATTCTTATTTTAATTTTTATCTTTGTTTCTTTTTGTCATTGAGCTTTTAGTAAATATTATACCAAATACTTGTTTTAACGTAATACTTGTTTTAACGTATCTTACTATAAAAACAAATATGATAAAAGCAGATAACATAAATTCTTATCCCTGGCCCGAGGTGGCAGGTTTTATTATTCTTATGCTATTGGGAGTATGTTTATGTTCACGGCAGGCTGAGGGGCAGCCAGCCCTGTACCTTTTATTCCAGCCGGCTGATTTAGGGGTGGGGCCCCGGGTTGATTATTATCCATTCAGTAGCGAGCAAGCGGGGAAACAAACGGTGGGTTTTTACAATTCATTGACTTATGGATCCTGCGGTCTTTACAAGCGGTATGAGTTGAAGCATCATGTTAAATTTACGACAGGCGTTTTAATACCATTAAAGCCTTACCGGGAGCGGGGTTACAGTATCAGCGGTGGTGCCAATTATCATCACCTGGGAAAAAGTGTTATCCGGGATCCGGATCTGAGCTCGAAGATATACCGAAGCTGGTCGTATGAGTTGGGTTTTGTCGTTAAGATGCAGCGGTTGGCCGTATGTGTTGCCACCGATATTCCACGGTGGGAGCCATGTATAGGGATTGGTTCTATATTTTAGATTTAGTCAATTAACAACTTATCAATCAATTATATTATCCGAACAACATTACATTCTTAATTATTTACTTAAAAAAAATGAAAAATGAAAAAACTATTATTTGGCGTATTAACGTTCGCCTTGATTATCACATCCTGTGTTAAGGATGATTTAGCAGATCTCGATAAAAAGATCGATGATCTGAAAACACAGATTACTGCTCTTGCGGAAAAGGTAGCAGGTGTTGCAACTTTACAAACAGGTCTGACTGCCGCTCAGGCTCAGTTGACTGCACTGACTACCGCTGTAGCTGCTATACCAGGTACAGATGCTACAGATGCTCTATCAGCTAGTTTAGCAATTCTTACTGCTGATGTGAACTCTATCTCAACTGCACTTGGCACGCTTGCTATAGATGTTGTAGCAGGCACAGCGTCAACGCAGGCTCTGGTCACTCAATTAATAGCAACAACTGCAGCTAACCAGACTGCAACATTGGCACGGGTTGCTACCGCGCAAGCCGCGTTAACTGCTGCAATCGCTGTTGGTGACAGTACGCTGGCAGCGACTCTCACAACTGAACTTGCTGCTGCTGCTCTTGCCAATGCTACGGCAATTACTGCTGCTCAGGAGGCATTGACTCTGGATAATACAGATCAGTCAACCGCTTTAACTCTTTTAATACAAGCCATGTCAGATCAGTTGGCTTTAGCTCAGGCCGACATAGCAGTAATACTCGCCAACACGACCTTCTCGCTCACAGAAATCGCAGCAATAACCGGTGGTACAACAGCACAAGTCGGTGCTACATTAACAGCAGGTGCACTTACACCAACAAATGCAACAGTAACTTATCAGTGGAAGATAAGCGCTACAGCAGGTGGCACATATGCTGACATTGCCGGTGCAACAACAAACAAATACACACCAGTTGCAGGCGATGCAGGTAAGTTCATCAAAGTAACAGCAACAGGCACAGGCAACTACCCTGGCACAGCAACAAGTACAGCAACTGCTGCAGTAGGAGCTCAAACACCACTCACAGGAATCGGCGTAATAAGCAGTCCATCAATAGTCGGTGTTGGATTAACAGCAGGTGCACTTACACCAACAGGTGCAACAGCAACTTATCAGTGGAAGATAAGCGCTACAGCAGGTGGCACATATGCTGACATTGCCGGTGCAACAACAAACAAATACACACCAGTTGCAGGCGATGCAGGTAAGTTCATCAAAGTAACAGCAACAGGCACAGGCACCTATACTGGCGAAGTAACAAGTACTGCAACAAGTGCAATAGCATATCCAGTACTACTCACAGGAGTCGCAATAACCGGTACACAACAAGTCGGTGCTATATTAACAGCAACGCCATCACCAGCAGGTGTAACATCAGTAACTTATCAGTGGCAGATATCCGATGCATCAGATGGCACATATGCTGACATTACCGATGCAACAACAAACAAATACACACTAGCTGACGGCGATGCAAATAAGTACATCAAAGTAGTAGCATTAGGCACAGGGGACTACACTGGCACCAGCGTTACAAGTGCAGCAACAGGTAAAATAGCAGCTAAGGTGTCAATCACAGCAATCGCAGCAATAACCGGTGGTACAACAGCAACAGTTGGTGTTCAATTAACAGCAGGTGCACTTACACCAACAGGTGCAACAGCAACTTATCAGTGGGAAAGTAACACTGGCGCAGAGGGCGCCTATGTAGCCATTGCTAATGCAACAACAAACAAATACACACCAGTTGCAGCCGATGCAGGTAAGCTCATCAAAGTAACAGCAACAGGCACAGGCAGCTACACTGGCACAGTAACAAGTACAGCAACTGCTGCAGTAGTAATAGGGAAGTAGCAAGTACTATTTAGCGAAAAAAAGCTCCTGTATACGCAATAGTGCAGGGAGAAAATAAATCAAAGCCCCGTAGGTTCGCCTTCGGGGCTTTTTCTTTTAATGCAAAATTTTAAAGGCAAAAGATACTGGCCGGTTAATACGTGGGCGTTGTTAATTTGGTTCCCTATTTTTTGTATCTTTGTACCCGGTAGCGAAAGTCTCGCTACCGGGTTGTGATGAATATGATTTTTACGAAGTTTTTTCTTTTTTTTAAGTATCTTATCTCTGTTCAGATTGGTTTAAAGCGCCGGCCCGGTTTGTAGTATCCCGGGCCGGTTTCTTTTCACCGGCGCAGCACCCCCCAGGTGACGCCGGAACTAGTCCCGCTTCATATCAAAATCTCTGGCCCGGTCGCCCATGGGCGGTCCGCTGGCCGGGTCCCTGCTTAGTACAAACATCATAAACGAATGAAAAGAAAATTTAAAACTAACCAAGAGAGAATATTAATAACACAATATAAATAACACTACAATACACTAATAAACAGACAAGTACAACATAAAAAGATAAAAATAAGCTGAAAATGAGAAAAAAGTAAGGATGTAGAAAAACAATATAAACAACATAATAATACAGCAGTAAACAGAATACGACAAGAATAAAAGTACTATTTGAGGCTGCAGAGAGGTAAGTGTAAGATAGTAGTAAAATAGATGTAGAATAGTTGTAAAATAGATACCCGGGATAAACTACAATAAAATGTATGAAACTGTAAACTCGTGAAAATCAATAAATATAAATCAGTACCAGGAATATCATTATGACGGTAAACTCGTGAAAATCAACAAATCAACACAATATCAAAAAAACAACCTCACCAGGACAACCAGGACAAACGATCTCAACCTCGATGATACCCTGATACCCCCTGAATTCTCATGAAACTAAATCCCCAGTATCAGTCTTAAGCATAATAAAAAATGAAATAGCACTAAAATTAAGAAACAAGACCTGGAATAAATTATCAGCAGAAGAAAAAGAAGAAGTATTGCCAGAAGTCTACCAGTTTTGTTTTGACCTGATGCAGAATGAATAGAAAACTTATCCCCCCACGGCCGCTACCGGGGAGCGTTCGTTCCTCACACTACCCCGGTGCGGCCTTTTCCCCCACACTAATTCGCTTCGCTCATCTGGATAATCCCCTCACCAGTTCGGCCCGCTCATTCTTCGCACGGCCTCACTGGTTCCCCGCTCCCCGCTGAAATCCATCCTAAGCTAAGTTACATAATACGGTTTATGGTCATTTGCAAATCCAAGAATCGCAAATGCTACGGCCTGACGGCCCCATAAACTGTACTATGTAAAATAGCCACACGGCCAACGCACGTGTGACGCCTGCTAAAGCAGTGCTCATTCACTCAAACCGTTCGCAGTCCATCCTCCGGCTGGACTGCTCACTAATTTCGTTGCATTCGCACCCCTTTACACAGGGTAAAAGGCCCCGCCTCAATTTTGCTGACGCAAAACATCGGCCGGGCCAGTGTGACGCCGGGCAAAGCAGAGCTCTCTCATTTGTCGCTCCATGTATTCGCTCCTGCATTCGATCGCACCGCTTTGCTCCGGAAAGACATGCGAGGCCTCGCAAAGCCTCGGCCACGCACGTGTGACGCCGGGCAAAGCAGAGCTCTCTCATTTGTCGCTCCATGTATTCGCTCCTGCATTCGTTCGCACCGCTTTGCTCCGGGATGAGTGCCCCGCTTCAATTTTGCTGACGCAAAATATCAGCCGGGCCTGAGTGCCCCTAGCGGGGCACCAGCGGCAAACGTATCGGGACGGTGAGGTCTACCCCGTGCTGGTACGTTTGCGCTGAACCCCGACGCTCTTAAGAAGTTTATAAGGAAGAAAATAGTGGTATAGTAGGCTTGTAGTGAAGATTTGTATATCTTTGTGCTATGAAACAGTTACTCGTTTTTTATCTGCTTATCTTATTTACCAGTCTTGGAGCTTGTACAGTTGATTCTATAGGCGACTTGCTGGCCGAGATTGATAAGCTGCCTGATTGTCTTGCAGCTTGTATAGTTGGTTCTATAGAGATCACCTGGTATGTAGTCTTGTTGCTCATTATCGGCCTCTATGAGGTAGTAGTCCGGATTATTCCGGCAGTAGCCAGGTTCTCACTGATCGCGCTGATCATTGATATCCTCAAGCTCATTTCTGATTATCTTAAACGCAAAAAACGCTAAATTATGAAATGTAAATTCGGAGCCATCGTAGTCGATGGACGAAATAAACTTGGCGGTCACGTCGCCTCTAAAAATCGTGCCGGTGCATACTGGCGGACAAAAGTAACACCAATGAATCCTGGTTCAACCTACCAGGTTAATGTCCGCAACCGATTTTCCGGCTTATCATCTGCCTGGCGTGGTTTAGAGGATGCTGAACGCAAAGCTTGGAATGCTGCAGTTTCTGATTTTAAGAAAACTGACATTTTTGGTGATACCCGTAACCCCTCTGGTTTCAACCTTCACCAAAAATTGAATAACAATTTGCTCAATATTGGAATTGATGTCATTACTACTCCGCCGCTTCCGGAAGCTATTGACGCTTTCACTACATTATCAGTTGCTGCATCCTTTAGCGGGCAAACCCTTACCGTCACTTTTGCAGATATTATTAATGCCACTCACAGAGTTTTCCTACTGGCTACGCCTGGTCTTTCGCCAGGTATCACATTTGTAAAAAGTGAATTCAGACAAATCACTTATTTAAACTCGGCTAATACTTCACCTTTTTCAGCTGAAACGGCTTATATAGTCAAATTCGGAGCTGTTCCGGCCGCCAATATGAAAATCTTTGTCAGATTGATTCAGGTTAATCTGACTACCGGCCAGGCAGGAATCCCTATACAGGCTTCCTGTATTGTAGCTGCTTGATGAGCTAAAAATATGCGGGGGATCCCGCTAATTATTTATACCTGAATCAGGGTGCTTGTATCTATGTCAGGCACCCTTTTATTATGGCACTTAAAATTGACATACTGGTACCGGCTGCCACTCAAACCTATGAGGTAGGAGTTGAAGATGTTCAGAATATCAATGTTCATTTTTTCTTTGCCAATGTGGTTCACGTAATTGTTTACTTCACTGATGGATCCCGCAGGAACTTTTACCAGGTACCTTGTATACTTTACACGCCGGCACCTTGAGAAAAAGCTCAAAAAAGGGGGTACTGGGGTATCCCCTAGGGCCTGATCAGGGCTCCTGCCTCTCCTGGTGCAGTCGTTTTTCGTCAAATATGTAAAAATGAGCTAATTATGGCCAGAATCAAATATGCTTCAATTGTTTCAAGTGCATCCGGATCCGTTGGATCCGCTACATTTCAAAAAACCTTGTATGGTGATATCCTCCGGAACAAACCCCGGCCCCGGAGATCTTCCACAGCTGCACAGCTGAATTGTCGGGCCATCATGATGCGAGTGCATTCTGCCTGGTCTGCTCTTACATCTGCCCAACGTACCCAGTGGAATCAGTTTATCTCCTTTGCGAATGCCACAATAGCACGTGATCGGGCTGTCCTTCAGTCTGGCCACTCATATTTTATCAAATACAATTATTTCAGACTTTTAACCGGCCAGGCAATACAGTCAACACCACTTTATACCTTACTTGCTGTTGATTTTCCTGTTTTTAGTCTTTCATGGTCAGATTATGAAAATGAATGGAATTTAGTTATCAATGCCACGGCTCCCGGTACTGCTCTATGGTTTATTTTAAAGCTATCCGCTAAGATACCAGCCAATCGAGCATTTAAAAAATCAGGCTTGAGATATATGCCCATTGTTGTAGTTGACGATTCGTCATTCGCTATGCGGGATCTCTATTATAATATCTTCGGTTACTACCTGCAGGATAATGACTGGGTCAGTTTCGAAATTCAATACTTCGGTATCACAAATACAATGATATCAGGTATCTATATCGGCACTAAACAACTCAAGTAGTATGGCCCGAGTAACCTATGGCGCACTCATTACTGAACTAACCGGCTCTATCGGCGGCATTACGTTTCAACGAAATTCCTCCGGCAATGTTGCACGGCTCAAGCCAAACATGCCGGTTAATCCTTCAGCAGCTCAACAGTCTCAACAAAAACACCTGATATCATTAGTTGCCGCCTGGTCTGCCTTGTCAAATGCAAACAAAACGAGCTGGAATGATCTGGCCGCCGCTCATGTCCACGTAACCGATTGGGGAGAAGAAAAAACACTGAACGGTTTCCAGTGGTTCATATCCTCCGGACTAAACATGAAAGCCATGTCATTAGCTCCACTTTCAACCGCTCCCGGCTGGACAACCGTCGACGCCCTTCCCGATTTTGTTCTCTCTGCTTCGGCGGTTTCATTGCTTTGTACGTGGGATCCCGCTGTGGATGTTACCGGTTACCGGGTACATTTTTACGCAACCCCGCCCATCCGTCAAAGCTCTCTTAAACTACGCCGGTCTAATTTCGTTATCAGAAAAGTTAATATTGATTCGTTAACTACTCAGGAGCTCATAACCTATTATCAAACTCTATTCGGCGTTACATGGGCCACCATATACGCTGATGCAAATTGCAGCATAATAATCAGAGCTAAACTTATTCAGGAATCCTCCGGACTGGCAGGTCCTTACTCTAGTCAGCTAATCAAGATCAATTAACCTGGTATATGTCAAGGATCCCTGACAAATATGTAAGATACATAAGATCAACACAATGGAAGGCACTCAGGCTAAAGGTACTCCAACGTGACAAGTATATTTGCCAGGTGTGCTTCCGCTGCAGAGCAACCCAGGTTCATCATCTTACTTACATCAGATTATTTCATGAGCTCCTGGAGGACCTGTCATCTTCCTGCACCAGATGCCACAGGATTCTTACCAGGCAAAGCAGGAAAAAACGGTTTCGTGAGTTAACGAAATGAAAGTCGACAAACCCTCGATCAGCAGCTCGAGCAGATGCTCCTGCAGGAGAAATTTTAATATAGGCAGGCTTATCCCTGACAGTTGTATCTCTTGTGTCAGAATCTTGCAGCGCCCTGCTTTGCGCCGCCAGCTCTTCGCGCGTGTGCTCCCTGGGCCCCTGCCCGTATACACCGCCTTGCCTGCTTCTATTTCTGTCAGGTCACCGGTCTCCCTGCCAGGAGTTGCCGGCACTTTTTAACAAACAAACTTTGAAAGCTTAACCGGTTTTTTCGAGCTCGATCTAATCAGCTCCGGAAGGACCTTTCTGAACTCCGTGTTATTTCTTGATTTCAAACCAAAAATCTTTCCAGTAAAAAAAAAGTGATTTACGTTGCCTCTTGGCAGGTAGTCACTAATTCGCTTGGCTAAACTCTTCCCTTGTCGATACACTCTTTTACATAACAATAAAACCGCCAGCGGATAAATTCGCTTGGCGGCTGTTTCTTCTCAAGGTGTAAATCCCCTGATACTATTGTTTCTCTAATATTTTTTTCTATATTTGTCATTACACTTATTTCAGACATTAAACCCGATTAAACATTCTGCCCATCAGACATGCCAAAATTAATCGGGTTTTTGTTATCTTTAATATCCCCTTCCCCTCCAGCAGCTTAGTTAAGAAATGAATTCATAAGCTCCAAACATCCCTGTATTTTTTCAATAGCACTATTTAGTCTGGCATGTAGTTTGAATTCCCCGGGAGCATTGGGGATCGATGTGTTAACCCATTTAACAAGATCTTTTACTTTGACCAGTTCCATAATAACAGTAAGTAAATCTTCTTTGCTTACTTCAACTGGGTGGGGCGGATTAAGTTTGTAGTCTGCCATGATGATAGGTTCTATTGATTAAAAAGAATTCGATAGCCTGGATAAGATATAATTACGTTCAGCTGCAGGTAAAGATGAAAGCTTTTTGACCAGGCGGTCCCCTTTACGGTGGATGCGCTGCCGGTCCCAGCAGTCATTTCCAACCTGATCATATGAAAGCAACTGTTCCGGCCGAGGGTAATTCATGTACAATATTTCTGTAGTGGTTTTATCGTGATACCTTACTTTTATCTGTATGGTACGCCAGGATTCAAGTTTCCGATAATACAAGTCACATCGGGGGTGTATGATCATACAGTTACATTTAAGATCCCGTACAGCTGTAAGCAACTTTAAATGATCCTGATGGGTCATTTTGTATTTATAGAGATTTAAATTATACTGCCTTACTGAATGATGATAAGGTGGATCGATAAAAACAAAAGTGTCCGGGCCTGCAGGTATAGCCACTAATGACTTGATGATATCGAGCACTGGATTATTTGTAACTATACTGCCGGCAGGATAATCAAACATATCTATAATTCCGGGATCCAGATCATTAATGTGATATTGTGGCTGAGCAACGGGAGCCCTTGACAGAAACATACTTACTGCTGCAGAGCCGGCGCAAGGTTCAATGAAAAATTTACACGGTGGAACCTGGTTGACAATCTTCTGGATTAAACCTGGAATGTTTTTACTGCCCGGAAAATACATATGATACAGTTATAAAGTGCTTAAAAAAAGAGAGTGTTCCCGCCTGTATCAACCACTCCCGTCAAGGATTACTGTGCATTTCGTCAGTGAATTACCCTCGCTGTTGTCTCGCTGCACCAGGCTATCATCACCGTTACATCTTTGCAGAACAACCAGTTTTCACCTGGCAAGTACAAAATTATGAAGTTAAATATTAAGGACACCTCTGTAAACTATTTTTGTTATTAACAATCATACATATATGTTAACAATTCCGGCCGGCCGGTCCGATCGGTCCCCGGGCCGGTACAGCCGGCCGGTTTCTTTTTTGCAGGGCAGTGATACCCGGGTGCCGGCAGAACCGGACCTAATCCCCTGTAAAATGAATATTAATAACAAAAATATACATTTATCAGTTAACTGCCTTATATTCAATTTATTTCCTCGTAGTATAAAAACATCGTTTTGCTGATGTTTTTATACATTGCTTAAAACGTTTTTATACATTTTCCCTGATGCCGTTATAAATTATTTCTGATACTTTTATACATTATTTGAAAATTGTTTCATAACTTGCATTTTTCCTGTAATAATCAGACCTTACAAAATGGAAACAGGTACCAGAGCTCGCAAAGTTATTGAAGTGCTGCCGGCCGGAACCATATCCGGAACTAAAATAATTGAAGGTATTAAATACCGGATGCGTAAACATGCCGTTGGATCCACTAAAGGACGAAAGAAAACATCTGACTATCTTGAATTTAAAAAAGCACTCCTAAAGGGCCAGGAGCTATTATGGTCTGAAAAGCAAATGATAATAGGCTTTTATATCATTTTCAGCATTAACACCGGCCTGAGAGTTTCAGAAGTTCTGAATATTAAACATTGTGACCTGGTGAATTTAAAGCCTGGAGACCAGCTGACTGTTCAGGAACATAAAACTAAAAAAAGTCGCACAATTCAGATTAATCAAGTTATTTTGAAATCTTATCAATCCCTGTCCGGGAGGCTTCAGGATCGAGGCAGTTATCACGTGAATGACTATATATTCAAAAGTCAAAAGCACACCTTATTCACTACCGTTTCGCTTAACAGGATCCTTAAAGAGGTATTCGAGGGTGATGCACAAAACATTTCAACCCATTCACTAAGAAAAACCTTTGGAAGGGAAGTTTATGACAGTCACCTCCAGAGTGAATATTCGATCATGACCCTGTCAGATATTTTTAACCATAGCTGTATGTCAATTACCAGACGATATCTGGGCATCAGACAACAGGAGCTTAACACGATCTATAAGAATTTGGGAAAACGTTCACCAGGTATTGAATGCTGAATTCAAGTCACAAATGCAACTTTTCGGTTAAGTAAGTTTAGTGATAAAAATTCAATTGGCGATAAAAATCCCAATTTTTTTCTTGGTCTGTTATTTAACTTGTGTTGAACATATTCGATGTC
>Ga0208325_1000519_pt1 | contig 10426 bp, 11 predicted proteins | sample PL_2010_330m_FD_185486 | JGI IMG/M metagenome (GOLD analysis project Ga0208325, IMG submission 185486) | Freshwater microbial communities from Powell Lake, British Columbia, Canada to study Microbial Dark Matter (Phase II) - PL_2010_330m... | ecosystem: Environmental > Aquatic > Freshwater >...
GCTCTAGCCAGAGAATCAATGTCAGTCGTAGCCTCGGGACCCTTATAAAAGCAAAGCTTCATGCAGTTATTTAATACCAGAGCTCCCACGCCTTCGATACCGGAGCGAACAGCCGCCAGTTGCATCACTATGCTCACACAATCGCGGTCTTCATTAATCATTTTCTGGATACCACGGATTTGCCCCTCTATCCTTCTCAGGCGTTTCAACAATACGTCCTGAGATATTTCTTCTTCCTCAACCATTATGCCCCCCTTAAAATTCGCTTGGATTTGATATACCATACCCCGTAGGGTATAATCAGCCCAGCACCGCCACTGCTCCATTTTACCACATTCCGTATATGTCGGGGCTAACCTTGCGTATAAGGAGGTAACCGTGGAAGAATTTGAGCCGAAAATAGTCGGCTTCTTTTGTAACTGGTGTTCCTATAGCGGCGCTGACCTTGCCGGCACAGCGCGAATCAAATACCCACCTAATGTGAGGATTATCAGGATAATGTGTTCCGGTAGAGTGGACGAAAGGCTGATAGCCAAAGCCTTCACCGCCGGTGCTGATGGCGTTCTGGTCTGCGGCTGCCACCCCGGCGACTGTCACTATCAAAAAGGTAACCTGAATGCCAGGAGGAGAGTTGCCGGCTTAAAGCCCTTCCTTGAGGCTACAGGTATTGGTGGCGAGAGGCTGAGGCTGGAGTGGATTTCGGCATCAGAAGGGCCCAAGGTAGCGGAGACGGTTAAGAGCTTTACCCAGACCATAAAAGAGCTTGGCCCCAGTCCGCTTAGAAGGAGGCAAAATGAGCATTGAGTGTGTATCCACTATATGTCCCTATTGCAGTTGCGGCTGCGGCATCAACCTGGTAGTTAAGGACGGCAGGATAATCGGGCAGGAGCCCTGGAAGGAGCACCCCATAAACGAGGGGGCAAACTGCCCCAAGGGTAAGAATGCCTATGAGTTCCTCTATAGTGAAGACAGGCTGAAGACGCCGCTGGTGAGAAAAAACGGTACTCTTAAAGAGGCCTCCTGGGATGAAGCCCTCGATTTTATCTCTTCCAAACTAAAGGAAGCCACCCCAGAGAACTTTGGCTTTATCGCCTCATGCCGGAACAGTAATGAAGATGCCTATGTAATGCAAAAGTTTACGCGAGTGGTAATGGGCACCAATAACGTAGAATACTGCGGTAGATTATGCCACTCTCCGGCAGCGGCTGCCCTGATTCCTGCGATGGGCTCAGGAGCAATGCAGACTTCACAGCAGGAGCTTGAACTCGCTGATTGCTTTTTCCTTGCCGGGGTTAATATCATGGAAACCTTCCCCATGATAGCGCGCAGGGTACTCAGGGCAAAAGCCAAAGGGGCTAAGGTTATCTATACCGACCCCAGGAAGACTACTACGGCGAGGCACCTAGCCGATATCCACCTGCAACTCAGGTCGGGGACAGATACTGCTTTGATAAACGCTATGATGAGCGTTATCCTGGCGGAGAAGTTAGAGGACAAGGAGTTTATCGCCTCAAGGACGGCTGGTCTTGACGAGCTGCGCAAATTTCTGGCCAAGATAGACCTGAAAGAGGCGGCAGAGATAACCGGCGTGCCTGTGGAAAAAATCAGGGAGGCAGCTATCACTTATGCTAAGGCAGAGAGGGGTTGCATTCTTTATGACCAGGGTATGTCTCAGCACTATGTTGGCACCGATAACGTCCGGAATCACGCCAACCTAGCCCTTCTCTGCGGGCATGCTGGTAAGCCGGGGAGCGGGATAAATTCAATGAGAGGACAGATAAACGGCGAGGGCAGCGGAGATATGGGCTGCCTGTGTGTTTTCTACCCCGGGTTTAAGCGTGTCAGCGAGGAGTCGGCGAAGTCCTTTGAGGAGGCTTGGGGGGTGAGTAACCTGCCGACGAAACCCGGGATTACCTATATAGACATGCTTTATAATTGCCCTTACCTCTATGTGGTGGGGGGAGATCCGGCGATGGTCGTTCCTGATACTAATAATGTGAAAAGGGCATTAGGAAAGGCTGCTTTGCTGGTGGTTCAGGACATATTCCTTACCGAAATAGGCAAGCTTGCCCATGTGGTGCTGCCAGCCGCTACCTGGGTAGAGAGAGAGGCTACCCATACCTGGATAGATAGGCGGGTGCAGAAGATAAACAAGGTCGTTGACCCTCCCGGTGAGGCCAAGCCGGACTGGCAGATTATATGCCAGCTGGCGGAGAAAATGGGCTTTAAGGATAAGTTTAACTTCTCCTCGGCTGGTGAGATATTTGAGGAGATAAGAAGCTGTATTCCCCCGTATAAAGGGGTAAACTATGAACGGCTGAGCAAGACGGTAGGAGGTATTCACTGGCCCTGCCCCTCGGAAGACCACCCCGGAACGCCCACCATGTTCCTGCAAAAATTTAATACCCCTGACGGCTTGGGGCACTTCCAGGCAGTTGAGTATAAACCTCCGGCAGAGGTACCAGATGAAGAATATCCCTATTTTCTAACTACCGGCAGGAGCATATTCCATTATCATACCGGGGCAATGACGCGCCGGACGCCAAAGCTGATTAACGAAGTTCCTCGGGGCTTTGTTGAGGTTAATCCGGAGGATGCTGACAAGGCGGGGGTCAAAGACAGGGACATAGTCACCTTGGAGACAAGGCGAGGTAGCATAGAAGCTCAAGCCAAGGTAACCGATGATGTGCCGCCGGGGCTGCTCTTTGTTCCCCTCCACTTCGCCAATTCCTGCGCCAATGTGCTGACCATCTCAGCCTTAGACCCCAGCGCTAAGTGCGCCGAGACCAAGGTATGTGCCGTTAAGATGGAGGTGAAATCATGAAGGGAGATATGTATATCGCCCGCTCCGCAGATAAGGAAATAGTGGAAAAAGCTGAGTGCGGTGGTGCCGTTACCGCCCTGCTCAAATTTGCCCTGGAGGGCAAAAAGGTGGATGCTGTGGTGGGGGTAAAGGCAAGAGACGGCAACAGGTACGACGGCATACCCGCTCTCATTACTGACCCAAAGGAGCTAGCGGAGACCAGTGGCTCGCTGCACTGCGCCTCGCCCAACATTGCCCGCTTCCTGAAAGAATACCTGGAGGGCGCATCCAGTATGAAGATAGCTGTTGTCACCAAGCCCTGTGATGCTAAAGCCATTATCGAGCTTGCCAAGAGAAACCAGATTAACCTGGATAACCTGATTATCATCGGGCTTAACTGCACCGGTACCCTGCCCCCGGCGAAAGCCAAGAAGATATTCCGGGAGGAATTTGAGGTAGAGCCTTCTGATGTTGCCAGTGAGGATATTGAAGATAATGAGTTGATAATCAGGCTTAAGGATGGGAAAGAGAAGAAGAAAAGCCTGGCTGAACTGGAGGAGAAGGGATACGGTCGGCGCGAGAACTGCCGCCGCTGCGAGACCAATATTCCGGTTATGGCTGACATAGCCTGCGGCAAGTGGGGGACTAAAGACAAAGATTCGACCTTTATTGAGCTCTGTTCCGAGAAGGGGTCTGACTTTGTCGAGGCGGCAATTGAGGCTGGTTATATCAATGTGGAAAAACCAGGCGCCGATGCCATAGAGACCAGAAAGAAAAAGGACGAGGCAGCCATAAAGCTAGCCCAGCAGTGGCAGGAGAAGGACTTTGCCGCCCTGGAAGAAATGAGCAGTGATGAAAGGTTCAGCTACTGGCTTGAGCAATTTAGCCACTGCATCAAGTGCTACGGCTGCCGGGATGCCTGCCCCATCTGCTACTGCACTGACTGCATTCTGGAGGCAGACCGGGGCTTTATACCTCCAGGAGAAGTCCCGCCCCATATGCTGTTCCCTATGGTGAGGATTACCCATGTTATGGATTCCTGCGTCAATTGCGGGCAGTGCCAGGATGCCTGCGCCATGGAACTCCCCATTTCCCGCTTAATATTTCTCCTGAGTAAGAAAATCGGTGCCATTTTCAAGCACGAGCCAGGGATGGATGTGACTGAGCTTCCACCCTTGAGAACGATTACTGACCAGGAATTGACTAACGAAGGTGTTGAAGTTGCCCTTTAGCTATACGTGTAGATAACCGTTCAGACCATCGGAGGGCAAATTAGCAAGCAGGCAAACAAGGGTTAGTTGGTACTTGACTGGAGATGTTAGTTTATGGCTAAGGAAGAGGTGATGTGCCCCTTCACCGGGAAATTATGCCGGGAATGCGCCCTTTACCGCGGCAGACACTACTACCTGTGTTTCAGTAAGAAATATCGGGGGCATATCGAGAAGCCAGGGGAAGCAACCGGGGTTAGTAACCCTGGCACTTCCGGAGCGAAACCCGGTAAACAAGGCGAGATACCCTCCAGACCGTATCCTAGCGCCATTGACCCGTTTAAGAGGCCCCTGGAAGACATCAAGTAGTAGATTGCTGATTTAAAAGGAGTAAGGCCGTTAGCACCAAGGAGAAAATAAGAAAAATTTATGAAGCTCTGCCCAAGATGAATTGCGGGCTTTGCGGATTTGAGAGTTGCGGGAAGTTTGCCAGGGCAGTCGCCGAGGGAAGGGCTTCGCCCTTCGGTTGCAAGCAGAACCCATGGGCAGGTTACGCCATAGGTGAAATTGGGGGGTTGCAGCCTGCTTCCTTCTCTAGGCCAGGGACTGGTGTTTCGTCGGAGGCGCTGGGACAGGAGATACAGAGGCTATCCAGGCACGTGGATGATATACTGGTTAGGATTGAAAAACTGAAAGCAGGGGGGTAACAGGGTAAGCAAATGAGGGTTTGCATCATCGGTACCGGCGATGCTGGCGCCACGGCAGCAAACCAGGTCCGCCGCCTGGATGGCGAGGCGCAGATTGACGCCTTCAGTCGTAGAGCCGAGCTCGGCGTCCCGCCGTGCGAGATACCCCTGGTCATTGGCAAGGATGTTGCCAGCTGGGACGAGCTGGTTCGCGGCTTCCGCCGCAGAACGTTCTGGGAGAAGAGAAATATAGGCGTACATCTGAACACTGAGGTCACTGACATTGTTAAGCAGGAAAAATATCTTATTGCCGGGGGCGAGCGCTATAGCTACGACAAGCTGGTCTTAGCCCTGGGCGCTACCCCGTCCATTCCCCCCTTCCCCGGACTTGATGGCAATAACGAGTTCACCTTGAGCACCGACATAGCTGACGGCATAGCCCTGGAGAATATCATCTCCAGGGGCACCGAAGCGGCTATTGTCGGTGGTGGTTTCATCGGGCTGGAAGTAGCCGCCGCCCTGAGAGCCAGGGGCTATAGCAAGGTATACCTGTTGGTCAGGCGGGCTATCCTGCGGGCATATCTGGATGAGGATATGGCAGAAAGGGTAGAAAGCGTGGTCAGGGAGAACGGGGTGGAGGTAATCATGCCTGCCGATATAAAGAGCATAACCAGCGACAAAGCAAAGAAGCAGGTAACCCTCTCCGAGGGGGAGCTGGAAGTAGATTTCATCTTCTTTGGCACGGGGTCTGAGCCCAATGCAGGCTTGGCTCGGAAGGCAGGGCTGGGGATAGGTGAGACGGGGGCGATAGCGGTGAACCAATATCTACAGACCAGCGACCCCGACATCTATGCCATAGGTGATTGCATGGAGAACTGGGATATCATTACCGGCTCTAAGAGGCAACATCAACTTGCCAGCAGCGCCATCCGAACCGGGTATATAGCCGGTAGAAATGTAGCCCTGGGTAACGTCCTTGCTTACGAGGGTACGGTGATGCCTTTTATTACCAAAATATTCGGTCATCAGATAGGGGCGGTAGGCCTTACTGAGAGAGAGGCAAGGGAGAAGGGGCTAGACGCTGTCTCGGTCACCGTGGACACACCCCGCCTTCGGGATAGGTTTAACGGGAGGCCTGCCCGTTATAAGCTCATCGCCGACGGCAAGACCAAGACGCTAATCGGGGCGCAAATAGTCTCGGAGGAAATTGTGGCGGGCACAGTTGATAAGCTGGCGGTAGCTATTGCCAGCAGAATGCCGCTCGTTAAACTGGTGCAGATTGATAGCTGCTACTCGCCCCATGTCCAGGAAGACCAGCTGGCGGTGCCAATTCACCGTTTGATAGATAAGCAATTTTAAAAGAGTCTGCCTTTATACCCTAAACCGCAAATGCTGGTGAGGCACATAATCACACCTAACTAATCTCCTCCGGGTGAGTTAGGTGAAAACCACAACTAGCAATTAGATTGTGGCCAGTGATGGCGCTAGAATCATCTGAAGCCAGAAACACAACACAAGCCGCTATTTCAGATGGCTCGGCTATTCTCTTCAGGGAATTCTTATCCGCGATTTTACCCATCATCTCCTCGTAGGAGATACCTAGATTTTTAGCCATACCCCCCATCGCACCCTCAAATCCTTCAGTGCGGGTAGCGCCGGGGCTTATGCAGTTTACCCGTATACTATGTTTTCCTGCTTCAATAGCAAGTACCTCGGTAAAGCCAACGATGCCCCATTTGGAAACACAATATGGACTCTCTGCTGGATGCCCAGATACCCCGGCTATACTGCTAATACTGATGATACTACCCCTCCTGCGAGGAATCATATATTTAAGTACCTCTCTACAACAAAGCATGGTCCCGGTTAAATTTGCTGCTAGCGTATTATGCCAGTTATCCAGATTCATGTCGGCTACATCAGCATTATTATTGGGTACGGCGGCGGCATTATTTACTAATATATCAATCTGGCCAAACTCGTCAATGGTTTGAGCTACCATTCGCTTTACCTGCTCGTGGTCGGAAATATCGGTCTGTATCGCTTTTGTCTTACCGCCTTTAGCTTTGATGCCTTTAGCTACCTCTTCCAATCTAGAGAGGTTACGGGCTGTTACTACCACTGCAGCTCCTTCATTAGCAAAGGCAAGGCTAATAGCTCTTCCTATACCTGTCCCACCACCAGTAATAATAGCTACTTTATTTTTTAGTTTCACGACTTCTATCCTCCTAAATTAATCCTCTTCAGACTCCGAATTACACCAACGCCTGTTATAGTTAATAGCTACGCAGCGTTTATATGTTCTGGGATTAAGGCGCCACCGTCGGTGGGGGAGGACCAGGCGGCTCAAGGCGTGCTCTCCACTGCAGGTGGCTAAATTTCCAGCTTCCATTCACTTTTACATATTCAGCATCATATATTCCCTGTATCCAGTATCGTGACTGCCAGGTTCGATGGTCGGCATACATCATATACATCAGCCAGTTGCCCTTTGCCTTATCCCCATCAACAGTGATAAGAGGATGAATAACAAAGATGCCTTCCTTCCCGATATGAATCTGGGAAAGCATCTCTTTAAAGAATCTGGCAATCTTCGCCTTACCCTTAATCAGTCCACCAAACTGAACATCTATGGAACTATCTTCGGCGAAGCAATCAATCACATCATCCCATTTAATATAGGTAAGGGCATTAACGTAGCGGATTTGTAGCTGCTTAATCTGCTCAATATCCTCATAAACCCGGAGCCTTTTTTCCGTTTCCTGTAGCCTGTTTTCCATTTCCTCTAGTGTCATAATAAATATCCTTTCTTGCGCCACCTCTTGAGCCATATGGCTCATTATAACAGAAGAATAGGCCTACAGCTACGAGGGTAATAGGCTTTAAAAATGAGTTGAGGTTGGCAGCAGGCCACCTTATGGCTTTCGCAAGGTTGCTGTCCGCTTGATACCTCTGGTGGAGCCGAGGGGATTCGAACCCCTTACCTCCTGAATGCAAATCAGGCGTTCTCCCAACTGAACTACGGCCCCAAGTCATAGATATTATAGCAACAAGGGGTCTCCTTCGCAATTTGCCGAATATAGCCGATGTGGTAGAATGGGGGGAAGAGACGCTTGGTCGGGGGTAGAAGAAATGGCTTTACTTAAGATAAGCATTGTTCCGGTGGGTACTGGAGCCACTTCAATCAGCAAATATATAGCTCGGGCGGTGGAGGTGCTGGAGGGGGAGAAAGACGTAGAGTATGAGCTAACGGCGATGGGGACAGTTATTGAGGGCGATTTAGACCGCCTCCTTACCTTAGCCCGCAGGATGCATGAGGCGGTCTTTGATACTGAAACAAGAAGGGCGGTAACAGTGATTGAGATTGATGACCGGCGGGATAAGCCCGCCACCATCAGCGGCAAGGTGGAATCGGTGGAGAAACAGCTGGGGCGTAAGGCTTAAGCGGTGACTATAGCTCATATCATTATCCTCCTGGCAACCGGTGTCGTTGCCGGTTTCTCTAGCGGTTTTCTTGGTATTGGTGGTGCCTTCATTATGACCCCCGTGCAGTACATAGTATTCACCGGAATGGGCATCCCTGAAGAGATAGCAATCAGGCTGGCCTTCGGCACCAGTCTGCTGGTTGTCTTACCCACCGCCGCCAGCGGAGCCTGGAGGCATAATAGAATGGGGGTGGTGCGGTGGAAAGCAGCCCTGGTTATAGGTGGCTGCGGTCTGGTCTGCGCCTTTGGCGGTGCTACCCTGGCGGCACACCTGCCCGGGGTGGGGCTAAGAATAGCCTTCGGCGCCTTTATCCTTGCCAGCGCTATCAGGATGCTCACTGCCAGAGAGCCTCATGCCGAGGCGAAACCGAGGGATAACCCCTGGCTGTGGGCGGCTTGGGCGGTTCCTGCGGGTTTTATAAGCGGCGTCTTTGGCGTTGGTGGCGGCATAATGATGGTCCTGGTGATGGTGCTGGCGCTTAGGTTCAGGATGCATGCCGCCATAGCTACATCTTTAGCGGCAATGATGTTTATCAGCACCGGCGGTATTATCGGTTATATAATAAATGGCCTTGGTGTTCCCGACCTGCCCCCCTATTCCATCGGCTATGTTAATCTGCCGGCATGGTTTCTGCTTGCGGTTACCAGTGTTGGCATGGCGCAGCTGGGCACGATAACCGCCCATAAGCTGCCCGCCAGACAGCTGGGTTATGTCTTTGTTGCCTTATTGTTCTACATGGGGCTAAAGATGGTGGGCGTCTTTGACTGGCTGGGTTTGCCGCTGTGAGCAGGCTACTTTTTGGCTGGTTTTATGGGCAGGGCTAAGCCAGCAACCATGAGGTAGACCTCATCCGCCGCCCCTGCCAGCATCTGGTTGGCTTGAGCCAGCAGGTCGCGGTATAACCTCCCCAGCCTGCTGGCTGGCACCACCCCCAGCCCAACCTCATTGGTAACAATAATAAAGCTGGCATCAACCTGCTTAATGCACTCAATTAGCTCGTCTATTTCAGCAATAAGACTTTTCTCAATGAGGGGGACGTCAGTCGGCTCACCCTGCTCGCTATACTGGCTGAAGATATTGTTAGCCAGAAGGGTGATGCAGTCAACAATCACCACCTTAGCCCCGCCGAGCTTTTCAAGAATATTTTTACCCACGTCGGTGGTGACCTCAAGGGTGCTCCAGGCGGGCGGTCTTTGCCTGCGGTGCTGGTCAATGCGCTTGAGCATCTCCTCGTCGCCGGCTACGGCAGTAGCCACAAAGAGCACCGGCTCACCCAGCCTGAGGGCAAGCTCCTGGGCAAAGTGGCTCTTGCCGCTACCGGCACCGCCAATTAGCAGAATATTTATTGACCTCACCCCCTTATCACCAGAAGATATTTTAAGTTTTAAGCGGGCCACCCGATGTGGGCCATCAGGCAGACCAGGATGAGGACCAGGACCTCGGCTATCTCATTTATCGCCCCGTAGGTGTCACCGGTGAGCCCGCCAAACCTGCTCTTGAGATAGGAAGCCACAACCGTTACTATAATCCAGACAACAAGCATTATAACCAGCCCGGCAAGTTGTACCGGAATCACGGCTATAGCCAGGGCGATGATTGTTGCCACCAGAAATCCGAGCCGGTTAGCCTCCTCCTTGAATGCCCTTCCCAGCCCCGATGGTTTGGCGTAGGGGTAGACAAAGACAGCATAGACCATTGCCCAGCGGCTTAACACCGGCATAAGCAACAGGGTTGGCACCAGCCAGCTCTCGGGCACGCTATTCAGCGAGACATATTTCACCAGCAGGAGGCAGCAGACGCCGATTATGCCGAAGGCGCCAGCCCGGCTATCCTTCATCACCCGCCGCCTCTGCGCCACCGTCTTATGCCCGACCATGCCATCGCAGGTGTCAACGAAGCCGTCAAGGTGCAGACCGCCGCTGACTATCGCCAGGGAGACCACCAGCAGTATATTGACCAGTTCCGAGGGCAGGACAAGACCAAGCAGCCGGTTCAAGCCGACCAGTATAAGCCCGATAATAGCCCCCACGGCGGGGAAGTAAGCAATGGAGCGCCCGACTTCCCTGGGGCTAAGCTTGCCCCCGGGCAGGGGTATAATAGTTAAAAACCTTAATGCCGCTAAAAACCCCAATTATTCCTCCTTTCCCGATACCCCGGCTTCAGCGAAGGTTGACATCTCAGCCAGAATCCTGGCTGCTGCCTCAGCTAGAAATATTCCCAGCACGGCACCGGTGCCTTCACCC
>Ga0208325_1000520_pt1 | contig 10425 bp, 9 predicted proteins | sample PL_2010_330m_FD_185486 | JGI IMG/M metagenome (GOLD analysis project Ga0208325, IMG submission 185486) | Freshwater microbial communities from Powell Lake, British Columbia, Canada to study Microbial Dark Matter (Phase II) - PL_2010_330m... | ecosystem: Environmental > Aquatic > Freshwater > Lake...
CTGTTATTCTTGGCAACGCCGATATGGTCGCAAAATTCACGTATGGATGAAGGCGTATATCCTCTCCTCCTGAGGCCTGATATCGTCGGCATACGGGGATCGTCCCATCCTGAGACATACCTTTTTTTCACCAGTTCCAAAAGACGCCGTTTGCTTAAAACTGTATAGCCGAGATTAAGACGTGCGAACTCTATCTGCTGAGGATGATGCGCATCCAACCGGTCAAGGACCCAATCGTACAACGGACGGTTATTTTCAAATTCCAGAGTGCATATCGAGTGTGTAATACCCTCGATCGAGTCCGACAGGCAATGTGTAAAATCATACATCGGGTATATGCACCATTTATCCCCGGTCCTGTGGTGCGTCATACGCCTTATGCGGTAAAGCGTAGGATCGCGCATTATGAGGTTGGGCGATGACATGTCGATCTTTGCGCGCAGAACACGTGAACCATCCTCAAATTCACCCGCACGCATGCGTTCAAAAAGACCGAGATTTTCTTCCACCGAACGGCCGCGGTAAGGGCTCACTTTACCCGGTTCGGTTAACGTTCCCCGGAATTTTCTTATTTCATCGGAGGTAAGATCACATACGTACGCTTTCCCTTTTTTGATCAATCTGGCGGCATGATCGTAAAGTTTCTCGAAATAATCCGACGCGTAATACAGCCGTCCTCCCCAATCGAACCCGAGCCATTTGACGTCGCGGGTTATTGAATCCACATATTCGACATCCTCTTTCTCGGGGTTCGTATCATCAAACCGCAGGTTACAAAGGCCCTCATAATCGGCGGCGATCCCAAAATTAAGGCATATACTTTTAGCGTGCCCTATGTGCAGATAACCATTAGGCTCAGGCGGAAACCTTGTATGCACACGGCTTTTGTTCTTCCCACATTCGAGATCTTTGTCGATGATTTCCGTAATGAAATTTTTTGTCATTTTATTTTTCAGAGTAGCGGGTGTTAAAATCTTCGCTACTTTTTTGCGGCTCTTACCATGCGCTCTATAACTTTGACCTTCCCGATAAGCTCCATCATTTCAAATAAACCTGCTCCGCCTGTTTTGCCGCTTATAGCCACACGTGTAGGATGTATGATCTTGGCGGCTTTTATATCTTTTTCTTCAGCAAGCTCCCTGCATGCATTCTCAATATTTTCTTTTGCGAAATCTGCGAGCCTCTCTAATTTTGCGGCGTATTGCCTCAGCAAATCCTTATCTTCGTCGGAAGAAAGATATTTTTTTATACCTTTTTCTTCTTTAGTGTAATCATCGGTAAAAAAACAATCCGTCAGGTCCGTAAAATCACCGGCGGTCTTGAACCTGACCCGGTACATTTCGATAAGTTCTTTGAACTTCTCCTGCCCTATGCTCTCCGGAGAATACCCTTTCTTTTTAATGCTTTCCTGAAGCAAAAGAACCAGTTCCTCGACCGGTTTATTCTTAATATATTCGGCATTTATCCATTCGAGTTTCTGGACGTCAAAACGCGACTGCACATCCCCCACATCTTTGATATCAAAAAGTTTGACCGCTTCTTTCATCGAAATGATCTCTTTGTCCTCTCCGGGTGACCACCCCAAAAGTATAAGATAATTTGCTAGAGCTTCCGGAAAGATACCGTTTTTTCTATATTCTTCGACCGCTACCGCACCGTGTCTCTTCGAAAGTTTTGCTCCGTCAGATCCCATTATGAGCGGTATATGCGCAAAACTCGGGAGTTTCTCATTAAGCGCCTCATAAAAAAGAACCTGTTTCGGTGTATTTGAAAGATGGTCATCCCCTCTTATGATGTGAGTTATTCCTTGATCTGCGTCATCGACCACGCAGCAGAAATTATATGCGGGTGAGCCGTCGGATTTGATCATTACCTGGTCTTTGATCTGGTCGGTATTAAAGGTTATTTTACCGTGGATGACATCGTCTATCTCTATATTGCGACCTTTATCGACCTTGAAAATTATCGCATCGCCTTCTTTGTACGCCTTGCCGTCCGCCAGCACCTTTTCCGCCCGGGACCTGTAAATATCGAACCTGCGGCTCTGGTATACCGGTTCGGAATCCCAGTCAAGCCCCAGCCATCGGAGATCCTCAAGTATTTCGTTGAGGAATTTCTCATCCGATCTCACAAGATCAGTGTCTTCTATTCGAAGAAAGAATTCACCGCCGGTATGACGCGCATACAACCAATTCAGAAGCGCGGTGCGGGCGCTGCCCAGATGCAGAAAACCCGTGGGGCTTGGAGCGAAACGTACTTTTATTTTTTTGTTTTCCATCATTCCGCTGCTGTACTTTTTATCCCCGGCCTATTTCCATTCCTCTCTCCAGGGCCTTTATGTTAATGGATATGAGATCTTTGCGGCCCCCCAGCATTTTTTCTATAACACTTTCAAGGAGAGCCCTTTTAAATATCCCTTTTTTCCCCGTGTACACTCCCGCTGCTATGATATTTGCGACGCGGACGTTGCCGAGACTGATAGCTTCCTCTGTAAGCGGTACTTCCACAGCATCAATATCATCCCGACGCACGCTGCGCGAACTCATGGACGAATTGAGTATTAGAAGCCCTCCGGGTTTTATCCGATGTTCAAATTTATCAAGGGACGGCTCGTTCATTATAACGGCGGAATCGGCCAATAGTACGACCGGGTTCGCTATATGGCTGGAACTCATACGGACAAAAGAATGCGCCGTGCCTCCCCGGACCTCGGCCCCATAAGACGGCAGCCATGTCACTTCCAGGCCGCTATCCATCCCGGCGGTAGCGAAAAATCTTCCCAGGACCATAACGCCCTGCCCGCCGAAACCGGCGCTTATTATGGATTCATTGATCTTCGTCATATCAAGTTCATCCTTTTATCAAACCGAGCGGATAAGTTTTGGTAACTTCGTTCCTTATGCGCTTCATGGCCGCAGAGGGTGACATGCCCCAGTAAGTGGGACATGGCGAAAGGATCTCTACCATGGAAAAACCCTTGTTGTCGATCTGCGTCCTGAAAGACCTTTCTATGGCCTTTTTTGTCGTAAGTATTTCTTTCGGCGAAGTTACCGTCGTCCTCTCCAGATAAGTTACACCGGGGAGAACAGCCATCATTTCCATTATTTTTATGGGATAACCTTCTTTTTCCGGCCTTCTGGTATACTGACTCGTAGCGGTAGTCTGCCCTAATATCGTTGTCGGAGCCATCTGCCCGCCGGTCATACCATACACGCCGTTATTCACAAAAATGACCGATATGTTCTCCCCGCGATTACCCGCATGTATGATCTCCGCGGTGCCTATAGCCGCCAGGTCTCCGTCGCCCTGATAGGTAAAGACAAGCCTGTCCGGAAGAACCCTTTTTATTCCCGTCGCAACGGCAGGAGTACGCCCATGAGCCGCTTCGGTAGTATCAAAATCCCAATAGTCATACGCAAGGACCGCACATCCTACAGGCGCAACGGCAACAGTCCTGTCCTTTACACCGAGTTCATCTATGACCTCGCATATGATCCGGTGTACTATGCCGTGTCCGCAGCCGGAGCAATAATGCGTCCGGACGTCTTTCATCGAAACTGGTCTTGTATATTCTTTAGCCATATTATATTTTTCTCACTTTTTTAGTGATCTCTTCTTCCGTCGGTATACCTCCGCCCATCCGCCCGTAGAACGATACTCTGTCATCGTCCAGAACCGCAAGGCGGACATCTTCCACCATCTGTCCGGCGCTCATCTCGGCAACAAGGAATTTCACGCCCCTGCCGGCTATCGCTTTTATCTGGCCCGATGGAAAAGGCCACACGGTCCTTGGTCTTATAAGCCCTATTTTTTCGCCTTTTTTTCTAAGCGCATCAACACATGAACGTGCCACCCTGCTCATCAGCCCATACGCGACTATGCACTTCTCTGCATCATCGGTCATGTATAGTTCAACTTGCGTTACGTCTTTTTTTATTTTGTTATATTTCTTCTGAAGTTCTTCGTTGTGGGCTTCGAGAGACTTTTCACCCGATCCCAGAAAAAGACTTTTTACGCTTGCCCCTCTTTTTCCTCCTGAACCGGTCAATGCCCAGGGTTTAGCCACCTCGCCTGAAGGTTTTATATTGTCATCGAATTCCAGAGGTTCCATCATCTGCCCCAGCATACCGTCGGCGAGGACCATGACCGGATTAAGATACTTATCCGCCAGGGCGAACGCTTCATAAGTAAAGTCGAACATCTCCTGCACATCGGCCGGGACAAGGACTATCATATGGTAATCGCCATGACCGCCGCCTTTCGTCGCCTGGAAATAATCCGCTTGGCTCGCTGCTATATTGCCGAGCCCCGGTCCGCCGCGCATGACGTTCACGATAACCGCAGGCAATTCGGCACCGGCTATGTATGATATTCCTTCCTGTTTTAAGCTTATCCCGGGGCTGGAAGAACTCGTCATCGCCCGTCGTCCGGCAACAGAAGCACCAAAAACCATGCTTATCGCTGCAAGTTCACTTTCGGCCTGTATAAATATGCCGTTTTCTTCTTCCATCCTCCGCGACATATACGCCGTAAGTTCGTTCTGCGGAGTAATTGGGTACCCGGCGTAAAACCTGCAGCCAGCGCGTATGGCGCCTTCACCGCATGCTTCGTTCCCTGTGGTCAGATACTTCATTCCTCTTCCTTGAACTTTATCTCTATGGCCAGGTCCGGACACATCATAAAACACATCCCGCAACCGGTACATTTTTCTTCTTTTTTCAGCACGATATATTTCATGCCTTTACTGTTAACATCATCTGAAATAGTTATGGCCCCTGCGGGGCAGGCTTCTATACACAGCAGGCATCCTTTGCATCTTTCTTTGTTTATGCTTAGTTTTGTTCTTTTTTTCGTCATTATTTTATCACCTCAGACCGGATCGTAGACGCGATCTCATCGGGGGTAAGATGATATTTTCTCAAAAGTTCTTCTCTCGCGCCGTGTTCAATGAAATGGTCCGGAAGCCCGAAACATTTTATCCGGATATCCCGGATTTTCTCTCTTTCGAAAAATTCCAGAACACTGCTCCCGAATCCTCCGCTCACTATACCTTCTTCAAGCGTCACTATCTTTTTTCTGCTCTTCGCTATTTTCTCAAGCATATCCTCATCAAGCGGCTTAATAAAACGTGCGTTAATTACCGAGGTTTCTACACCTTCCTTCGACAGTATATCCGCCACTTTGAGCGCCGTATTAACCATGCTCCCGATCGCTATTATCGTAAGCGCTCCTCCCGACCGTAATTCTTCGGATACCCCTATCTCTATGGGCCTGAACGAAGAACTTGAGACGATCTGGTGGGCAATATCGCGCGGATACCTTATGACGACCGGTTTCCCTGTTTCCAGGGCTTTTTCCATCATCGCCTCAAGCTCGAACCCGTCTTTAGGCGCCATAACTATAAAACCGGGCAGATTACGCGTATATGATATGTCAAAGATCCCGTGATGAGTCGGTCCGTCCTTGCCGACAAGACCCGCCCTGTCCAGACAGAAAACCACCGGAAGATCCTGGAGCGCAACATCATGTATAAGCTGGTCATAAGACCGCTGCATAAAGGTCGAATATACAGCAACAACCGGTTTAAGCCCGCCTTTCGCCAGGCCCGCCGCAAAAGTCACGGCATGCGGTTCGTTTATACCCACATCATAGAATCTATCGGGAAATTTCTCGGAAAAATCCTTAAGACCGGTGCCATCTTTCATGGCGGCCGTAACAGCGACTATTCGTTCATCTTTTCCGGCCAGTTCGGTGATCTTTCGGCCGAAATGGCACGTGAACATTTTCTGAGCATCTTTTCCGGACGGGCTGTCGCCGGTATCAATATCGAAACACGTTATGCCGTGCAGCCTGGTCGGATCGTCTTCCGCGAATTTGTAACCTTTCCCTTTTTTGGTGATAACGTGTATGAGAACCGGTTCTTTTAACGAAAACGTATTTTTAAAAGTAGATATTAACTGCTGGATATTGTGTCCATCGATCGGGCCGAAATAGCGGAATCCAAGTTCTTCAAAAAGGACACCCGGGACCAATAGGTTTTTCACGCCTTCCTGTATCTTTCGCACAGCGCTGTATGCCACCCCTCCCAGTTTGGGTATGCTTTTTACGGCTTTCTCGGTCTCTTCTCTGACCCTGTTATACACAGGGTTTGTTATCACCTTATTCAAATAACGGCTCATGGCGCCGACGGGCCGTGATATCGAATGTTCGTTATCATTGAGGATAACTACCATATTCGGACGTATATGCCCGGCATTGTTCAATCCCTCAAAAGCAAGACCGGTTGATAACGCGGCATCCCCTATGACCGCTACGATCTTATTGTCTTCACCTTTAAGGTCCCGTGCGCAGGCTAAACCAAGAGCTGAAGAGATAGACGTCGAAGCGTGCCCGCAGGTAAAGGGATCGTGTTCACTTTCATCTTTGTTGGGAAACCCGCTTATTCCCCCCATCTCTCTCAAGGTATCAAAAGCGCGGTTGCGGCCCGTAAGGATCTTATGGGCGTAACTCTGATGGCCCACATCCCACAAGATCTTGTCTTCCGGGCTCTTTAAGCAATAGTGCAGGGCTATGGCTATCTCGACCGTACCAAGGCTGGCCGCAAGATGCCCTCCTTTTTGGGAAGTTACCCGTATTATGCGGTCCCGGATCTCTTCGGCAAGCTTTTTAAGTTCCGCCTTGTCCAGAGACTTTATATCCTCGGGAGATGATACTTTGTCGAGTATATTGTACATTTTTTTATTATACCACAATGTCGCTTTTTTGGTTTATTTGTCGTCTATGTCTTTCTTGAAATTCTTTTTGCCGAATTTGCCGTCGCCTTCGCGTGTTAAAACTTCTATCTTTTCTTTCGCCGTATCGAGTTTCCAGCGGCATAGCTTGGCAAGCTTCACTCCTTCTTCATATGTTTTAAGCGACGAATCAAGAGAAAGATCCCCGCCTTCGAGTTCTTCCACTATTTTTTCGAGTTTTTCCATGGCTTTTTCAAAACTGATATCCTTCATTTTATCACCCGCCTCTTATTCGTATTGCGCATCGCGTTATGCGTATTGCGTTTTCGGGCGGGGATACCCCGCCCCTACGATCCACAACCCCGTACGGGCGCGGTTACCGCGCCCCTACCTGATTCACGAACTTATTTTTTCAACGCGACTCACGGCTTCTCCTCTGGAAAAACGCGTAACAATCCGATCTCCGGTTTTTAAGCGATTCGCACTTTTCACTACTTCTTGGCCGCTGAAAGTTATGCTATATCCGCGGCCCAGAATGGCCAGAGGATTAAGCGTCCCCAGTTTTCCGGATACTGAAATAAATCCGGCTTCTTTGATCTTAAAATGGTGCATAATTCTGGTGCCGGCTTCTTTTTCAATATCGTCCAGTCGTTGCTCGAGCTCGAGAAGAACATTTATCGGCTCCCGTAATACATATTTACCGCTCAAGTTCGATAACCGGACTTCGGCTGAATTTATGCGCGTTTTTATTGCCATATCCAGGCTTTCACGGGATACAGTTATCCGGCCGATGAGTTCTTCTTTCATAGGTATGACCATTTCGGCCGCCGCCGAGGGAGTAGCAGCGCGTCGGTCGGCAACAAAATCCGATATGGTGTAGTCGACCTCATGTCCGACGGCGCTTACCACCGGAATGTCCGACTCGAATATCGCCCTGGCTACTATTTCCTCGTTAAAAGCCCACAGGTCTTCAATGCTTCCGCCGCCCCGCCCGGCAATGATAGTGTCGATAGTATGTTCGTTCGAGCCTGACTCTGCAAGGTATCCGTTATATTCGTTCATGGTGACAATAGCTCCGGCTATTTCACGAGCGGCACCATCGCCCTGGACCTTTACCGGACATATCGTAATCTCGACATTGCTGAATCTTCTGCGGGCGACCTTTAAAATATCTCTGATAGCCGCGCCCGTCCCGGAAGTTATCACGCCTACTCTCATGGATAAAAGAGGTATGGGTTTTTTATGTTCATCGCTGAAAAGACCCTCTTCATAGAGCTTCTTTTTGAGTTGCTCAAAAGCCGCGTGAAGAGCCCCTTTCCCTCTGGGTTCGATCCCTTCCACATAAAGCTGATATTGCCCCTGTTTTTCGTACACTCCGACGCGCCCGGAGCAAAGAACATGCATACCGTCTTCCGGAATAAATTTCAGCCTGGACCCGGAATGCCTGAACATAACACACTTCAGCATTGAGTTTTCGTCTTTTAAGCTGAAGTAAAAATGACCGGATGCCGGGACCTTGAAGTTCGATATTTCACCTTCGATCCATACGTGGCTGAACGTCTCTTCAAGAGCAGACTTGATCTCTCTGGTCAAACCGGTGACAGTATAGATACGTTCGTTATTCCCCGTCATATTTTCTTTTGGACTCTTTGTATTGCAGTCGCTCTGCCTGTGTTATCATCTATATCTATGATAACACCGTGCATCTCTATATCGTTCTCGGCCATTTCAAACCGTATCGGAAGTTGTGTAAGAAAATGTTCAATAATAAAATTTTTATCCCGCCCTATCACGGAATCATACGGGCCTGTCATGCCGGAATCGGTTATGTACGCTGTACCCCCGGGCAATATCTTTTCATCGGCCGTCTGCACATGTGTATGCGTGCCCAGAACAGCGCTTACCTTACCGTCCAAGTACCAGCCCATGGCGACTTTTTCGCTCGTCGCCTCGGCATGAATATCAACTATGATTATGCCGGTCTCGGTTTTAACTTTTTCTATTTCTTTTTTAGCCGACAAAAAAGGACATTCCACGGCATCCATAAAAACCCTGCCGATAAGATTAATTACGCCGACTTTCCGCCCTTTCTCATCGGTAACAACTGTGGAGCCTCTCCCCGGGGCGCCCTGCGGATAATTCGCCGGACGTACGAGTCTTGAGGACACTTTGAGGTAGTCGTATATATCCCGTTTTTTCCATACATGGTCGCCCGAAGTCAGGACATCGATACCGCTTTCCAGCAATTCGTCCGCTATTTTCGGGGTCAGCCCGCTGCCTGCTGCCGCGTTCTCGCCGTTGGCAATCACAATGTCTATGTTTTCTGTTTTTCTCAGATCCGGCAGAATATTTTTCACTATCGTCCTGCCGGGCCTGCCCACAATATCGCCAAGGAATAATATCCGCATATTGCTTCACCCCTCCTACCATTCACCATTCACGATTCACGATTTATCGGGCATATTCCACAGACCGGGTCTCTCTGATCACAACCACTTTGACCTGTCCGGGATACTGCAACTCGCTTTCGATGCGTTTTTTTATCTCCAGCGCCATTATAGCCGTTCTGGCATCATCGACCTTTTCCGGTTTCACCATTATACGTATTTCCCTGCCTGCCTGGATTGCATATGTTTTTTCTACACCGGGGAAAGAATTTGCAATGGCCTCCAGGTCGCCCAACCTTTTAACATACGACTCAAGGGTCTCGCGTCTGGCGCCCGGCCTGCTTGCACTTACGGCGTCCGCGGCCTGTATCAGAACCGCCAAAAGTGTCCGCGGCTCGACATCGTTATGATGCGCCTCTATGGCATGAACGACTATTTCGGGTTCACCGAATTTCTTGGCAAGGTCAGCTCCGAGTTTGGAATGCGTTCCTTCCATTTCATGTGACACCGCTTTTCCGATATCATGCAGAAGGCCTATACGCTTCGCCAGGCGCACATCGAGCCTGAGCTCTCCCGCCATCGTTGCCATGAGCATTGCTGTTTCCTTGGAATGTTGAAGAACATTCTGGCCGTAGCTGGTGCGGAATTTAAGCCGGCCGAGAAGTTTAACAACTTCAGCGTGTACGCCGTGGATCCCCATATCAAGAAGTGTATTTTCCCCGTCCTCTTTTATCATGGCTTCCATCTCTTTTTTGACCTTGGCCACCACTTCTTCTATGCGCCCCGGATGGATCCGTCCGTCCTCGAGAAGGCGTTCCAGCGATCTTTTCGCTATTTCACGCCGATATTTGTCAAACCCGGATATGATAACCGCTTCCGGCGTATCGTCGATTATGACATCCACGCCTGTCGCCATTTCCAACGCACGTATATTCCTTCCTTCTCTGCCTATTATCCGGCCCTTCATTTCCTCAGACGGCAGGTTTACCACGCTTACCGTCGTATCCACTGTATGATCGACCGCACATTTTTGTATAGCCAGGCCCACTATTTTTCGCGCTTCTTTGTCGGCCTTGTCCCGGGTCTCTTCTTGTATTCTTTTTATCGTGTAGGCGGCTTCGGTCTTGGCTTCTTCTTCCATCTTCTGTACGAGCGAAGCTTTAGCCTGTTCTTTACTCATCCCGGAAATATTCTCCAACCTTTGCTTCTCTTCTACGAGCAGTCTGTCGAGTCCCGCTTTCTGATTGTCTATTTCCTCTTTCTTCTGACGTATGGATGCTTCTGTTTTTTTCAGTTCCTTGCCCTTC
>Ga0208325_1000521_pt1 | contig 10421 bp, 23 predicted proteins | sample PL_2010_330m_FD_185486 | JGI IMG/M metagenome (GOLD analysis project Ga0208325, IMG submission 185486) | Freshwater microbial communities from Powell Lake, British Columbia, Canada to study Microbial Dark Matter (Phase II) - PL_2010_330m... | ecosystem: Environmental > Aquatic > Freshwater >...
CACCCTTTTGGAGATTTAGGCATTTTACCCTCCCTTTAAGTTGGTCTCCGCAGGAAAAAGAAAGCCCTCCGCAGGAATCTCTCTCCTGCGGAGGGCTAAAGATTAAGCGACTGTGGCAAATTTACCACAGTGAATTTTTAGATGTCAAGGGTTTTTATATTGGTTCCTTAAAATATTTCGGCAATGGGATCTCTTTTCCGTCAAGAAACAGTTTAACATCTTTGAGATCAAGCCGGATCTGACCCATCTGAAATGCAGTAACAACCATAGTCCAGACATCAGATTTAAACAAGAGAACTTCCCCAGTCCAATCATCAAATCGCTTGACCTCTATTATTCCTTTCATGATCTTTCTCTCCTTAAATCGCTTGACCTCTATTATTCCTTCCATGATCTTTCTCCCCTTTTAAAATCTCATTATCAGCCCTAGACTTATAGCACATCCTGAAAGATCTTGCCACCTCATGAACTCCACCCAGGACCCGGGAGAATAAGCCCGGTGATCCCGTACCAGATTTTCCTGGAGCTTGAGGTATCGATACCCACCGGCAAAATAGACAGAGAGACGCTTGGTCATTTGTTGCTCGAAGGATACCCGGAAAAAACCGCCGAAGTTTCCGTGTAGTTCATACTCATAAATATCCGGATAATTGAAACTCAAATGCTTTCCTTCCGGATAGGCATGATTGATCTCCAACCACATGGCCTCTCGGAATCCCTTCCGTCTCTCGATCTCCGGCATGTAATATCCCCCGCCCAGGGCGAACGTGCCGGCGCCGATTTGCACCTGCCTGACTATCGCTAAACCATACAACGTCACATCGCAGACCTCTTGGCCCCCGAACCTCAAGAGGGTATCTTCAAAAGACAATGAAACCTTCCACAGGTTGCCTGCCTCCAGGAGTACTCCCCTTGAAGGATCGAGGTTTTTCGATTCAAGCAAGACCTGATTGCCCGTTATCGAAAGATCAAAGGCATGGCATTTGTTTGCTATGACGAAAACAAGACTGATGATACTTATCAAAAAAGCAAAACGAGCCACCCATACACTGCTTTTCGCACTAGGTTGTTTCATATTTACCTCCTCAGTCAAAAATCACACCCTAGGCAATACCTCAGTACGCCTCAAAACGTGATTTTGCCTTTTTCAACCAACCCATGTCTCCAATCAAGGTATTCCAGGAGGGCGATTTGTGGCAGCTCGGTTGCCGGTTCCCCGATAATGGATCTCAGGTACCGAACGTCATTCGGCTCGATAGTCTTGAAGCAAATGAACCGTTGAGCCTGTGACGTGATAAGACGGTTGATCTCCGCCGGTCTCCTGGATACCGCGATCATAGATACCCCGTAATGACGCCCGATCTTGAGGAGCCTCTTTAATTCATAGGGGATCGTTGCGCTCGTTGCATAGGTGTCAACCTCCTCCACGATAAAACAGACGTTCTCCACGGCCTCCACGAGCTTGCAGACAAAGGCGAAACCCTCAGCTTCTTTGTCCTCCTCTCCCTTCTCCTCCAGGTAGTTCATTATCACCTGCAGGATGCTATCACGCCGTTTCCAGACATACTCGAAAAGGCCCTCCGTATCGTTCACGATCTCGAAACCGGTATAGTCATCATTCACGGTATTCCACAGAATAAAGCGGGGGAGGGCGGGTAATTGCTGTTTTACCCATGAGGTCTTGCCCGACCCCCGCTGTCCTAGCACGACCGTTATCGGTGCATCAGGCAGTTTTGTCATGGCCCTCTAACCCGACCTCGGCTTTTACCTTGTCATGTTCTACCTGGATCTTCAATTCCCGTGTCTTTTCCCACCGTGGCGCAAAGGTAGCGACCGCCCAGGTCATGGCCCGGATCTCCTCCTGCCACTTGCCCACATACGGAGCGTATTTGTTGACAAACGGAGCGCACTCGTGACCGGCCTGTTCGATCTCTTTCGGTTCGAGCTTCCAATGGTTGCCGAGTCTGGGCGCGACATAACCGTTAATGATCCAGCCGATAAATCCGCCGACCGCCGATTCATCAAGGGCTGTGGTCTCCGGCGCCGTCGGTGTCTTTTCCTCTCCCGTTTCTTTGATATCTTTTCTCCGCTTGCCGACCTCTGACATCAGCTCGCGCTTTGTCATGGTCTTGATATTCGGTAACGGCCCCCGCGATCCGACCGGCCTCCCCGTTTTGGGAGCGCCTTCCGGCTCCGGCCTGACGCCTATAGATTCGCCCAGGTCTTTCAGATCCTCCGTTGTCATTTTAGTGAACCTCCTTGCGAATTTATTCAAACCAATCTTCATCAGGATTTGCTGTTGTCTCAAGGCCCTTGATCCTTTCCTTTAATGCCTCGATCTCCGCTATCAAGGCATCGTTTGACGGTCGTTTTTCCAGTTCTTCAATCCGCTTTTTTGCATCATCCAGGGCCTTGATCACCTGCTCTTTTGACATTTCATCAGACATAATTTCACCCCCTTTCTCAGTTGATATAAACTTTCTCAAGATAGTCGGACAGGGCCTTGGTCACGGCCCTTTGATACTCTAACCTGATCTGATCCTTGAGCGCGTTCAAAATAGAATCATCATCGAACATAGATAACCGCTTAAAAAATTCCGTCTCAATCGCGTCAAGGATCTCTTTTACCGTTTGCTTCCCTAGACTCATAACTCCCCCCCATTCCGAGCCTTCTCCATCACCGTCTTAAGATTTTGATAGGCTTTTCTGAGCTCGAGCTTATTATTTCGCCCCGCCTTGGCATCGGCCATCAAATAAATATACTTACAGGCCAGGACCTTCTTAATATCACCTGAAACCTCTCGGTCCACCAAAAGAGGTCTGATCTCGTGATCATACAATTCCTTGGTTGCTTCAATCGGTGTCATTCCCTCACTGCCTTATAAAGTTTCCGGTCCTGCATGCAGGCCTGTTCCCCCCTCAGTTCTTCCGGCTTGATCTGTTCAAAGGACTCGCCGGAGTCCGACCTCCTTACAAACACTCTCTCCTGAGTAATGACCTTATGCCGGTCCAGATCATACACGTTCTCGGTCTCTCTCCTGATGTCGATGTCATAGAGCTTTTTCCAGTTCTTATCATCTTCGAACTCGTCTCGCTCGAGGCCCAGGAGATCCGCATACTTGTCCAGGACCCGCATGAACCCGTAGGCCATACGCGCCTGTATCAAGGGATTCAAGATAAACTCAAGGGCGTCCAAGACCTCCTCGCTCGTTTTCTGTGAAGGAAAATGAAGATCCCGGATCTTGTCATACCGGACACAGATCACCTCGGAGAGATCATCCTTAACCAGTTTGATCGTGTTCAAGACGTCCTCAACCTGTGAGCGGTTCGTATAGCTGAATATATGGTTGATCCGGCGCGTCTCCTTCCGGTCGATATAGCGGAGGTGAACCGTGTATTCCGGGTTGATCGCATGCTCCAGGCCATACTTTCGGAACACGCGGTCAAGATGAAGCTTGTAGATCCGCTTGACGTGTTTGTGAGGGATGCTCTTTTGGAGCTTGACTATTTCGCGGGTCTTGTAATTGACGAGAAGGGGTAGGGTGAGCACGTGGAAATGTGAGCCTTGCCGGAAGGGATCGCTTGACGAAACCGGGTGATAACTGATTTGAAACCCTGGTTGTATATTGCGTGATTTGGTATTCAGGCCAAAGGTTTCCTTGATCGTATTCGCGACGGCCTTTCGGCAATCGAGAAGAAACCCCTTCACCACAACATCTAGTGTTCCGGAGGCCTCGCCGGCGCACAATATCTTGTGGTCTATCCAGTTTCGCGCCTCCTGCGGAAGGGTGAACGTCCAGGAGTATAGGCCCCACAGATTATTGGCCTTTATGATCTCAAGATATTGGTTTTTCATCTCCACCCCCTGACCGTTTCGATACCGGATCGCGTCCGGCAGATGAAATTTCCGGTGATTGCAGTAATAGCCCAGGTATCGTTTATCCTTCGACTCGGCATGTTCTTGTCTTTCCCCATGCCTTCCGCACCGCTTGATCTCCCATATCGTCTCAAGTAGTGTATCCCCCTGCTGTTTTCGCCGCGCCAGGTGTACCGATAAGAACTCGACCAGCCGGTCCTTTGCCGTCTGATACTTTAAAAACCTGAATACATTCAGACAATTATCCTTAATCCATGCCTTGAGCTGATTACGATAGTCACCGGGGAAAAAGAAATATCCAGCCTGGAGCGTCATAATTGTCTATATTCAAGTTAATAGGGGTTAGTCTCGTTCTTTCCACATGCAGTAGATGAAAATGCCCAGGCAAACCATGACCGAAACAATCAAAGGTATGCATGCAAAGAATTTGACCCATTGCAATCTCACGAAAGATTCAGCCGCTTGGCCTACTAGCACAATACCGTTATCCATGGTTTCAGCTCCTTATAAACTAAGGCTCAAAAAAATAGTCTACCGGCACATCAAACGCCTTCGCGATCCGGTGAATGGTAGTAGGGCGGACATCCCTCGCCTTGAACCTCGGTATATTCACCGGATTCACCCCCATGCGCCGCGCCAGCTCCTTGTTCGAGATATTCTTGAGCGCCTGAAGTCTCACGATCTTTTTCCCGATCATAGCCATATGATACCCCTCCCTGGAATCGATGTTTATACGAGTATCTATTACTCTTATCGGCTTGTCAACACTTTTCTTTAGTTTTTTTTAACGCCGGCGTTTTTTCTCTTGACCTTTATAAGCCTTTAGTATACTTAGAATAGCAGAAACATTCACATCGATGGATTAGAATAAGGAGGGCATCATGGCAAATCGAAAAAGTTTTGGCGAATATATTAGATCTATGAGAATCCGGGAAGGACTCACCCTGCAAGGAACCGCAGAACAGCTCGGATACAAAACCATCGGCACCCTGGCGAACGTGGAGCGGGGGATCACACCATTGCCGATAGAAAAAATCCATCCGATTGCGCAGCTCTATAAAATTGAGGTGGAGGAGATCCTGGAGCAGCTCAAAGAGTGCGAGCCGGAGCTCTACCGAAAATACATTCTACTGGAAAAGGATCTTCTGGGCTATCTCCTGGAGGGGATCAAGAGCATGGGGAACTCGAAGGCGTTCAAGCGGATCTCTCAGGCCGTGTCTGATAATATATATTATTGGAAACTAAAAACGGCTCACGTTTTCCGGGAGATCAACCGATAAGTCTTTAGGGTTTTGCGTCTCAAGAGGAGGTGATTGACGTGATCCCCCTGGAGCTTGTCTGGGAGTTTGTCAACCGTGAGATCCCGTTCATCGAATCGAAACAGACCCTCTTTGACATCTACTTTCTGATCCTGCATGACCACGGCCGCACCTATCAACAGGACCGGAGATCCTGGCTTGATTACCATTCACGGCAAGGGAATCTCTTTAACGGGGATCACTCACACTAAACCGGTCTTTGTCAATAATCCCGATAGCATAAAGAACGCTTGAGGATCATCAGCACGTTTTTAATCCATGAGCGAAAGGGCCTTTTCAGGAGCTTTAACCGGTCTTTCGGGTAGGCCTCGATCATTTCTTGTTGACATAGCTATACAGAAACCATCCGATCATAAAAGCAACGATCGCCGCAGGCAGTCCTATCGTTTGACAGATCTCCCCGAAATATCCTTTGCCTAATTCCGCCATGTTAATGCTTCCTAATCTTAGCGAGGTACCGTTTTCGCTTCGCGCTCTTGGGCGCTCCGATCTTACCCCACTTAACGCCTCTTTTCTTTCGCTTTTTCGCCATGCCTTACCCCTCCATTCAAAACGACCTTTGTTAAGAACCTGATTCTCCAGGTGTTATAAAGCAAGACCACCAGGATAATAACATCTAGTGGTCTCACGGTTTGTGCATAGTGCAAGATCAATGCTTCCATCAACTGTAATCCCGCCGTGGCCGGTTGAGCTGCAAGATAACATCCTTGGATCGTCTCAAGATGCGCTTCAAATCATTCAGATTGAATGCCGAATTGCTTTCAGCCCTCAGAATGGATCTGAGGGTTTCCAGGTGTTCGTCAACCTCTGTCTTGGTATATTTTCTTGGCATATCAAAACACCTTCTTGAATTTCTCGAGGGCCCTGGCAGGGAAATAAAAGGTTATAATAAGACAATATGCAAGGCCGATGGTTACGGCCTTGTCGCCCCAGGTAAAGATAATGTCGGCGGGGAAGTGCCCGGTAAAGAATAGCTTTCCCCACATGAAAAAATGAAAGGTCAATGCAATGACCTGGCGGGTGTGCAAAGGATCACCGGTCCCCGCCTTCAATAGCTCAAGATCAAAGGCGACTTCTGTCATAAAGGTCTGAATTGCCGCTTCCCCTTTGGCCTTGATATTTTCACCGATTTGCTTTGCTATTTCACTGGGAAGGCCCCCGGTAAAGAAACTGATGATTTTCTCAATCATGCCAACGTTACTTCGTTTAACGCCTTTTGTACTTTATCGAAATACTCTTGTTTAATTGCACCTTTCCTGAGCTGTGTTTCCCCGATGTTGTAGCCCATGATCCCTTTGTAGGTTCCATAGGTTTCGATCAAGTGATTGAGCTCTCTGGTCGCGTAGTAAATGTTGACCTCTGGATCTAAAAGACCGTAAGGAGGTCCATCGTACCCATGGCCTTGTGCTGTCGCATGCCAGATCTGCATAAGCCCGAAAGCCTTCCCTGCATCCCCTACAGCGTTAGGATTGAAAGAGCTTTCTACCTGACAGACAGCCTTAGCAATCCGTGGTTCCGTGGCATACCGCTTGAAAAACACATCAAACTCGTGGGGGTCGCTCGGTTTAGTGGTGTAAACCTTACGGGCTACCCCCGCTAAAACCGCCAGGATCCCTAAAAGCGCAATCAAGATATTTGACTTATCGCTCATTTTCGAAACCCCTTTAAAAGGAATAAGCCCGCCACACCTAATACGCCCAGCATGGTCAAGGCCCCGGCAGGAGAGGCAACCACCTTCTCAACTTTATCAAGAGAGAGGTAGACAAACAGCCCCGTTCCGATAGCGCCAATAGCCGCGACCACTAGAATAATGGGGAAAGGGTTTTGAAGCACTTTCACCCTTATTCTTAAATGACTGTCTTGCAGGTCATATTCCACGACTTGCCACCGGGGGTCGGTATCAAGCTCCGTCACGAGACCGTTTATTTGACCCTGCTTACCAAAGCCTGTTATTGTATAAAAGAAGTCGAAGACGTCCCCGATCTTTGCTTGTTCACTTTGTGGTACTTCGACACCCATCATTAAACCTCGTAACCATGAATGGTTATAATTAAATTGCACGTGACTTGTGACGTGCTTCCCCGAATTTTCCACCCTGCTGGTATTATCTTCGGACAAGCAAAATCCGAAACTACCGCGTGATTTGCGTTCTGTATGACCCGTCCCCAGTGAAGTTTATACTGCTCGACATCGGCCGCGTTACTCACAAGGCTTGTAAAATCAGCCACGCCTGCAAAAGCATTGCTAACTATCCCGATCACTTCAAAAAGATACAGGGTTTTCCCCGCCGTAACGGTATAAAGCGTAGCCACCCCCCCCCCGCAAAAACATTGCTTGCCGCTACTTCCACCGCCCCCGGTGGGAGAGGAACAGTTGATACAAGATTTACATCGACTATCCCTGTTATACCAAGTGCCTTCCCCACGTCAAAAATCTCGAAGTCGGCGGATTCAATACCGATTACTAGCGTTATCGCTTTACCCGCCTGAGCGGTATTCGTGAGGTAAAAACGATAAAAAGGACACCGGACGCCACGCCCTTGGACCAGTCTTATGTTTGAACGGAAAAGCTCGTTGAACCGGATAGAGACGTTAGAGTCAACGTCTGTCGATTCAATTACATATACGTATGTCCCGGTAAAGATATGTTCCTCATTTGTCCGGGCGACTGCCAGGTTGACCACGATCTCATTATAAAGCTGTACCCGTTGACCCCTTAGCTCGTCAAAATTAATTCCGCCTATGTATTTTTGCTTTTCCCCGTTCATTTTTTCTTACCTTTCATAAAAAGGAAAACGGCAAGAGCCGCTATGCCAAGTATTAAAGGCATAGAAATACCGCCCCCGCCCCCGGTACTTATAACGGCAGGTGTAGCGCCGCTAGAATCTCTTTGATACGGTGTCGATAACTGATAATTCGGGCTTGGAGGGGTGGCGTTTGGCATTACAAGGGAAAGGCTTGCCGCTCCGGCCGATTTGACCTCTTTATAGAGTTGTACCGCTGTAGGAGCAACTTCTTTAACTTCTCCCCATACCCCCTTGACAGTTTGGGATGCCAATGCTGTAGCGGTTTTTAGCCCATCCCAAAGTGAACCGAGAAAACCGGAGCTTTGTTGGGCTATCATCCCCCCGGAGGGGTCAAGATATGATCCGGCATCGGCTACCTGTGACGGAGTGCTTGAGAGGGTTGTTTGTGACATAGAGTGAGGCATTTGTGCCTCAACCGGAGGGGTAGGGACACCAGCATTCTTAGTAAAAAAACTTGCTAAACTGCTCCAAAAACTCATTATCTGCCCCTTTTCTTTTTGAATAGAAAAAAGCCCGCTATTCCTAGACCAATTACGGCAGGTGAAAGGGCTTTTTTTGCGGTTTCGGAAGTGGGTTTACTGGCAAGGGGTGAAACCGCTCCGGCACCGCCTTGCACTCCTACGGTCGAAGCTTGCTGTATTGCTGCCAGCTTTTCGCGCTCAAATGCAAGGTCTTGTTCATGCATACGCTCTTGAGCCGCTATGCTCTCCGCGCTTGCATCACCGAGACCGGTCGCGCCGGTGGCCTGGCCGATACCAGAACCAAGCGTTCCGACTACGGGAGAAACAATTTTATTTACGGCAGAGCCGACCCAATCAAAAAGCCCCATAAGTTACCCCCTTATGGTTACTTTCTGAACAGAAAAAAGTAAGCTGCTATCGCTATCATTATCAGGGTAGTCGAACCACCGAGCGCTAAAATTCCCCCTCCGGTTGCATTACCGTATGAATCTTTTGAACCTACCGGAGGTTCCGTGTCGGAAACGGTGGCCTTAATAGCGGTATCAGCTTGAAGCGCGTACGCTAAAGCGTTTGAGGCAAGCCCTACATATTTCTTGATTTTATCCGTTGCTGCTGACATGATACGTCCTGTTACGTGGGCATCGGCGGAACGATCTCACAAGGGTAAATTCGCACCTTGTCAACTGCTCCGGGATTTGCAACGTCAATAATCATTTCCAGACTTGAAAGCCTTGCCGCATCAAGGGAATCCACGAGCCGACCCTCCGGGCAAAAGTCCACGTAAGCGTATCCCACAAACGTGGCCGCTTCCAGATCATAGTCTATCGCGTTCTGACCCTGGATAACGTCCATCATCTTGGAATAAAAAACGTCCGTCCCGCTCTTGATCGTGACCTTGTTGATGATGGTGTTGACCATGCAATCATCGGATTCCGCCTCGATTAAAAAGCCCCGGTATCGGTTCCCCACCGGCAATAAGATTTGAAACTCCGTGCTTGCCGCGTTTATGTCCTTTTCGATGTAGAGCTCCTTGTACGCCGAATAGGGCTCGCTCTTCCCGTCCAATCTGATTGACTCGTCTATATGCACTTCCACGTTGCAAGATGTGATGGCGTAGGTCGTTGGAGCCGTGGCGAACATGGCATCGACCGCACCGTAGGTCACCCGAAGCTCAAGGGTTGACAGCAGTCCGGTATTGAGCAGGGTATCAATCTCCCTGATTGACCGAGGCATAACCAAGGGCAGTTTGATAACTCCGCCGAAAGGCCATGCCGCCGCCGTGATGCCGGTTTCGACCAAAACCGGTTTAGTGCCGAACAGGAACATATTTTTCATTCCTATGGCATCGGCGGAAAGGGACTTAAGAGTATCCCGGCCGTTGGCAATGAGCTCAATACGTGAAATTTGCTTGAGAGCCGAACCAAGACCGCCCGTCTTGAGCACAGGAGCCCCCGCCGTTGTGATTGTACATATCCCTTCAACGTTCAAAATGATTGAACGGTAAAGGTTTTTGCGAGGCATATCAATACTGACCGGGGTACTCACGACATAGGCCGTTGCACCGACCCGCCTTGATCGGTTGTCGAAAGATCCGCTTTCATTCAAATGCTTTGCCATGACATAGATGAAAGCCCCACTCAAGATCAAGAGAGTGAGATTGAAAATAATAAAAGGTTGCATTGCTTTTTCCTTCCTACCGTTTAGGTTAATTGCTTGTGATCGGTAATGCTCAGGCCTGCGGCTATGAGATTACAGACCCACGAACGAGTTGATCTGGGGAATCCTCTTGACCGCGACTATCACGGCAAGGACCGCGACTGCGAACATGATCCACCCTTTTGGAGATTTAGGCATTTTACCCTCCCTTTAAGTTGGTCTCCGCAGGAAAAAGAAAGCCCTCCGCAGGAATCTCTCTCCTGCGGAGGGCTAAAGATTAAGCGACTGTGGCAAATTTACCA
>Ga0208325_1000522_pt1 | contig 10420 bp, 8 predicted proteins | sample PL_2010_330m_FD_185486 | JGI IMG/M metagenome (GOLD analysis project Ga0208325, IMG submission 185486) | Freshwater microbial communities from Powell Lake, British Columbia, Canada to study Microbial Dark Matter (Phase II) - PL_2010_330m... | ecosystem: Environmental > Aquatic > Freshwater > Lake...
GCAGTATGCGTTATGATAGATACGCCGCGCAATGGTTATTATGGAGGCACAGTCGCGGCCCCTGTTTTTAAGGAAATATGTGATTCTGCTTTAAGATATTTAAGGGCTGGACAGGAGGGCGCAAATGAAGCTTAACCTGCTTCTTAAGGGCATTGACACCTTTACCGTAAAAGGGAACAGGCATGCAGAAATAGAATCGATATCTTATAACTCGAAGCAGATTAAAAATCAGGGCATGTTTTTTGCCATAAAAGGTATTATTCAAAATGGGTATAATTTTATTGATGAAGCAATAGAGCGCGGAGCAGTATGTGTTGCAGCGGAAGAAGATTTTATAACATATAAGAATATTACGAAAGTAATAGTAAGCGATATAAGAAAGGCCTGCGCTATAATAGCAGCTAATTTTTACAGGCATCCATCCGATCGAATGAATGTTATCGGTATTACAGGGACAAACGGGAAAACTACTACACTATACATGGTGTCAGCTATCCTGCAGCATGCTGGTATGAAATGCGGTATGATAGGTACCGTAAACTATAAAATAGGCCCCAGGCTTATACCGGCAACAAATACAACGCCTTCTTCTATAATGCTGCAGATGTTCTTGAGTGACATGGATGCTTCCGGAATAAATAATTGCGTTATGGAGGTCTCAAGCCATGCGCTTCATCAGGATCGCGTCGAAGCCATTTCATTTAACAGGGCTATTTTTACAAACCTGACAAGTGAACACCTTGATTACCACAAGAACATGGACCAATACTTTGAAGCGAAACGAAAACTCTTCTCTATGCTTAAAGGAGACGGTATGGGTATTGTCAATGTTGATGATGAATATGGCAGGATTATAGCCGCTGAGCATAAGGGGAAGATATTAACATATGGAATAAAAAATGCCGCTGACATAATGGTTTGCGAAATAGCTAAATCAGCCGATCGGACAAGTTTTAAAGTCTATGCGGGCGGGAATTCATTTCACATAGACAGCCCTCTTATAGGAGAGTATAACATATACAATATGCTTGCTGCTACAGCATGGGCGATATCCATTGGTTTGTCGCCGGCTCTTATTAAAGGCGCGATGGAGAGCTTCCAATCACCCCCGGGCAGAATGGAGAGAATAGATACAGCCCAAAGCGGGATATCAGTTTTTGTTGATTATGCCCATACAGACGACGCGCTATCAAATGCCTTAAATGCCCTTGAAGAGGTGAAACGAAAAAGGATTATCACTGTATTTGGCTGCGGGGGAGACAGGGATAAGAAAAAACGGCCTAGAATGGGAAGAGTAGCCGCGGGCCTTTCCAATCTTGTAATAATAACAAGCGATAATCCGCGCAATGAAAACCCCGAAGACATAATAGATGATATCGAGAAGGGCCTGCCGGAAGGATTCTGTGATTTTAAAATTATTATTGATCGCAGGAAGGCTATTGAATATTCTTTAAGCATTGCCCAAAGAGGGGATATAGTTCTCATAGCTGGTAAGGGCCACGAAAACTATCAGATATTAAAGGATACCACGGTCGCCTTTGATGATAGAAAAATCGCTTATGAGGCATTGCAGAGCATAAGAGCAACGGAGAAGGTTTAAGTGAAATTAAAAGATATAATAAAGACTGTAAATGCAAAAGTTATAGGCCTTAATAATAATCTTAGCATAGATTCGATTTCAACGGATTCCCGCATAATAAAAAAAGGCGAGCTTTTTATTGCTTTGGATGGGAAACATTTTTGCGGTTGTGAGTTTATCTCTGATGCTGTAAAAAAAGGCGCATCAGCTGTAATAACAGATAATCAAAGGTTTGTCCGCAAATGCACAAATGCGCCATTGCTGATAGTAAAAAACGCACGAGATGCCCTAAGCGCTATAGCGAAAGCGCACAGGGATGCATTTTGCATACCCTTTATATGCGTTGTAGGCTCTAATGGAAAGACTACGACAAAAGACCTTATTGGTCATATACTTAAAGCAAGATTCAAGGTATTAAAAACAGATGAAAATTGCAATAATGAGATAGGCATAGCAAAGACGCTTTTAAAATTAAGAGACCACGATATAGCGGTTATTGAGGCTGGAACAGACTCCCCCGGCGAGATAGCCTGCAGAAGCAGGATTATAAGGCCTGATATTGTTATTACCACAAATATAGGCATGTCGCACCTTCAGGGGTTAAAGACCATTTCAGGCGTGTTAAAGGAAAAGATAGCCATGGTAAAATCCCTGCCCAAAGGAGGCACATGGATAAAAAATCTTGATGATAAGGCGCTTTCTGTTAAAAGTTATAAAGGCATACAGACAATAGGCTTTGCCATAACCAACAGAAGCGCGCAATGCAAGGCGGAAAATATAAAATACACAGATTCAGGAATAGAGTTTTGCGTAGGGGAAAAAGTTTTTTCTGTACCCCTATTAGGCAGGCATAATATTTATAACAGCCTGGCCGCTATTGCGACAGCGTCTATTTTTATGGAGCAGGAATTGATCAGAGAATCGCTAGCATCCTTTAGCTCAACACCAAAGAGAATGCAAATTTACAGGTACCATAAGTTTAAAATAATAAATGATACATATAATTCTAATCCCGATTCGCTGAGATCCGCTGTGTCTGCGCTAACGAAGATGGGTAAGCGCGGGAGAAAATTCCTTGTATGCGCTGATATGCTTGAGCTTGGGAAAAGATCCAGCGCGCTCCATAATGCTTGCGGAAGGTTTATAGCAAAATCAGGGGCCATAGACAAGCTTATTCTATATGGCCGATACGCGTGTGATATCGGCAGAGGGGCTCTTGACGGGGGCATGAAAAAAACTAAAATAATCGAATTTAAGGATAAAAAAAATATAGTGTCTTTTTTAAAAGATCAAATAGCAGAAAACGATACCGTGCTAGTCAAGGGTTCCAGGGCTATGAGGATGGAGAAGGTAGTGGAGGCGATATTGCCGTTGGCTACCAGCTTAAACAAGGAGTAGGATTTTGCTTTATTATTTATTATATTCATTAAGGGACGCGTTTTTCGGGTTTAATGTATTCCGATATATAACATTTAGGGCTGTTGGAGCTATAATTACAGCATTCTTAGTGAGTATTATTTTGGGGCCTTATATAATTAGACTTCTCAAGAAATTTAATATTGGTGAGCGTGTCCGGCCGGAGGAAGAGGTTCCCGGAATTTATTCTGCGCATAAGGGTAAGCAGGGCACTCCTACCATGGGCGGCGCCATTATGATCTTCGCTATTATTTTTTCAACGCTGCTATGGGCAAGATGCGATAACCGGTATATTCTTTTGACATTATTTTCTACATTGTGGCTCGGTGTATTAGGTTTTTTGGATGATTATGTTAAGCTGCGTACAAAAAAAGGTGTTGGCCTGAGTAAAAGGATAAAATTTTTAGGCCAGATTACGCTTGGTTTTATAGTAGGAATATTCCTTTTTCTGGATGCCAATATCGACACGAGCATATATTTTCCATTTTTTAAAAATCTTATCTTTAATGCGGGGATATTTTACATATTGTTTGTAATGATTGTAATAGCAGGTACATCCAATGCAGTAAACTTAACCGATGGGTTGGATGGCCTTGCAATAGGCTGCATAATTATGGTTGCATTAACTTATTCAGTTATAGGTTACGCTGCCGGCAATATACGAATTGCAGACTACCTTTATATAAAACACATACCAGGAGCCGGGGAGCTTTCTGTTTACTGTGCTGCTTTGGCCGGAGCAGGGCTTGGCTTTTTATGGTTTAATTCCTATCCTGCCAATGTTTTTATGGGGGATACAGGTTCGCTGGCTCTTGGAGGGGGTATTGGCGTTGTCGCATGTTGTATAAAGAAAGAGATACTTCTTTTGATAGTAGGGGGTATTTTTGTTTTTGAGGCCCTGTCTGTGATATTGCAGGTTGCTTCATTCAAGACTAGGCGCAGAAGGATTTTTTTGTGCGCGCCTTTTCATCATCACCTGCAGATGCGTGGATGGCATGAACCTAAAATAGTTGTACGTTTCTGGATAGTCGCCGCAATTTTAGCGCTTTTTACATTGATGACATTAAAACTTCGTTGATATGGATATAAAAGATAAAAATATAACAGTTGTCGGTTTAGGTCTAAGCGGAAAAGCAGCGTGCGTTCTTCTAAATAAAAAAGGCGCCTGCGTCTACGTTACGGATGCAAATGATTCGGAAGAGTTACGCAAAACAGCTTCTGGGCTGCGCAAGAAAGGAATCAGGGTTGATTTGGGCGCATGCAGCAAGAGCATTGTGGAGGCTTCGAATATGCTTGTGGTAAGCCCCGGGGTAAAGGACTGCGCCGGACCATTGATGATTGCAAAAAGCAAGTCAATACCTGTTCTAAGCGAAATAGAAGTTGCCTCATGGTTTGCTAAATCGGATATAATTGCTATTACCGGAACTAACGGAAAAAGTACTATAGTTACGCTTATTGATTTGATGCTAAAAGCTTCTGGCAAGGATCCTGTCGTGTGCGGAAATATAGGTAAAGCCTTTTCGGGCTTGGTATTGTCAGTGAAAAAATGTCAGCCTATAGTTCTTGAAGCAAGTTCTTTTCAGCTTAAGAGTATAGATAGGTTTAGGCCTAAGATTTCACTTATATCTAACATCACCGGCAACCACCTTGATATGCATTCCGATTTCAATGACTATTTCAGCGCAAAAAGGAATATATATAAAAACCAGGGTAAAAATAATTTTTGCGTACTTAATTATGATGATAAGAAACTAAGGTCTGTAAAGCCTAAACCCAATGCGAAAACATATTTTTATAGCTTGAAAAAAAATGTAACGGGTGCATTTCTTGATAAGGGGAGTTTATTCGTCAATATGAACGGGAGAGCAAAAAAGGTATGCTCAGTAAACGATATCATGCTGTCAGGCGGGCATAATCTTTCTGATGTTCTGGCCGCATGCTGCTGCGCGTATCTTTCCGGCGCAACGTGTAAAGGTATGAAAAAGGCGCTAGCAGGATTTAAAGGGCTCCCTCACAGGTGCGAGGATATCATTACCCTTGACGGGGTAAGGTATATAGATGATTCAAAAGCAACAAGCGTAGATGCATGCGCGTCTGCCTTAAGGGCGTATTCAGGTAAGGTGATATTGATTGCCGGCGGACGGGATAAAGAGTGCGATTTTAAGGGTATAGTGAAATTGGTTCGTGAGCGTGTCAAAGCTGTCATAGCGATTGGCGAAGCAAAGGATAAGATAATAGATGCATTTTCAGCCGTTACACAAACATATAAGGCATCATGTATGGATGAAGCGGTAACGATTGCAAAAGAAAAGGCAAAACCCGGGGATATTATTCTTCTTTCTCCTATGTGTGCAAGCTTTGATATGTATAAGAGTTATTCTCACCGCGGCATGGCTTTTAGAAAAGCCGTGCTCAAACTAAGGGCTGGCTAAGAGCCTCGAGCATATTCTAAATAATGAGACGCATACGCATAAACCTGCTTCTGGTCGCAACGATACTTGCAGCGATAGGGACCATCATGATATATTCATCCAGCTGTGCCTACGCATATGAGAATTATCATGATAGCGCTTATTTTTTAAAACGACACATATTGTTTTTATTTATTGGTTATATCGCAGCCGCTGCTCTTATGAGTTTTGATTATGGTAAATTAAGGAATTTTTCCAAACCGTTTCTGATATTTTCAATATTTCTATTGCTCGCAGTTTTTATACCCGGGGTAGGAAGGGCTGCGGGCGGAGCAAGGCGGTGGATCAGTTTTTGCGGGATAAGTTTTCAGCCTTCTGAAATAGCCAAGTTATCCCTTGTTCTTTATGCTGCTGATATGCTCTCGCGCAAGCAGTCAGAAATAAAGGATTTTTTTTATGGTTTTTTGCCGTTGGTAATATCGCTTGGGTTATGCCTGGTTCTTATTCTAGCCGGTTCTGATCTTGGAACAGCCGTGGCGATTGCTCTGCTGGTAATCATCATGGCATTTATAGCAGGCGTTGATTTAAAACAACTTTTTATGGTAATGGTGCCGGGTATAATAGTCATGGCCGGGCTCATTGCTGTCAAGCCATATAGAATAAAGCGCATGATAGCTTTCGCCAATCCGTGGAACGATCCCAGGGGAGCAGGGTTTCAGATAATACAATCCATGATAGCCATGGGAAGCGGCGGTATCTTTGGCGTGGGGCTTGCGCATTCAAAACAGAAACTGTTTTATCTGCCTGAGGCCCATACGGACTTCATTTTTTCGATAATAGGTGAAGAGCTTGGTTTAGTCGGCGGTATTGGTGTAATTATACTATTTGCGATTTTTATATGGCTTGGTTTTAAGATAGCCTATTCAGCAAGGGACCTGTTCGGGCAGTTTCTCGCTTTTGGCTTAGTTACAATGATTGCTTTGCAGATTATGATAAACATAGCTGCAGTTACAGCTCTTATACCGACAAAAGGCATGCCCCTTCCGTTTATAAGCTATGGGGGAACATCCTTGGTGTATAGCCTGGCGAGTGTTGGATTATTACTGAATATAGCAAAGCACAGGCGTTAAATTCATGGTTTCCGCCGCAGGCGGATCCGCCCTTGGCTGAGACAAGCTGGAGGCCATTGGCACAGGTAAAACATGAGAATATTAATAACATGCGGTGGGACAGGTGGGCATATATTTCCCGCTATAGCCTTAGCCCAGGAGTTAAAGCAAAAAAGACACGCCGATTCTATCTTTATTATTGATAAATCATACACCACGCAGGACATGATAAAAAAAGCGGGCTTTAATTATCATGTTCTTGGCGTGCCTAAAATGCCATATGGCATATCTGCAAAGTGGTTTAATTTTTTAGTGAAACTTATCAGGGCACGTTTTGACGCGGAGCCTATGATAACCAAAATAAATCCTGATATCGCGGTAGGCTTTGGTGCCTATATTTCGGGCCCTGTGATGCAGGCCGCAGCCGCTATGGGAATAAAGACCTTGATCCATGAGCAGAATGCCTTGTTTGGCCGCGCTAACAGGATATTGTTTAAAAGTGTTGACAGGGTATGCCTGAGTTTTGCCAACAGTTTAGTAAAAAAAAATACCAAGTGTGTTCTTACAGGAAATCCTGTAAGGGAAGAAGTCATAAATGGATTTAAGATGACGACAAAACAGGAAGCCCTTTCGGCTTTAAAGTTTTCTGACAGGAGAAAAACATTGCTTGTTATAGGTGGAAGCTCGGGTGCTTCTTCAATAAATAAAGCAATCTCTAATATGATAGAAACGTTAAATGACGAGGAAAAAGATTCCATACAGATAGCGCATATAACAGGATACAGGGATATAGAAAAAGTAGAAGAGGCCTATAGGGTTAACAAGATTGTTCACTGGGTCAGGGGTTTTTATGATAAAATGCCTTTATGCTATAAAGCGGCAGACATAATCTTATGCAGAGCGGGAGCAACAACCATATCAGAAATAGCTTTTTTTGGCGTGCCTGCTGTGTTGATACCTTATCCCTGGGCAGGCTGCCACCAAACCGAAAATGCCATTTCCCTTGCGAGAGAAGGGGCCGCTGTTGTATTGGCAGAAAGAGGGTTATCATCAAATAAGCTAAAAAAAGAGATATTTTCTATTATAAATAATGAGAAGGAGATGAAGCAGATGGCATATAATATGAGGCTTTTTTCAAAACCTGACGCAGCCTCAAAGCTTGCCCAGCAGGTGATGGAGCTTGCAAATGCTGAATAGCCCGAAAAAAATACATTTTATAGGTATTGGCGGTATTGGTATGAGCGGTATCGCATGGCTTTGTCTTAAAAAAGGCCACACGGTAACAGGCTCTGATATAAAGCCAAGCAATATAATCGATAAACTTGTTTCTGAGGGTGCCGACATAGCGATAGGCCATCGATGGGAAAATATTAAAGATATAGATATGGCAGTTTATTCTTCAGCGGTTCTGGCTCATAATCCCGAACTTGCGGAAGCAAGAAGAAAAGATATACCGATTTTTAAAAGAGGAGAATTTTTAACTTATCTTGGGGAAGGCAAAAAATGCATAGCTGTTACAGGGGCTCACGGCAAGACAACAACGTCTTCTATGATATCCACAATCCTTAAAGAATCAAAACTTAATCCTAGCGGCATAGTAGGGGCCTTAGTCCCGTATCTTAATGGTAATGCGTTCATTGGCGACGGAGAATATTTTGTGACAGAAGCCGATGAATCTGATGGTTCATTTCTTTATCTTAGGTCTGATTATGGCGTGATTACCAATATAGATCTTGAGCATCTTGATTATTATAATGACATAGAGCAGATACAAAACGCGTATTTAGAGTTTGCAGAACACACAAAACATGATGGCGCTGTTATCTGCTGGGGAGAGGATCCCTACCTGAAGAAAACGATCAAAAACCTTAAAATTAGAATATTAAAATATGGCAAATCCAAAAAAAATAATTTATACGTGGAAAATATAAAACTGAGCCCTTCAGAATCCGAGTTTGATTTGTTTTATGAAAACAGGGCAATAGGCAGGTTTAAACTCTATGTGCCAGGTGAGCACAACATATTAAACAGTATGGCAGCCATACTTACAGCGCTTGATATTGGCCTTGCCCCTGATGTAATCCGGTCATCGATATTAGAGTATAAGGGGGCAGAGCGCCGTTTTCAGGAAAAAGACTGCGTAAATGATATCAGAGTAATAGATGATTACGCGCATCACCCGACAGAGATTAAGGCTACTCTTAAGGTTGCCAGGAACATGAAACGAAAGCGCCTGATATCTGTATTTCAGCCGCATCGTTTTACAAGAACAAAGGCCTTAAAAAAAGAGTTTGCCCAGTCTTTCTCCAATACAGATTATCTTATACTTACAGATATCTATGCGGCTAATGAAAAACCCATATTTGGAATTACATCCATGTGCATATACAATGAGGCCATAAAGATCAAGAAAATCAATGCTAATTATATAGCAAAAGAAAAACTGCTGGAATATCTCTTAAATTTTGTAAAGCCGGGAGACCTGCTTCTTTTTTTAGGAGCCGGTGATATAGGTAGATTATCGGGAGAATTTATCGCACGACTTAAAGAGAGACAACAGAATGAGCCGAAAGCAAGCGTTGTTTAAAGCCGATTTTTCCCAAAAACACCATGGTTGTTTAAGCGGGAAATTTATACCAAATGCATTGATGAGATTGTATACTACAATCAGAGTAGGCGGGCCCGCTATTGGTGTATATATCCCTGAAGATTTAGAGGATCTCGAAAAATTCTTTTTATTATGCAGAAAAAAGAAAATTTCTTTATTGCCTATAGGAAGCGGTAGTAATATAATAGTTACTGACAAGGGGCTAAGCAATGTATTTTTAAAACTATCCGCCCCTTATTTTAGAAGGATCATCCTGCGCGAAAATAATATAACCTGCGGTGCGGGTGTAACTATAAATAATTTATCTAATTTTGCCGAAGAACATTTTTTAACCGGTGCTGAATTTCTCGTAGGGATACCGGCAACAGTCGGAGGAGCTGTTTTTCAGAACGCAGGCGCTCATTCAGAAGATGTATCATGTATTTTAGAAAGTATCGAGTGTCTTAATCTTTCCGGTAATATAAACACCCTGAGTCGTAAAGATATAGACTTTAAATACAGGCATAGCGGCTTAAAAGATACTATTATATTATCTGCCCAGTTCAAACTGAGGAGAGCTAAAAAACGGTTTATAAGAAATAATATAAAAAGATATTTGGAACGCAGGCTTTCCGTGCAGGACTACACGTCCCCCAGCGCCGGTTGCGTATTTAAAAATTCAGATAATGCAGGTATAAGCGCAGGGGAGTTGATAGATAAATGCAAGTTGAAAGGAATGAGAATAGGTGATGCGCAGATTTCCACAAAGCATGCTAATTTTATTCTTAACAAAGGCCATGCCAGCGCGGAAGATATATTAAAGCTTATTTCATTTGTAAAAAAAAGGGTAAAGTCTGTTTACGGCATAACCCTTGAGACGGAAGTCGAAATTATATAATAATATGAAAAGCACGCATAACATAGGCAGGGTTGGCGTTTTATCCGGAGGCTTGTCAAACGAGAGGGATATATCAATTAAATCTGCTGATGCTGTCATTCGTGCACTCGTTTCTCTCGGGATTGATGCTGTCGTTATAGATGTGACAAGCCCCGGCTTATTAAGGGACAGATTAAAATCGTACAATATCGATATAGCATTTATTGCCTTGCATGGCAGATTCGGAGAGGATGGCGGGGTCCAGTCATTGCTATATGATGAAGGCATACCTTATACAGGTTCGGGGCCACGGGCAAGCAGGCTTGCCCTTGATAAGGCGTTATCAAAAGAGATTTTTAGTCTGAATAATATACCAACCCCAGGTTATTTAGTTTTGGATAGTAAAAGTTTTACAATCAACAGCATGAGCGATGTTAAGAT
>Ga0208325_1000523_pt1 | contig 10417 bp, 9 predicted proteins | sample PL_2010_330m_FD_185486 | JGI IMG/M metagenome (GOLD analysis project Ga0208325, IMG submission 185486) | Freshwater microbial communities from Powell Lake, British Columbia, Canada to study Microbial Dark Matter (Phase II) - PL_2010_330m... | ecosystem: Environmental > Aquatic > Freshwater > Lake...
CACCCTGCCCGAACCTCGTAGGTTAGGGTGGTAGAATAAGGCGTGGGCCTTTAAGATTCCGTCTTTTTGATAAACGCGACTGTCTTTAGGCGGCGATCGATGTGGTAATCGAGGAACTTGCGCAGAATCGCTTCGATCTCGCGGCCGACGGGTTCTGCGACCTTTATCTTCGACGCCTTGTCGAACGGCGAGGACTGCACATAACTGACAAATTTGACGCTCCCGGGGAGTATGGGACTCGACGCCCTGTCGGATGCGGCGCACCCGGCGCAGATGAGGCCGCCGTTCTTGAAACTGAATCTCGCCTTTTCGCCGGTATTCGAACCGCACGACGCGCAGTTTGCCAGTTCGGGCATCATGCCCAGAAGGCTCAGGACTTTGATCTCGAATATCCTGGCCACCCGCTTCGGGCTCGCGCCTGAAGACAGGAGCCTGAAGCTGTCGAGCAAAAGCTCGAATACTCCCGGATTTGGATCGGAAAGTTCGGCTACGGAATCGAGAAGCTCCGCCATGTACGCCGCATAGGAGAGCCTCGCAAGGTCGCTTCTGATGGGTTCAAAATAATCGACAAGGTCGCACTGCGATATCGTAAATATATCCGCGTGCTTTCTCTCGTAAAAGACAATCTCGTCGAGAGAGAGTATCTCGTAACAACCGCCGCCCGACGTCCCGCGGCCGCCCCGGACGCCGCGCACAATCCCCTTTATCTTGCCGAAATCTCTGGTGCAGAAAGTTAGGATGAGGCTCGTCTCTCTAAGATCCTGTTTTCGCAGGAGGATTGCTTCTGTCTTTTGGATAGCCATCTATCGCAGCAGCTGGAATACGAGGGTAGTTAAGAGGATGCCGAGAATGCCCCCCGCAATCACTTCCCATACGGTGTGGACGGCGTCCTTCACCCTATGGCGGGCGATCAAAAAGGCCAGTACGAAGGAGAGGATCACGACGATAGAATTATCGGTCATGAAAGTTATTATCGTCCATATGGAAAATGCCACAGCCGCGTGTCCCGAAGGCATCCCGCCCCTGAGCGGCGTACCCTTATGGAATATGAGCTTCCCGATTATTGTGGCACCGAAGACGAGTATGATCGAGATAAACGTTATGTGCCAGGGAGACTGCGTGATCCTTGTAATGCCCACCTCTACGGGGAACGGGAGGTGCCTGGAAAATACGGTGTAACCGACGATAACGGCATTTATCGCCGATATCAAAACAGCTCCGGCCGATACATCCTTGATGATCCTCGCAACGGGGTGGTATTCCGGCTTTATGACGTCGACTATCAACTCGATAGTAGTATTTATCATCTCCGTCATAAGAACGAAAGTTATAGCCATACAGAGAATGACGACATCCGCGAGAGAAAAGTTAAGATAGATGGCGAGCAGTACTATGAAGAGGGCGGCAAGAAAATGGATGCGCATGTTGCGTTCGGTCTTCAGAACGTACGCAAAACCTTCTACCGCCGCGTTAAAACTTTCGACAAATCTTCTTTCGTGCATATATGCTCCAGGATCTTTTTTTCGGCCATGCGCATTCTGACCCTGTCCGATGGCCGAATGTCATTATAGCCGGCTAGATGCAGTACGCCGTGAACGATATACAAGGCCAGTTCTCGCCCGATAGCGTTCCCGAAAGATTTGGCATTGGCCCGCGCCCTGTCGGCCGATATTATGATCTGCCCGACAAAGTTTTTCAAACCGAACTCGCGGGCATCAATTCTGAAACTCAATACATCGGTGAACCGGTCGTGCTTCTTATATATCCTGTTAAATCTCCTCATCGCCCGGTCACTGACAAAAGCTATCTCTATCGCGACAGGGTAGAATTTTTTGAGACGGCCGGCAGTCCTCCTGACTATCCTCTCGACCAGCCTCTTATTGATCCGGCACCGCCCGTTAAGATCCGCTATCTCTACCCGCACCCTTACCCTTGCTTACTCAGTTTGATATGCAGTTCCCGCAGCTGCTTCTCATCAACGGACGACGGAGCGCTCGTCATGGGACAAAACGCTTTCTGCGTTTTCGGGAACGCGATGACGTCACGGATCGACTCGCATCCCACAAAGAGCGTCATAAGCCGGTCGAGCCCGAATGCCACACCGCCGTGCGGCGGCGCGCCGAACCGGAATGCCTCAAGGAGAAACCCGAAACGGGCCTTGACCTCTTCGGCCTTAATACCGATCGTCTTGAATATCAGTTCCTGTAATTCCCTCTGGTGGATACGTATGCTGCCCGAGCCCATCTCCGCGCCATTGACGACCAGGTCATAGGATCTGGATCTGACCTTATCTAGGGACTCTCCTCGCTCGAGCAACCCAACGTCCTGCGGGTTAACCGATGTAAATGGATGGTGCTCCGATTCCCAGCGCCTCTCTTCATCATTGTATTTTAAAAGCGGAAAATCCGTAACCCACAGAAAATCGAAACGTTTCTCATCTATAAGATTGAGTTTCTTCCCGAGATGCTTCCTCAGGGCCGCCATGGCATCGTATGCTACTTTCTCTTTGTCAGCGACAATGAATATCATGTCTCCATCGGTTGCGCCGGCCATCTCTCTTATTCTGGCAAGCTCGGGCTTCGAAAAGAATTTGTCTATCTGAGAGGCAAGCGAGCCGCCCGCCGCCAAGAAATTCGCGAGCCCCTTCGCGCCATACTCCTTCACGAACTCTATAAGCTGGTCCGTCTCGCCTCTCGAATAAGCACCGCAGCCTTTGGCGCAGAGCGCGACCACCCTGCCGCCCTTAGCTATCACGTCCTGGAATATCTTAAACTGACAGTCCTTGACCGCTTCCGTTATCTCCGCAAGCTCCAGGCCGAACCTCGTATCCGGTTTGTCACAACCATATCTGGCCATGACATCGACATACTTTAGTTTTGGAAAAGGCGTCGTAAGGTCCACACCCATCGCTTCCTTAAAGAGCCTCTTCATCAGCCCTTCGGATATCTCGTAAATATCCTCCTCTGTCACGAAAGACATCTCAAGGTCGAATTGGGTAAATTCCGGCTGCCTGTCCGCGCGCAGGTCTTCATCGCGAAAACACTTCGCTATCTGAAAATATCTGTCGAGTGAGGAGACCATCAATATCTGCTTGAATAACTGCGGCGATTGAGGCAGCGCGTAGAACATGCCCGGATTGACGCGCGAAGGCACCAGATAGTCGCGGGCGCCTTCCGGCGTGGACTTGGTCAGTATCGGCGTCTCCACCTCAACGAAACCCCTCTCGTCGAAATAGTCGCGCGCGGCCTTGCAGACCGCGTGCCTCAACCTCAGGCTCTTCTGCATGGACGGCCTGCGAATGTCGAGGTATCTGTATTTGAGGCGCGCCTCTTCGGAGATGACAGTATTGTCCGATACTTCAAACGGGGGCGTTTCGGCTTTATTCAAAATCTGGATGGAATCGACCCGTATCTCAATGAGGCCCGTCGGTATCTTTGTGTTCTCCGTACCCTTGGGCCTCCCACCGACCATACCTTCCACCTTTACCACGAACTCCGCGCGAAGGTCTTCCCCTGCCTTATGAATATCGGCGCCGAGAGCCGGATCGAAGACTATCTGCGTTATGCCGTAGCCGTCCCGCAGGTCTATAAATACGAGACTGCCGTGGTCTCTGCGGCTCGATACCCATCCGCAGAGAATGGCTTTCTTTCCTATGTCCTTATCGGTCAGTTGACCACAGGTGTGCGTCCTCAGCATAATCTTTTCCTTATCTCCTCTTTGACAGAAGCCAGGGCCACCGCAATCTGGCCTTTCTCCTCCATGTCCTTAATAACAATATTACCGGCATTGAGCTCCTCATCCCCCAGGATCAATACCAGGGCCGAGCCGTTTTTGTCGGCGGAGCGCATCTGGGACTTGAGCGATGCATCTTTGATATCGGTGAGCGTGACTATGCCCAGAGGCCGAAGTTCCTCGGCCAGTTTCAAGCCCTCGATCTTGGCCCGATCGCCGAGCGTCGCTATATAGACCGTCTTCCTGCCGGGCGAAGGCCTGCATTTATCGCCGAGCGCCAATATGACCCTTTCCAGGCCGATGGCAAAACCGATCGCTCCTACGTCGGGCCCGCCCATCTCCCTGACGAGAGCGTCGTACCTGCCGCCTGCCGCCAGCGCGTCCTGTCCGCCGAGAGCCGGATGGCTCACCTCGAACACAACGCCCGTATAATAATCGAGCCCCCTCACGAGATTCTTCGCCTCGCTAAACCCGACCCCAAGGCCGTTGAGGCCTTTCTTTGTCTTCTCAAAATGACTGCCGCATTTATCGCAAAGGCTGTCGAGGACGTTCGGCGCGCCCCTCAGAACCTGAATACATGATTCGTTCTTGCAGTCGAGGACCCTCAGAACATTCCTCTCCATCCTCGCTTTGCAATCCTCACAGAGCCTCGCCTTCTCTTCTTTTAAATAATCGGCGAGCTTTGCGTTAAATTTATCTTTGTCGTCCTTGCATCCGAGGCTGTTGATCTTCATCGTAAAACCATCGAGGCCGAATGCCTTCAGCATCCGATCCAACCGGGTGATGACCTCGATATCCGCATAATGGGAAGATGTCCCTATGATCTCGACGCCGACCTGATGAAATTGTCTGAGGCGGCCCTTCTGCGGACGTTCGGCCCTGAACATGGGCCCGATACAATACAACTTCGATTCTGACGAGACCTGGTCGAGCGAATGTTCGATATATGCGCGGACGATCGGAGCCGTTCCTTCAGGCCGCATGGTGAGCGAGCGGTCTTTTCTGTCGCTAAAAGTGAACATCTCCTTTTTGACTATGTCGGTATCCTCACCGATGCTGCGGGTAAAGACCGCCGTGTCTTCCAACATAGGAGTACGTATCTCGCAGTAGCCGGACGACTCAAGCTCTGATCGAGCAATCCTCTCAAGCTCCTGCCACATGCGCACATCCTGCAGCAATATATCTTCCATCCCCTTTACGCTCTGATACTTCATATCTGCTCCTGAAATTTTCGAAGAAAATTTCATCCCGAGCCGCCCGCTATCCCTAAGGGCGGCGAGGGACTACCTCATTTCACTCTCTTCTTCATCACCATTCCCGCCCTAAACGACACTACCTTTCGCTCCGGAATAGCTACGACAGTCCCCGTCTTCGGATTCCGCCCCACCCTCGGCTTTCTCGACTTTACCTTGAAGACCCCGAAATTCCTGAGCTCGACCGTCTCGCCCTTATTAAGGGCGGCTATTATAGAATCGAGCGTCTTCTGCACGACCTTCTTCACGACGGTCTGTCTTAAATTTGCATCTTCCGCGATCTTCAGTACGATATCTTTTTTAGTCATGGCCGGCACTCCTCTCGAACATTCGTTTAAAAAACACTCCTACAGGGTTGAACCCCCCCACCCTTCTCCTTCTGCTCTCAAACCTTTCCAGAATATTATTGAGAAATACATAAGAATCTCTCCAGTCGTCGTTCAGCTTCTTCAGATTACTCTCCGATATGAACCTGACATTATCGACCGAGAGAACGTCGCTCACCGGATCCGTCATTCTCGAGTGCGGCGCATACCGGAAATCGAGCGAGGACCGCATCTGGGTGTACCTATCCGTTATCGTCCGCTTTGTTTCGAGAAACTTTTTCTCGTCATCTTCGGTTATTATACCCTTCCCTATGAGGCCGTCGTAAATAGAATGCAATTTACCCCATACCTCAAGAAAGGTCTTCAACGATTTTATGCCAGATTCGGTCTTTCTGTCAATCATAACTTTCTCATACCCTGAAACTTACGACGTCGTGTCCGAATATCTTCTCCACATCCCGCACGAGCCCGTCATGGGGTTCAACGGCCAGGTTCTTGCCGGCCGAAACGACAGTCTTTTTTCCATCAGGCTTTCTGAAGCTCAGGTAGACCTGCGCCCTCCCAGGATAGCGCATGAGTACTTTTTTTAGTTTATCGAGGCTGGTTTTGTCGAGGCCGGCGATGACCAGGTCTACGAGGACCGCTTTCGTGTACTTGGTCTGAGCCGTCTCAAGGGCCGTTATCTCGTTGGCGACTATTTTTGGCTCCTCTTCGCGGGCGTTTATCCGCCCTTGTATGAATACCATACCCTCCTGCTTGATAAAGGCGGCTGCCTTGACAAAGGTGCTGGGGAATACCAGGACCTCGACCGTCCCTTCGAGATCCTCGAGAGTCACTATAGCCATCTTCTCGCCTGTCCTGCGGGTCGTCGTAAACTTGACCTTGCTCAGTATTCCGCCTATCAGGACCTCTTCCCCGTCCTGCCTGCCTTTGAGTTCGGTCGTCTTGCATGTGGAAAAAGTATTCAGGACCTTTTCAAACCTTGCCAACGGATGCTTTGTGACATAGAAGCCGAGCAGCTCCTTCTCGTAAGCCAACAGCTGGTTTTCCGGCCACTCCGGGATGTTGGGCGTCTCCTGGAAGGTCTTCTTGAAATTTTCCTCGTCCTCGAACTTGTCAAAGAAGGAGAGCTGGCCGATCATCCTGTCCTTCTGGACCCCGCCGGCCGCCTCAAGCGCCTTGTCGACCATCGCCAACAGCTGCGACCGGAAGAGCCCCATCGAATCCATCGCGCCGCATCTTACCAGGCTCTCTATGACTTTCCTGTTGCAGAGCCGCGAGTCGACCTTCTCCGTGAAATCGTATATCGACTTGAACTTTTCGCCGCTCTTCCTTACCGAGATAATGGAATCGATCGCGCCCTGCCCGACGTTCTTCACCGCGACGAGGCCGAACCGCACCGACCCGCCGATGACCGTAAAGTTGGCAAGGCTTTCATTTATGTCGGGCGGCAGGATCTTGATCGTCATCCTCTGCGCCTCATTTATGTACATGGCTATCTTGTCGAGATTGTCTTTCTCGCTGGTCAGAAGCGCCGTCATGAACTCGACCGGGTAGTTCGCCTTGAGGTACGCCGTTCTGTAGCTGATGAGCGCGTATGCCGCCGAATGTGATTTATTGAAACCGTAACCCGCGAAATGTTCTATCTGAGCGAATATCCCCTCCGCGGTCTTTCTGTCTATGGAGTTATTTTTTATGCATCCGTCCACGAAATGCTGGCGCATCTGGGCCATGATCTCGGGCGTCTTCTTCGCCATCGCCCGGCGCAGGTTGTCGGCCTGGGCGAGCGAAAATCCCCCGAGGTTCGACACTATCCTCATCGCCTGTTCCTGATAGAGTATGACGCCGTATGTTTCGCGGAGTATCGGTTCGAGCATCTTATGGTCGTATTTGAAAGTCGTCTCACCGTGCTTGCGCTTCATGAAATCGTCAAGCATGCCCGAGCCAATCGGGCCGGGCCGGTAGAGCGCCAGAAGCGCTATTATATCCTCGAACTTTTCCGGATTCAGCTTTTTCAGAAGGTCCCTCATGCCGGAACTTTCAAGCTGGAACACGCCTATCGATTCCGCGGCGGCAAGCAGCTTGTACGTCTTCTTGTCATCCAACAGTACATTGTCTATATCGACATTGACGCCTCTGGTGCGCCGGATTATCTTTATCGCCTCGCTTATAACGGTGAGGGTCCTAAGGCCCAGCATGTCCATCTTGAGGAGGCCTATCTTCTCGATGGAGGTCATCGGATAGGCGGACGTTGTCTGCCCCTCCTGGATTTTGTAAAGCGGGACGTAATTCACAAGCTCTTTTTCGCTTATGACTATACCGGCCGCATGGGTGGACGCGTGGCGGGTGAGCCCCTCCAGGACGAGGGACGTGTCGATAAGCTGCGCTATCTTCGGATCGTTATTGTACAGATTACGAAGTTCCGGCTCGCGTTTGAGGGCATCGCTGAGCGTTATTTTGAGGTCATTGGGGACGAGTTTGGCTATCTTGTCGCAATCGACGTACGGTACACCGAGCGCCCTGCCAGTGTCGCGTATAACGGCCTTGGCGAGCATTGTTCCGAACGTTATTATCTGAGCGACGTTATTTTTCGAATATTTTTTAACAACATAATCGATGACCTCCTGCCGCCGTTCATAGCAAAAATCGATATCGATATCCGGCAGGCTGATGCGCTCGGGGTTGAGAAACCGCTCAAAGAGCAGATCATATTTCAGCGGGTCTATATCCGTTATGCCGAGCGCGTAACTGACTACGCTTCCGGCGGCGCTTCCCCTGCCCGGGCCGACAGGTATGCCGTTCTCTTTTGCGTAATGGACAAAATCCCAGGCTATCAGAAAGTAACTGGTATATCCAAAGTTCTGTATGATCTTCAACTCATATTCAACCCTGTTGATAACGGTCTTGTCATCATCCGGATAGCGCGTCTTGAGGCCGCTATATATGAGTTCACGGAAGAATGACTCCTTTGTCTTGCCCTCAGGAACCTTGTATTCAGGCAGGCGCGCCCGCTTGAAATCGAGCTCGAGGTTGCATTTCTCGGCTATGGCTATCGTGTTCTTCATCGCGTCCGGGGCTACCGAGCCGAAGGACCTGGCCATGTCTTCCCTGGTCTTGAAATAAAATTCGTCCGTCTGGAGGCGCATCCGGTTGGGATCATCTATGGTCGTCTGGGTCTGGATACACAAAAGGACCTCGTGAGCCGTGGAGTGGTCCTTCTCAATATAATGCACGTCGTTGGTCGCGACAAGCCCGAGGCCGAAGTCCTTGGAAAGTTTTATCAGCTCCTGATTCACCTTATCCTGTTCGGGGATATGATTATCCTGTATCTCAAGGTAATAGTTTTCTTTACCAAAGATGCTTTTATATTCATCGATTACTTTCTTGGCCTGGTGGGTCTGCCCGGTATTGATAAGGTGCGGTATCTCGCCCTTGAGGCAGGCCGAAAGACAGATCAAGCCATCTTTGTGTTTTGCGAGGATATCCTTGTCTATGCGGGGCCTGTAGTAAAATCCCTCGAGAAATCCCATCGAGACCAGACGCATCAGATTCTTGTAGCCGGTCTCGTTTTTTGCCAGGAGGACAAGATGGTATGAGGCATCGTGAATACCGTGGCTCGATTTCTCAAATCGGGATTCGGGCGCTATGTAGACCTCGCTTCCGATGATCGGTTTGACGCCGTTCTTCATGGCGAGGTCATAGAACTCTATCGCGCCGAACATGTTGCCATGGTCAGTGATTGCGCAGGCGGGCATGCGGCAGTCTTTTATCTTGCGGACGAGCGCGTCAAGCCGGCACGCGCCGTCAAGCAGGCTGTACTGGGTGTGTACGTGTAAGTGGACGAAGTCGGAGTGATTCATTGTGAGGCTCTAAGCAATGCGTTAGTGGCAAAACGACTGACTCTTTACTTACCCATTCCCACGCGCTGGGCGGCCTGGAAGACCTTGCCTTCAGTCTGTATGGACGGGGCGATGATGATCTCGGTCTTTTGCATCTCTTTGATGTTCTTAACGCCGACCGAGCCCATCGATGTCTGCAGGGCGCCCATCAGGTTCTGTGAACCGTCATCGACTTTTGCGGGGCCGAAGAGAATCTCCTCAAGCGTACCCGTGACGCCGACCCTGATGCGCGTACCGCGCGGAAGGTTCGAATGAGGTGTGGCCATGCCCCAGTGATAACCGCGCCCCGGGGCCTCTTTGGAGCGAGCGAATGCGGAGCCGACCATAACGGCGTCCGCGCCGCAGGCAAAGGCCTTGCATATATCCCCGCCCGATGACATTCCACCGTCGGTTATAATAGGGACGTATCTTTTCGACTTCTTGAAATAATGGTCTCTGGCGGCTGCGCAATCGACGGTTGCCGTGACCTGTGGAACGCCTATACCGAGCACTCCGCGAGTCGTACACGCCGCGCCCGGGCCAATGCCGACCAGAAGGCCGCTTATACCCGTATCCATGAGCTCAAGAGCGACCTCGTAGGTGACGCAGTTGCCTATAATGACAGGTATCTTTGTCGATTTGCAGAATTTTTTAAAATCGAGGGCCTCGTAACTCTTCGAGACATGCTTGACTGTAGTGACCGTGGACTGCACCAGGAACAGGTCGGCGCCAGCTTCCTCGGCGATCTTCACGTACTTATCGGCTTTCTGCGGGATCGCGCTCACAACGGCAGGAACCTTCGCCGCCTTTATCTCCTCTATCCTTTTCGCGATGAGTTTCTCTTTGACCGGCTCTGAGTATAAGCTCTGGACAAGCTCGGTCGCTTTTTCGGGAGTGGCCTCGGCTATCTTGTCGAGGACCTCGTTCGGGTTCTCGTAGCGTGTCTGAACACCTTCAAGGTTCAAGACCGCGATTCCACCCATCTTGCCCATGGCTATCGCGAATTTGACATCGACTACTCCATCCATCGCCGCGGCAAGTATCGGCACATCATACTTTTTTCCGCCGATCTGCCATGATGTGTCCACGTCGCCGGGATTAATAGTTATTCTGCCCGGAACAAGCGCTATCTCGTCAAATCCGTAGCAACGCCTTGCCTTTCTCTCCACTCCGATATAGAATTGTGCCATTGCGCTCCCCTTTGTAGATTTTTTTTAGTATTAGGTAT
>Ga0208325_1000525_pt1 | contig 10378 bp, 8 predicted proteins | sample PL_2010_330m_FD_185486 | JGI IMG/M metagenome (GOLD analysis project Ga0208325, IMG submission 185486) | Freshwater microbial communities from Powell Lake, British Columbia, Canada to study Microbial Dark Matter (Phase II) - PL_2010_330m... | ecosystem: Environmental > Aquatic > Freshwater > Lake...
TTGTCATTTTAAATAAACATTTCGAAATAGGGTTCCGCGATCTTATTGAAACTTTTACTCAAAGCGGGAATTTACCGCCTTTACTTTCTGAAATACTTTCGTTTTTTACGGCTAAAGCCATTGATATCCAAACCGGCGGAGTTGAATTCTCTGAATCTAAACAGTGGCTGAATATCTGGTGGCCGGCTGATGAATTAATGTTTATTAAATTGTGCGCGGAAAATAAAATAAACAGATTTTATGAAGAAGCGGAAGACGTGTTAGCCGTTTTATTGGAAATGAAGAAAATTCATGTTCGCGGAACAATTCTTAACGAAACCATGGTTTTAAACAAAAGTTTAATTAAGATGCCCCATCAGGAAGGAAGCTTCAATCGGGAATTTTCATACAACATATGGGATGCTTATCGCGCGGGTTTGAAGGGAGAGGAACTTTCTCTTAAGACCGGCGGATATTGGTACGCGGTGGATCGCGAAACTTTGAGGTGGAATTCATGGGAAGATTGGTGTCGGGAAGTGGTTTGGTACGGGAATAAAAAGGGAGCATATATTTATGCCTGTAAGGCATCCGGTTTCGAAAAACAGTTAAGATTTGAAAAAATATAGTCAGGCAGTTTGATATTTTTGGAGGAAAAATAATGTCAATGAGGATAAAAGATGTTAGAAATAGGAAAATCGATCTTTTGTTGATCACTCCAAGTTCCGATTATAAAAAACGGAGACGGGAATTGATGGGGAGGCGGATAGAAGAAGATATTGTGGTGCAAAATTCACCGGCGCCCGGAATAGGCTATTTAATTGCCGTCGCGAAACAGAACAACGCGAAAGTCAAATATATTGATATGATCGCGGAATATACTTCCATCGAACAATTACTGCGGTATATCAGCGAACAAAAACCCGCGTTGGTCGGGTTTACATCAATGACCGTGCAGATAAATGACGCCGGCGCCATCGCGAAAGAAATAAAAAAACAGTTTCCGGAAGTTTCAATATGTATCGGTGGAATTCATCCGACGGTTATGCCGAAAGAAACATTAGAGGAGTTTGACGGGTTTGACTTTGTTGTTTGCGGTGAGGGCGAATATGTTATGACTAAAGTTCTTGACGCGCTCAAAAACGGTTCGAATATTGAAGAAATCAAAGGTGTGATAACTCGCGAGAAAGAGGATTGTTCGTTTGATTTGATAGAAGATCTTGACGCGTTACCTTTTCCCGCGTGGGAAGAACTGAATTTAGATAGATATACGGGAGTTTTTCCGCACCGCAGGAAATTGGAGCTTCCCATGTGTACCTCGAGAGGATGTCCCAATTCCTGCATATTTTGTGTCCAGCAATATGGCAGAAGAAGGCGACAGCGTTCCGTCGCGTCCGTAATCAGTGAAATTGAACGCAATATCAGTGATTTCGGGTGTGACGCGATCGCTTTCATAGATGACACCTTTCTTATTGACGTAAAGTGGGGTTATGAGCTTTTTAACACGATGATAGAGCGAGGGATAAATAAAAAAATAACCTGGGCTTGTGAATTTCGTGTGGATGCCGCGAGTCCGGAACTCCTGCGTTTAATGAAGAAAGCGGGCTGCTATTATATATTTTTTGGTATTGAAAGCGCGAATGAGAATATTTTAAAAACCGTTAAAAAGAATCTTAACATTGATCAGGTAAAAAACACCGTTAAATGGTGCCAAGATGTGGGAATAGTTCCTTGCGGAAGTATCATTATCGGACTTCCGGGTGAAACGGAAGAGACTGTGACCGAATCAATCAAATTTGCTCAAGGTCTGAATCTGTATTCAATAACATTTCCAATGGCGGTTCCGTTTCCCGGAACGGTTTTAAGAGACTTGGCTTTAAAACGGGAATATGGACTTAAAATATTGACGAATAACTGGAGTGATTACGGCAAACAATATCCGGGTGTAATGGATAGCGATCATTTGAGTATGGGCAGACTAAAAGAATTACAAGATTTTGCCTATAAATGTTTGCCCAAAAAGAAAATAAATGTTTATATCGCGAAAATGGAAAAAGGGCAGATTGTAAGGGGCTCTCAAACTCATGTACATTAACAATAAACTAATTTTTTTGGCCGGAGCGACCGGGACTGTCGGAAGTAATATCGCGGAATATATTCTTGATAATTATCCGACAGCGAGAATAAGAGGCACTTACAGACAAACGAAACCGTTTATAAAGCATGAACGGATGGAATTTGTCAAAGGCGATTTAAGAAAGCAAGAGGATTGTAGAAGAATGGTGAAAGGTTGTGACGCTGTGATCATGGCGGCGTCTCAGTCCGCGAGTTCGGAAAATTTTACGGCGTATCCCTGGAAATTTTTAAATGACAATATAATAATGAACGCCCAGATGCTTGAGGCGTTTTATTTAGAAAATATAAAGCGAATTGTTTATATCGGAACGTCCGCCGTTTATCAGGAGTTTCAAGGACACATAAAAGAAAACGAATTGGACATGAACAAGGAATCCCATCACACCTATCTTGGTGTTACCTGGATAGCACGATTTGTTGAAAAACTATGTCAATTCTGGCACGAAAAGACGGGAATGGAAATAATTATTGTGCGTGCCGCTAATATTTTCGGACCGAACGCGCGAGAAGGCGTTACGGAGTATTTTGTTCCCGCGATTATTCGTAAGGCTATTCGAAAAATGGATCCGTTCGAAGTGTGGGGGAGCGGTGACGTTACCAGGGACATTATATACTCACAGGATTTTGCCAGAGCCATTGCCATGATGCTGGATAATTTGAAAATAAAGTTTGATGTTTTTAATATCGGTTCGGGAATAAAAACAACTGTTGATGATGTTGTTAAATTGGCTCTAAATCACGCGCGGCATAAACCTTCAAAAATTAATTACGATATAAGCAAGCCGACCACAATTAAATTTCGGGCGCTTGACGTATCCAAAGCAAAAATAATGCTTGGTTGGCAACCAGAGTTTTCGATATCGGAGGGTATTAAAAAGACCGTTGATTGGATGACAGAAAACGAAGAGAAACAGAATAAATGAAAAGAAAACTCCTAATATGCGGAAGTACCGGATTTATAGGCAGAAATGCCGCGGAAATTATCGCGGAAAATGATAATTTTGAAGTTTATGGAACGTATCACAGATCCGAACCGTTAGATAACCCTAAAATCAAAATGATAAGGGCGGATCTTACGAATAAAAATGATGTTGATAACGCTATAAAGGGAAAAGACATAGTTATTCAGGCGGCGGCGAACACCTCAGGAGCTAAAGACATAAACGCGCGGCCTCATTATCATGTTACTGATAACGCTATTATGAACGCGCTTATTTTTAGAAGCGCGTATTATCATAAAGTGTCGCACTTCATATTCCCCAGCTGTACAACTATGTACGAGTCAAGTGATGTGCCTGTCAAAGAGAGCGATTTTAACGCGAATAGGCAGATGAATCCCAACTATTTCGGAGGCGCGTGGACGAAAGTTTATAATGAAAAAATGTGTGAATTTTATTCGAGGATAGGTTCTACAAAGTATACGGCTTTACGCCATTCGAACATATACGGTCCTTACGATAAATTCGATCTTGAAAAATCCCATGTTTTCGGGGCAACGGTAACTAAGGTTATGACCGCGAAAGAGGGAGCTAATATCAGTGTATGGGGCTCTGGCGAAGAAGAAAGAGATCTTTTGTATGTTTCTGATTTGATAAGTTTTTTTCAAAATGTTATCGAAAAACAAAATTCTAAATTTGAACTTTTTAATGCTGGATACGGCAGTTCCATTTCGGTGAAAGATTTAGTGCGGAAGATTATTCTGCTTTCAGGTAGGGATCTTGATGTGGAGTATGACATTACAAAACCGACAATCAAAACAAAGATTTGTCTTGATTCAACCAAAGCGAAAGATCTGCTCGCGTGGTGTGCTGAAATTTCTCTGGATGAAGGCATAAAAAAGACTTTAAAATGGTATGCGGAGAATATCGCAACTGTAAAGGTATAAGAACTTTATGTTGAATGTAGGATTTGTTTTTCCCAGCAGTGATTATCTATTCGACCCGTTTAAGGGGGATCCGCATACGCATTTTCAAATTTTGACCATACTCGAAGAGCATTTCGGTGACCGGATCAATGTGACGCTTATTGATCTAAGGGGTATCAAAAAAGAATTCGCGGTTTATCATATTCCAACTTGTGATGTATATCTTTATTCCGTGTATACCCTTGATTATCATGAACAAGTTTCGATTGTAAGCGCTTTACGCGCGCGCTGGCCGGAAGCGAAACATATCGCGGGCGGACCTCACGCGACGGTGTTTAGGGATGAATGTTTAAACACATTTGATTCTCTCGTCATCGGAGACGGTGAGCATTCCATAATAGAAGCTCTTAAAGATATTATGGATTCAACTCTCAAGAAAGTTTACGTACAGGAAAAGCCGGTAGATATTAACCAGTTTCCATATCCTAAAAGAAAATATTTGCCGAAATCAACAATCGCGCGTAAAGGGCTCGTAAATTTAAAACATAAGAAGGGATATGGCGAGCTTTTGAGCACTACCGTGATATTCAGCAGGGGCTGTCCCTATGGATGCCATTTCTGTGCTATGCCTCAGATAAAGGAGTATGCTCCGGGAATTCGGTATAGAGATCCCGGTCTTATAGAAGAGGAAATAGAATATCTTAAAAGTGAGTACGGGATCCAAGGGATAAGCCTTCTTGATGAGATTGGTATACCTTTGGTTCGAGAAAAGGCAATCCCTTATTTAGAGGCGATTGGTAGAACCGGAATTGTGTGGAGAGGGCAGTGCCGGGTGGACGGAATAACTCCCGAATACGCTAAACTTGCCGCTGAATCCGGATGCGTTACGATGTGTCTTGGAGTTGAGAGTGTTTCTCAGGCGTCGTTAGACAGCATAAACAAGAAAGTTGACGTAGAAAGAGCGAAAGACACAATAAGGCTTCTTAAAGAGAATGGTATTGAGACCAGAGTTTACATGATCATGGGGCTCCCGGCCGAGCCGGCGGATATTGTGGAAAAGACATGGGATTTTATTACGGAAACCGAACCTACTTCAGTTTATCTTTCCATGTTTACCGTTAGACCCGGAACGGAAATATTCAACAATCCAAAAAAGTTTGGTATAAAGCGTGTCAATAAAGACTGGGATAAAACCATGCATCTGTACTCAAGGTATGACAAAGAAGATCCAACCCTCACGTTCGAATATGAAGATAAAACTCCATGGGGACCAGGCGCGAGCAGTAAAGAAATTGTTGATAATTATCTAAAACTGCAGGAAAAAATAAAAGAATATGGGTTTGGTCCGCTTTAGGAGACAGCTTGTTACGAGTCTATAACTCCGCGAAACAATAAAGAATTTTTATGAAGATATTGCTAATTAATCCGCCTATTCCTCTTTCATATTACAATAGGGAGTTTTACGTTCCTTCCGGGCTTTTGTGTTTAGCCGGCGCGTTACAAAAGAACACTGAAGAAGTAGAACTATTGGATTTAAAGATTTATAACAAAATTGAAAATTCAAATAATCTGGAAGAGTTTTACGGATTTTATACGGATATATTGCTTAAGAAAATTGCAAAGTTCAGGCCTGATGTAATAGGTTTCGGATGTTTGTATTCCGGTCATTTCCCGGATGTACTGAAATTTTCGGACGCGATTAAACGGCAATTTAAGGACATTCCTATCATGCTGGGAGGGATTCACGCTACTATTTATCCTTTTGAGATTTTAAACAATTGCTCTTCTATCGATTGGATAATTTTGGGAGAGGGGGAACAGACAATAATTCAGGTCGTGAATACTGTTAAGAATAAGAACTTCGAGTTTGAAAAAATAAACGGGTTTGCTTTTAGAGAAAACGGAAAAATAATTATAAATCCCAAAACACAGTTTATTCATGATCTTGATTCCATTCCTTTTTCGGCTTATGAGCTAATAAAGTTGAAAGATTATTATGTAGATACGAGCCAGTGGCATAATCCCAAAAAACTATCTATAAACACTTCAATACCGCTTGTAACAAGTAGAAGTTGTCCGAACCGTTGTAATTTTTGTTCTATGTTTATGGTCATGGGTCCGATGTGGAGGGCGAGATCTCCTGAAAATGTTGTTAGTGAGATAGAATATTTGTATAAAAAACATGATCAGAGACACTTTTCGTTTATGGATGACAATCTCACCTTAAGTAAAGCGCATATCATGGGGATTTGTGATCAGATTATAAAGAGAAAATTAGATATTCATTTTGAAACGCCAAATGGTGTCGCGATGGCTACTTTGGACGAAGAAGTGCTGGATGCCATGGTTTCAGCGGGGTTAACGCGAATCAATCTTGCGATAGAAAGCGGGTCCGATTATATCCGCAATAAGATAATGGGAAAAAACCTTAAAAGGGAAAACATTTTCAAAATTATCAACCTTATAAGAAAATATAAACAGCTGTATGTAAAGGCGTTTTTTATTATCGGAATGCCTGAAGAAACTAAAGAAACGTTGCTGGAAACATATGAGATGATTAACGATATTGGTGTCGATAGAGTGTATTTACATAATGTCGTTCCGTTTCCCGGTACAAGAGTGTTTGAACAGGCCAGAAGAGACAATTTGCTTGTGAATATTAACGTTGAGAATTTATATAAGTCGGATGAGTTATATCTAACCAATTTTAAGCGGGTTTTTATCAAACCTTATGAACTGGAAGTTTCTGATATATTAAAATTCAGAACTAAATGTGAGGCGCTACTTGCCGGGAAGAAGTCCCAAAAAATAGAGTTACAGGAGACATGAAGGTGAGATTGACAGAAAAAGCGATAATCGGAAAAAATCATGGGAGATGGAACAATAGACGTGAATCACAAAGAAATGCCTATAGCTAAAAAACTTAGAATGCATATTTCGTTTGAGTCGAATAAATAAGATAAGAGTCAAGAATCGAAAGGTTAACGGAGGCTTAAAGAAGATAAATTATGCCGATTAGAAATGAAGTTTTAAAGAGTTTCGAAGGAAGAAATATTTTAATTACCGGCGGAACCGGTATGATCGGCAGGCAAGTTGTTGATCTGCTTGAAGGTGCCGGCGCGCGTATAAAAATAGTGTCTTTGGACCGTTTGGTCGTTAGCGAAAAATGTGAACATGTTTACGGAGATCTGACAGATTTTAATTTTTGTAAAAGTATTTGTAAAGATATGGATTTTGTGTTCCATGTCGCGGGTATAGGAGCTTCTGTAAAAGCAATAAAATCAAAAATTGCGAGTCATTTCGTGCCTTTACTGATGATGAGTACAAATGTACTCGAAGCGTCCAGATTAGAGAAGGTAAAAAAAACCGTATTTGTGAGTTCTGTCGGAGCTTATCAGGATGCGGAAGTTTTTATTGAATCTGAATACAGGCTGGACACAATTCCAATGGATTTTGCCGGATGGGCAAAAAGAATGGCCGAAGCGCAGATATATGCTTATAAAACGGAATATGGATTAGAGAATATGGCTATTGTAAGGCCGCCCAACGTGTATGGCCCCGGGGATAATTTTCATCCTGAAAATTCATTGGTGATTCCGTCTCTTTTATACCGTATTTACAAAAAAGAAAATCCCCTTGTGGTATGGGGGGATGGTTCCAGCATAAGAGATTTTGCTTATAGCCGGGATATTGCGGAAGGCATTGTTTTGGCTTTATACTACGGTACGAGATCAGGGTTTGTTAACCTGGGAAGCGACAATCCTTGCACTGTAAAAACATTAGTCGAAACACTCCGCAGTTTTCTGAATTTTGATTATGTTTTTGATGCTTCAAAACCCAAAGGTGTTGCCAAGAGAATTATGGATCTTTCTCTGGCGAGAAAAAAAATTCATTATAATCCAACAACCTCACTCGAGGACGGGTTGAAAAAAACTTGGGATTGGTTTATAAAACATCCCGATGAACACTTAAAAAAGGTTAATTATTTTCAAGAAAAGTAGTTTATTCGATAGTGCTCTGTTAAAGAACTTTTGATACTTTTTTGTCATCCTCGCGGAGGCGGGGATCTGTGATATGCCTATGTTATAGATTCCCGCCTTCGCGGGAATGACAGAGTTGAGTGATGTATACGACGTTATTTAACGTGGCACGAGTTTGTGATTGCGTAATAACATTTACAATCCAATGGAAGGGTTAGTATGATCATCAGTAGAACTCCATTCCGTATTTCATTTTTCGGCGGAGGGACAGATTATCCTGTGTGGTATAACGAAAACGAAGGGGCCGTTATTTCCGCCTCTATAAACAAGTATTGTTATATAACTTGCAGATATCTGCCGCCGTTTTTTGATTATAAATACAGGATAATATATTCCCAAAGGGAAGCGGTAAACGAACTTTCGGAAATAAATCATCCTTCGGCGAGAGAGTGTTTAGGTTTTATTAATTTGGAAAAAGGCGTGGAAGTGCATCATGACGGAGATTTGCCGGCAAGAACAGGTTTAGGTTCAAGTTCATCTTTTACTGTGGGCCTGCTTAACGCTTTATACGCCTTAAAGGGTAAAATGGTGAGTAAAAAACATTTGGCTCTTGACGCGATTCATGTGGAGCAGGAACGAATTAAAGAACATGTGGGGTCACAAGATCAAACGATTGTCGCTTTTGGCGGATTTAATAAGATCAAGTTTTCGAAAAACAACAATATAGAAGTGAAACCCATAACAATAAACTCTGAACGCCTGCAATATTTTCAAAAGCATCTAATGCTGTTCTTTACGGGTTTTTCCAGAATGGCCTCAGATATAGCTAAGGAACAGATAGCCCAAACTCCAAACAAAAAAAAAGAATTAAAGGCCATGCATGAAATGGTTGACTTTGCGATTAATATTTTGAATAGCGGGAGTACCCATCTCGATGAATTTGGAAAACTTCTCAATGAAAATTGGAAACTAAAGCGCGGATTAACATCAAAGATTACAACGGCGGCTATTGATGAGATTTATGATGTTGCTTTAAGAGCGGGAGCAACCGGAGGGAAACTGTTAGGCGCCGGAGGCGGCGGATTTCTTCTATTTTTTGTTAAACCCGAATTTCAATCCAAAGTTAGAGAAGCATTGAATAAATTGCTATATGTTCCTTTTAAATTTGACAATTTGGGCAGTCAAATAATTTATTACGGGCCGGAGCATTAATTTTTGCTTTAAGGCCATATTTGTTTGAAGTTAAAGAAACTTTACAATGTGAATTAAAAATCGTTAACAAAAGAATATCGAGAGTTATAAATGAGCGAAAGAAAATTTAAAAAGATCCTTATTACGGGTATTTCAGGATCCGGCGGAAGTTATTTGGCGGAGTTTATTGCCGAAAATCACCATGATGTTGAGATCCATGGAATTTCAAGATGGCACAGCACTTCGACAAACCGGAATTTGGAAAATATTTCAGATAAAGTCAAAGTGCATGAGTGCGATTTAAATGATTTAAGTTCCGTTTTCAGGATAATGACGGAAATAAAACCGGATGGGATTTTTCATTTAGCCGCGAATGCTAATGTAAGAGCATCGTTCACTACACCCTTAGCTGTCTTGAACAACAATATTATGGGCACGGCCAATCTTTTGGAAGCGGTCCGACTAAGCGAAATTACTCCGATTATTCAGATTTGCAGTACTTCCGAAGTGTATGGGCAAGTGGATCCCAAAAATGTGCCAATAAAAGAAAATTGTCCGTTTAATCCCGCTTCGCCTTACGCGGTTTCTAAAACAACGCAAGATCTTTTGAGCTATTCGTATTATTTAAGCTACGGCATGAAGATTGTCAGAACCCGGATGTTTGCTTATTTGAATCCGCGCAGGATGGATCTTTTCGCGACGTCCTTTGCTATGCAGGTAGCAAGAATAGAATTGGGTTTGCAGAAAGAATTGTTGCATGGTAATCTGGATTCGGTTCGAACTATTATAGACGTCAGAGACGCAATGGAGTCATATTGGATTGCTCTTGCCAAAGGCAGGATCGGAGATGTTTACAACATCGGAGGGCTTACAACAGTAACAGTCGGAGAATTCTTGAATATTTTAAAGAAAAAAGCGAAATGCGATATTCCAACCAAAGTAGATCCGGATCTTTTAAGACCGGCGGATGTAACTTTACAAATACCTGACATTAGTAAGTTTCAAGAAGAAACAGGTTGGAAACCAAAATATACCTTTGATGAAAGCGTGGAATTTCTTTTAGATCATTGCAGAATGGAAGCAAGGGGCAAGGGAGCTAAGAGCTATGAGTCATGAGCCAAGAGCCATTTATCCGAAGGATAAATTCATGAAGTTAAACTGGCCTTTGATGGAAAACAATATTACGATGCGGGACTTGAACGCGCTCATTGACTTTTTAAAAGGCAATCCT
>Ga0208325_1000527_pt1 | contig 10359 bp, 8 predicted proteins | sample PL_2010_330m_FD_185486 | JGI IMG/M metagenome (GOLD analysis project Ga0208325, IMG submission 185486) | Freshwater microbial communities from Powell Lake, British Columbia, Canada to study Microbial Dark Matter (Phase II) - PL_2010_330m... | ecosystem: Environmental > Aquatic > Freshwater > Lake...
AGTGTAAAACTTCACCCAACCATACTTTCCTCAACATAAATTGTGAACGACGGTTTGAAAACATACCAATATCGACGGATAGCCGGTGTACCATGTACCACCCATTTAATTCCTATTTAATTCCATCCTGAATAATGAAATTGGTTTAATTCCGATATTAATCATTCCTTTGGAGGGGAAAAGTTATCGAGAAACACATCGCAAAAATTTAAAGCCTTAATGGCACTCACATGAGTTCGCGACTGGTATTATCAAGCCCTTTGCATTGAAAAGGGTGTAAGGAGAAGTGCGCACAAAATCGAAAATATTACAATTAACTCAAAGACTGGTACACTATATTCCGTCGATATTGGTACACTTTCAAACCGTCGTTAACATTCGTAGGGGCGGACCCATGTGTCCGCCCTTTTTTTTCGTGCGACCCATTTTGTAAGTGCACGGCATGCCGTGCACTTACACGAAGTTGACTGTCCGTATAATTCGTTTTAATAGGGGATTTAATTTTGCGGTTAAAGGGAAGAATCAGGTTTGGTGTGTAGAATTTCTAAGGCTGATTTGTAGAGTTGATAAGCTTTTTCATAATTTAGATTTTCGTAATATTTATCACCTTTCGACAATAAATTTTCAGCTTTTTCTATTTCTTCCAAAGATGTCGACTCAAGTTTCTTTTTTTCAGCGGAATACTGGTTAGGTTTTATTGAGCGTACTCTTTCTTTGAAGCGCGTGGAAGCTTTTTTGGAAGATTCTTGTTTTTTCTCTGAGCTCGCAGTTTTTTGCGATTGTGACAGAGTTGTTTGTATTATTCGGGAGTCTTCAACCTTGTCTAACCGTTCGATAAGGCTTTGCAAAAGCTGTATATCGTTTTCATTTCTCTTTTCCTCTAAGATAATTTCATTTGGCGGAGCCGCGATGACCGGGGGTTTGTTCTCGGAACCAGTCTTTTTATTCGGTCCGCAAAGTTTTAGATATTTGGAAGCTTTTAGGTTGCCCAAATCCAGAGCAAGCGCTTCACGGAATTTTAGCCGCGCGTTATCATAATCCCGATTATCATAAAGTTTTTTACCTTCATAGAAAAGTTCGCATGAAACAAAGATATTCTTTGCCAATTTATCAACATCGATAGAATGAACATCTGATTTCTCTTTTTCACTTTCCGCGATTCCGGCCGCCGGCAAAATGAGTACGCAAAAACCGGTAATTAAAAAAATCACTGTAACGGTTCGCGTAAAATTGTTGTTTATCAAACTAATATTCATCATTATCTTCTTCAAGTTTTTGCAATTTTTGCTGTAATTGCTGAAGCAGTTTGCTTTTTTGGGTATGTTGTTTTTCTAAATTACTCATTTTGGAACTTGCGGTTGGCTTTCGGGCATCTAGTAAATTTTTATTTGCGATCTTCTTGGAATCGGATTTTTGAGCTTTCTTTATTCGCTGGAGCTGTTTTTGTAATTCCTTATTTCTTAGCTTAATAAGTTTTTTCAGTTTGGGGTCCTGACATAATTCGAAAACTTTCTGATAACAATCTGCCGCCTGGCGATATTGTTGTTGTTCTTCCAATTTTCGGGCTAAAGTTAAATAGTCGGACATTTCAAGTTTGAGAATTTCAAGTTTTGCGTTTTCATCACTTATTGTAGCTTTTTCGCTGATTGCGGGATACGATGAGATGGCGGAGTTGAAAAGGTTTCGTATTTCATCTTTTGTACTAGTGATGCTTTCTTCCGCGTAAGAAGGCCATGCCACGACGAGAGAAAAGACCAACGCGGCTGCTATCATTACCTTTATTTTTGCTTTTCGAATATTTTTTTTATTCATGGTTATTAGGTATATGGTCCATCGTTGTTGGTGTAGACATTTTCATAAGGATCTGTTTGGCTGAATACAAATTCAGGTTCTACGATAATTTCATAGTTTTCCGGTATAGGGAAAGGAAACGTTAAGGTTTCATATATCCCAACGGATGTTCTTACGAACGCGCGTATAATCCCTTCGGGAACGGCGGCCATGCCTTGAAAGACGTCATTGTCGTATTCCCTGAATTTTTTGTTAGCGTGGTAAAAGACGTCCATCCATCCGGTTGCAGTGTTGATAAACCCGCGCCCTAACTTATGAAAAGGGCCATTCGCGTGCGCGGAGGTGTCTGGAAATACGGTAAGCGCAACCAAGATAAGACATAAGGCAAACATTTTTTTCATAAGATTTCCTATGGTTTTCAATATTTCAAATCGTTCAGGTTTATTTTGAAATTTTTTATACTTGTCGAAGCTTTAGCCCCTGTTCGTTTTAAAGAACTTATTCTTGTTGCAACTTCATATAAATCAGAGGCAGTAGGACAGATTTCTAAATATTTCCCGTAATAATAGATAGTTTTTGCCGTATCGTGTTTTACTTTTTCATAGAGGAGCGCAAGATCATAATAGACATTAGCGTCATCGCCTTTTAGTTCAAGGAACTTTTTGAAATTTTTTATAGCTTCGTCATACATTTTGGCTTTTACGTTAAGAAAAGCTGTGTTGTAGACGTATTGAGCTTCCTTATTGCGATATTTGTTGTCAATAGAAGCCAGCTCTTCGGTAAGCGTGTCTAGTTCTGTTCCCATATCACTGATTATAAGTTCAAGTTGTTCTACGTTTTCTTTTTCCTGCATGTAAGCTTTGTAATATTCCACTTTCCCTGAAACCAAGGTTTTTACGTCATCGGCGTATTCTTTTAGCTTGACCTGAAAGTCCGGAAATTTATTCTTTGAAGAGGAAAGTTCCGTTGTTAATATTTCAATTTGTTTTTCAAGCCGAGCTGACACTTCGTCATTAGAAGCATTTTGATACGTTAGTTCTTCAACTTTTTGCTTGAAAGGTTTATATTCCTCCATAATTTTGGATTTTTCACTGACCAATTTTTTGGCGATTTCAGCGTTAGAAAGAGCCTTGGATTTTAAGTCGACCATATGTTGCTTAAGAGAAAAAGTCCATATCGAGCCCGCGATGAGTAGAAAGAGCAGGAGTATGGATGTTACCACAAGTATGGGAAAAAAAACTTTGGATGCCGAGGGTTTAGGGGGTACGATGTGATCGGCATAAACAGTTTCGTTATCCGGAATTCGTTCTATTTTTTGTTCCATAAGACGTTCCTCCTCAATTTTCGCGATCTCTTCCCTTGAAGCTTGTACGTTTCCGGTTTCCTGCGAGGGGAAGTCGGTTACCTTAGGAGGGAGGGATTCAGGCATCTCGGGTGCGGAAGATTTTTCGGATGAAGCCGTTTTTTTGCGAGACGCCGCGTTATCACCTTTTTTGTCCGGAGTTTCTTCGGTGTCATTCCGCATTGCCCATTTAACACGGTCATCCAAAGAAGGCTCTTTTTTTTCTTTTGCTTCTTCTTTTTTGGAAACAGGGTTCTGCCCCGGTTTAGGTTTAAACGCGAAGCCCATTTCAGGGATTTCTATGGGTTTCATTTTCTTCTCTACCTCGTTTTTTTCGTTGTCTTCTACCAAAATTTTACCTTCCCATTTCTTTTTTTCTTAAAGTGCATTCTTCGAATTTCGGGTCAAAATATCCTCTGTTTTGCGGATGAAGATGCTCAGGGCATTCATTCAGTTTTTCCAAATCCCATTCCATCATTTGATCGCCATCAATAATGTGGGGCGTGAGGAACACAATAATTTCTGTCTGATTTTTCTCGCTGGTTCGGTTGCTGAAAATGGATCCTAATATCGGTATTTCATCGAGATAAGGGATGCCGTTTATGCTTTTGCGGTTATCGGTTTCTCTTAAACCCGCAATCATTATCATGGAACCGTCTTTTATTTTTACGGTTGTTTCCGCTTCGGACGTGGTTATGATGGGAATGATACTTCGCGGTTCATCTTCCGAACCGGTCGTAACTGTTGAGGTAACGGAACTTACTTCGGGTTTGATCTTCATTGTGATAAAACCATCGCGGTTTATTATGGGTACGACTGTCAGCTTTAATCCGATATCCACAAATTCAACACTGTCGGAAGTGATTGTGGATTCTCCGCTTTGGCTTGTAGTTCCCGTGACGATAGCTTCTCTTTTTCCTACGTGTATTACGGCTTCTTCACCATTTATGCAGGCGATTGTCGGACGCGACAAAATTTTAATGTCACCGAGTGAGTTTAAAAGATTTAAAGTTGCCTGGAAATTATTGTTTCTCAAGGATCCTAATGTGAGTTGTCCGAAGCCGGTCGTCGTGGTGATAGCGGCATTAGCGAATGAACCGGTCAAGACAGAACCCCAAAAAGAGGGGTCGTTCATTATTGCGGACCATTCTATTCCATAGAAAAATTCGTCTTCCAATGTTATCTGCACTATGGCCGCTTCTATGAATACCTGTCTGGTGGGCTGGTCAAGCAGTTGTATGGCTTGTCTTATTTTGTACATATTTCCCGGCAAATCTGTAACAATAAGGCTGTTTGTCCGCTCGTCCGCCACAACGCTTCCGGCACCTTCCGTTACTATGGAAGTAATGTCATCTTCTATGTCTTCGGCTTTAGCGTATTGAAGTTCAAAGGCTTCCGTTGCGTTTGGTTTGTCGATTTTTGCAAAAACGTCTTTCATCTCTTTCAATTTTTCGGGGATATCCATTAGAATAATTGTGCCTGTGACTTCATCGACAATTACACTACCGATGGTACTTTTTAAGTTGCTGAGCGCGGTGAAAACCATTTTAGGGGAGGCGAATTTTGTCTTTAGAGTTTCCATTTGTTTTTTCTCATTAAAACTTCTTCCGAAAAGCGCTTGATATTCGCTTTCTGTGACAACAAGCGTGATGTTGTTCCCTTTGTCTTCGTACGCGAGACCCTGGCTCGCCATTAGGATGTCAAGAATGTCATTGTAGTGCACGTTGTTCAGAAAGAGCGAGACTCTTCCCGTAACATTTTTGCTGGGTATTATGTTTCTGCCCAGTTTTTGTGAGAGTACCTTTAAAAGTTCTGTAATTTCTATCCCGCGCAGATCCAAACTTATGGTATCGTTGTTTTTAGGATTTTCCGAATCTCCTTCTGTTCCGGAACTTTCAATAGTTATCGTTTCCATCAAGGACTCGGGATTCGTGGTGGGAGTTTTGGATATCAAATTTTGTAGAGAACCAACGGAAGCATTTTCGCTAATTTCCTGGCTTTCCAAGATAGGACAGGGCGGGGAAAACAAAAACAGAGAAATGCATATCCCCACAACAATAAACTTATTGAAGTATTTTGTCTCCATCATCTGCATGTAAAGTAACCTCAGTTTGGTTTATATTTGTAACAACATATTCGCCTATAGGGTCACCCTCGGAAACCAAATAAGTTTGTTCCGCGGTGGAATCTTCGATGATCGCCTGTACTTTATCCGCCCAAAGAATGCCTACTAACTTAAATTCGGTCGCCAAAGTTATTTCCGTAGTTCCGATTTGTTCTTCGATCGGCAAAAAATGAAAAGGGTTGTTTTTCTCAATCGTGGTTATGTATTCATTGGCGTCAGGCATATTGGGTTGTTCCAAATTGAGCCTGTCACTTTTAGTTTCGGAGTAGCCTATGGTGAGTGCGTTAAAGCCTTTTTGGATCAACTCCTTTTCTTTGCCCCATTGAACTAAAAACACAATGGAAAGGAGCACGCTCGCGCCGATTAGAACCTTATTTATGGAATGAAGCCCAATTTTTTTAAAACTTTTTCTGAAAGAAGAACCGGAAAAAATATTCGAAAAAGCACCAGGTGTGGAACTATCGGTTTTTCCTTTTTCCCCAACAGTTTTCTTTAAAAACTCTTTGCTTGCTTCTTTAGAATTTTCAATCAGATGTAATAATCTTTCTTCGGGAGTTATGTTTTTAGAATTTGCGATCATACACCTTAACCCTTTCTCTTAAATTACCATAACGATAACATAGTACCACACTATCCTAGATCATATAAGAACTTCTTTCGAAACTAATCCTTGAATAATTTCTTTTGTCACCTGAGTGTTATCTGAAACGACTAATTCTCTCAGAGCGTTGTGGCATAAAAGCGAGACACGGCGCGGATATCCTTGAGTGTTTTTGTAAATTTCTTCTATCGCGTCATCGGAAAACATTTCTTTTTCCGGAGGAAATCCGGTTTTAGTGATTCTAAAATTTATCATACCCTTTACTTCCTGAATATCAAGCGGGTTCAACATGTACTTCAAGCTTATTCTGTCTACGAAATTGCGAAGGTCTTTGATCTGAAGTAGAAGTTCCATTTGTCCTACAAGAACTAGCTGAAGTAATTTAAAATCGTTTGTTTCATAATTCAAAAGCATTCGAAGAACTTCGAGCGATTCCGCGTTCATTTTTTGGGCTTCATCAATTAAGAGGACGACAGTTTTGTTTTGTTCTACACCTTTTTTGAAAAGAAAATTTTTAAGTTCCTGTTTGTGATCCAATATGTTTGAATTTTCCTTATCGTAGGTAAGTCCGAAAGTCCTTATGAGCGCTTCTATGAAGAGGGCTTCCGTTTTAAATGTTGGGTCCATTATGATAAAAAATTCAACGTTCTCTCTCTCTCTAAACAGCTGGAGAAGTTTTCGGCATAGGGTTGTTTTACCTGTTCCGACATCGCCTATAATAACGGATAATCCGCGTTTCAAACGAACCTCTATCAGAACTCGGATTAACGCGGCTTTGTGTTCAAGCGAATCGTAGAAGAAATTCGGATCCGGACTTGTTGAAAAAGGTTCTTTATTTAATCCCAAAATTTCAAAATAATTCATTTTTCACATCCTATCCGTTAGAACAACAAATTTCCCACAAATCTTCTGCTCAACTTAACTCAACCGTATCTAATTGTTTCACTCGTGGGTGTCGAAACACAAACCCCTGGAGCACTTGTTACTACCGTCTAAACGGAGAGGGAAGCTCCGACGGGGACTCTAAAAAATTTTATAAAATCCAGGCACCGTTAATAATTGTTATGGTACTGTTCAAATTATATCTCACGATGTATCTCTTGTCAAGAAAACCTCAAAGCCCCCCAACCATTCGATGGTAAGGGGAGGAAATATTTTGCTAAGGTGGATCGCTAATACCACTAAAACCTGGTACGATGACGTCAAATAAGGAGCCTAAACTTAAAGCGGCTGTTGAATCTTTGAAACGTTTTAAGCCGAAACGTAAAACAAAATTCCGTGAGAGCAGAGGCCGAAACGTCAAACGATTTATCGAGATTGAGCTAACCCCTGTATGGCGGAGCTACTTCAGACTGGGAGAAACAAAGTTAGTGTATAAGGACGGCCGAGGTGATCTGGCCTCCTGTCCGATTTGATTATGGAGGGTTTAAATGATCGGGTGTGTTTTTCGTAGATGGTGCGCGAGGCGAGATTTGAACTCGCACAGGACGAATCCCGCCAGCCCCTCAAGCTGGTGCGTCTGCCATTCCGCCACTCGCGCGTTTTAAAAATTCATCAATCTGACAATTTACACTGAGGTGATTGACCTATTGTATTTTAAGGCCGCTGTTTCGTCAAGTAAGAAAAAAATAAATGTCAAAAGTAAAACGAATTAAACGTCTCCGATATCTGTTTATTTGAGGGCATTATGGAGCATTTAACGGTAACGCAAAAGAGGGATTAGATGCCAAAAATAAAAAAGTCAAAAAATGTGCAAGTATTTGCCGACTTTTTTTGTCTTTGTACATAGAGGAGGAAACTATGTATGATAAAAAATTTTCGGAAAAAAGTGAAATGTTGATGAAAACAATTGAATTTGTTGACAGTGTTTTAGTTTTAAAAGACAGAGGAAAGGGAGTTTTAAAGCGCGCGGAGGAGGTATGGTTTCTTGAGGAGACAGCTGTATTTCTCTTGGACAATATTGTGAAGGGATGTGGTTCTTTAGATGAGGGACCCACCCAAAAAATTCTCAAAATTGCCCAAAAATACTGCATTCAATGCATTCTTGTATTGATAATCCTAAAAAACAAGGGGAGCATAGGCCCAACAGCCCACTCTGCCATATCTGCCAAAGTGGAGCAAATCTCCAATATTATCACCAAAACAACAAGCAGAGTGGAAAATACCACTCAATGTACGGTTTGAAGATAAATGGCAGTACATGTTGGCAATATAGTGGGTGCTACTGTTTATTCTGTACTGGTAGAATTTCTCCATTTTCGTTGTTCATCTTATTGACAAATCGAGGGTCGTTTGCTTGTTGCTGAAGTATCGCTTCAACTTGTTTTTTTTGAAGCAGTTCATCTTCGTTCTGGACAGCTTTGGGCTTTGAGTTTTCTTGATAAGGAACCGTATCCTTAATGTCTATTTTCAATAAGCCACATTTGTATAATGGTGTCGTATCGATGAACTCTGCTAATATAGATCCTGGTTCGGTGTATCCCTCTCCGCTCAAGTCTGGATTGTTCCATACGTGTGTATATACGATATTCCCGCTCTGGTCAATCTCATATTTCACAGACAGATCCATATCAAACAAATAGCCCGATATTGATAAATCTGAATACTGCTGTTCTAAAATACCAAACTCATTATATCTCGAATCCGTTGAATATGATCCTAACAATTGTCCGTAATCTCCGAATATGGTGCCTTCTGTGATTTCTACCCTTATGATGCCGTCGACATCTATCTTAGTGGCTTCTTTTCTGTAGTGTTCCATCACATACTGGTTACCGGCGGGAGCATAGCCGCCGGGCTTCTCGCCTTCAGTTACACATCCAACAAGGGAGCCGTCGTTATTGTAATCCAAATTTACAACGTATCTTTCGTTGCCGCAGAGGTAGTTAATTTCGCGAATCGCTATTGTTCCGTGTATAAGCTGGATTTTGTAAGAACCTTCGATGACCGGAGGAAACGGATCCCATGAGCCATCTTGCACCTTGTATCCGTCGCGGTATTGACCAGATATCAAGTCTACGTAATATGTACCGTCAATTTCTTCTAATCGTTCTATGCGAATGGGGTCACTGGAATAATTTGCTTTTTTTACTCTTTTCGTAAAATCCCTAATCGCTTCATATTCAACTTCTTTTAGTATCTCAGATGAAAAGCGAGACTCTCCCGTTTGGATATCGGTGTGTACGGTAACGATATTGCCATCATTTAACAGGAAGTCGAAGAGTATCTCGTCGTTAGCGCCCTCATCACGCCAATTGGTGAGCGATATCTCCGCGTCCGGGTAGGTCTGCCTGAAGCAAAGAAATGCTTTCCAGTCCAAATAGAGTCCTGCCTCATTTACAACCCTTGTGGGGTGCACATACATTTTCTGCGGACCATAAGTAACATTGAACATGAAAGTCAGCCCGCGCGTGTTATCTATCGGAATGGTTCCAGAATTACTGTCTATCATGGCGGTTACCGCATATAAACCTCTCACCATCACTATGCTGGACACTTTTATAACCCCTTCATTGTTTACTTTGCCCGCTATGTCGTTTATGACGGCATCTATAGCCTTGCACATCTCATATCCTTTTATGGGATCAAACATGTCGGGGTTGTAGTTTTTGCTATAGAAGATATTCTCTCGTGTTGATGTGGCCCCTATGAATTCTTTTCTGTTTATCTGCGTACCCGTGGAAGTGTACGAAATGGTGTAGGTAACGCTACTGCCCACATGAAGATCGAACCAAATGGAACTATCGAGGTCGCGATATACAATGTCAAACCATACGCCGTTCGGGTTGCCGGGTAAGAATTTTCCCAGGGCTCCGTGTAAGGTTGTGGAGTGCGCTTCAAAATTGACAATTTCACCGTTGTTATCGACTTCCACTGTATAACTGGCTTGCGCCGTAATTTCGCCAAATCTCTCGTCATCGCTTTTGTACGTAAGGCTTATTTCATACATCGGCTCATCGCCTATTTGATGAATCTCTGAGTTTATTTTGTCAACATCAATTAACACCATAGACAGAGTATCTACGAAGTGTTCTATGGTTGGTTCTGTTAGTATCTCAGATAAAAGGCGAGACTCTCCCGTCTGGATATTGGTGTGTACGGTAATGATACTGCCATCATTTAACAGGAAGTCGAAGAGTATCTCGTCGTTGGCGCCCTCATCACGCCAATTGGTGAGCGATATCTCCGCGTCCGGGTATGTCTGCTCGAAGTGATCAGTTGCGTTCCTGAACAAATCGACCCCTTCTTTATTAAAAAGCGATACAAGGGTTACCCGCATCTGTCCTTGAGGATCATCAGTAACGCCGAACATGAAAATCAGCCCGCGCGTGTTATCTATCGGAATGGTTCCAGGATTACTGTCTATCGAGGCGGTTACCCTATATGAAGATCCCACATTTTCTACACTGGACACCTTCATAACCCCTTCATTGTTTACTTTGCCCGCCATGTCGTTTATGACCTCATCCATAACCTTGCACATCTCATATCCTTTTATAG
>Ga0208325_1000530_pt1 | contig 10349 bp, 12 predicted proteins | sample PL_2010_330m_FD_185486 | JGI IMG/M metagenome (GOLD analysis project Ga0208325, IMG submission 185486) | Freshwater microbial communities from Powell Lake, British Columbia, Canada to study Microbial Dark Matter (Phase II) - PL_2010_330m... | ecosystem: Environmental > Aquatic > Freshwater >...
ATTCCGGACAAAGAGTAAAAGTCGATACACGTACCGGTGAATATATAGAAAGAGCGTGACTGTAGTAGGGGCGGACCCAAGTGTCCGCCCGTTATTCGCTTTATTGATTCGTCCATTATTAGTTTTACCGGTTAGTACAAACAGGAGAAAAATATGAACATAAAGAAGATACGTGAGCTTGTCGAGATTATGAACGATAATGATCTTGCGGAAGTTGAGATTGAGCGGGAGGGTGTTAAGATAAAACTTGCTAAAAGGGCGCACGGCGTGATAGAGCACGCGCTTGCGGGTCACGAATACGGAAAAAAAGAGACCATATCTTCAGAGTCGGCGCCGAAGGCGGCAGAGAAAAAGGGCAAAGAGATTAAAGCTCCTATGGTTGGCACCTTTTATAGAGCTCCATCTCCAGAAATTGATCCTTACGTTGAAGTTGGAAATGTTATTCAAAAAGGTGATGTTTTGTGTATTGTGGAAGCGATGAAGGTTATGAATGAAGTAAAAGCGGAATTAGGCGGGAGAATAACAAAAATATGTGTAGAAAACGGCGAACCTGTCGAATTTGAACAAGTGATGTTTTTAGTTGAGCCGGTATAGTAAAAGTAACCGGGAATGAAAATTAAATTTCTAAAAGGCAATGGTCATTATGTTTTCAAGAATATTAATAGCAAATAGAGGTGAGATAGCTCTTCGTATTATCAGAGCCTGTCGAGAATTAGGAGTAAAAACGGTTGCGGTTTATTCTAAAGCGGATGCTAAGTCACTCCATACGAGATTGGCTGATGAGGCGATATGCATTGGTAACGCGATGCCCGCGGACAGTTATCTTAACATTCCGGCGATAATAAGCGCGGCTGAGATTACGGATGTGGAAGCGATACATCCCGGGTACGGTTTTCTTGCCGAAGACGCGCATTTTGCGGAAATTTGTGAATCCTGCAGAATTAAGTTTATCGGTCCTTCTCCCGAAAGTATGAAACTTATGAGTAATAAGATGGCGGCCAAAGATACTATGAAAAAAGCCGGTATCCCGGTTATTCCAGGCTCTGAGAACATCATTAGAAGTAAGGAAGAAGCTCTAAAAGAATCCAATAGAATCGGGTATCCGGTTATCATAAAAGCATCCGCCGGCGGCGGTGGCAAGGGGATGAGGGTTTGTCATAATGATGTAAGTTTGGTCAACGCGCTTCTAACCGCGCAGAGTGAGGCCGAAGCCGCTTTTGGTAATTCCGAAGTTTATATGGAAAAATATATCGCTTCCCCCAGACATATTGAATTTCAGATTATTGCTGATGAAAAAGGAAACGTTGCGCATCTTGGGGAAAGAGACTGTACAATACAGCGCCGTCATCAAAAGTTGATTGAAGAAGCTCCATCTGCTGTTTTAAGTGACGAAATGCGAAAGAAAATGGGAGATATGGCGGTTGCCGGAGCGAAAGCGGCGAAGTATCAAGGTGCCGGGACTGTTGAATTTCTTGTCTCCGGCGGCGAATTTTATTTTATGGAAATGAATACGCGAATTCAGGTGGAGCATCCCGTTACAGAGCTGGTTACCGGAATAGACCTCATTAAGGAACAGATAAGAGTTGCTTCCGGTGAGAAACTGTCGTTTCATCAAAAAGATGTGAAGATTACAGGATGCGCGATTGAATGTCGAATAAACGCTGAAGATCCGGAACATGATTTTCGGCCTTGTCCGGGCAAAATCTCGGCGATAAATATTCCGGGAGGCCCCGGGATAAGAGTTGATACGCATGTTTACGCGGGATATACCATACCTCCGTATTATGATTCGATGATAGCGAAACTGATTGCTTACGGTCCGGATAGAAAACAGGCGATAGCAACGATGCAGAGGGCTTTAGCGGAGTTCTTGATTGAGCCTATTAAAACCACGGTTGATTTTCACAAAAAAATTCTAAATGATTCCGATTTTCGAAAGGCGGATTTCTCTACCCATTTTATAGAAAAGTTTTTTACCCAAATGGATGATAAATGAGAGGCGGGAGGGCACGCCTCTGGTTCTGAGCGAAGCGAAGGATCTCCGGTTTTTAACTGTTTGGTGGTATGCTATTTCAGAAAAGAAGGGGGTAATGATGAATCTTTTAAAAAGGTTTTGCGCTGTGATCTATTTGATTCTCATGGTTGCGGTAGGCGGGGTGCTTATCTCGATAGGACTTAGAATATGTAACCCGGATTTATGTTTAGCCTTGGCGGATGAAATGGTTAAAGGTGTAAGCGGGCAGATAATTTTCATATTTATAGGAGGAATCGTCTTTATGACGGGGGTGATTGTTCCGTATAGGATAGAAAAGAAACTTCAAAAAAGACGTACTGTTCGATTTCAAAATCCGGACGGTGAGGTTATGGTTTCGCTTTGCGCTATTGAAGATTATGTGCGTAAGATTGCCAAGAGCATCCCGGAAATAAAAGATATCAAATCAAGCGTTGATATCTCCAGAAAGGGAATAGACATTACAGCGGCTGTCGCGATATCGGCGGGCGCGAATATTCAGAAGATAACTGAAAAAATTCAGATGGAAGTGAAAAATAAAATACAGGTTATGCTTGGAGGCGAAGAGACTCTCAATATAAAAATATTCGTAAAAAAGATAGCGCGTCAAGACTCGCGGGACGCGAGTGAAAAAAACGAGTCACGGGATGAAACCGCGATACCGTATAGAGAAGCGGGGTAATCGGTTAGCCGTTAGTTGGTTAGTCGGTTTGCCGGTTGGCAAATTTAGTGGTGGGGGAATTATATGGACGTCAAGAAGGTTATAAAAAATATAGCGGAAGAAAGCTTGCGTGTAAAAAAGGATTTTTTTTCGGACGAGCAAAACATTGATGCCGTTTCTAACGCGGCGGAAGCTTTAATTGAGTGTTACGCGCGCGGGGCGAAAGTGATTGTGTTTGGAAACGGCGGGAGCGCGGCGGACAGTCAGCATTTTGCGGCTGAACTTATGGTTCGATTTGAAAAAGAAAGAAAATCTTTGCCAGTCGTTGCTTTAACAACTGATAGCTCGATATTGACCGCGGCGGCGAATGATTATTGTTTTGAAGATATTTTCAGCAGGCAAATAGACGCCCTTGGAAACAATTCTGACGTAGCTGTCGCGATTTCAACAAGCGGGAATTCAAAGAACGTTTTAAAAGCTGTTCGTACCGCCCGGCGGCGAGGAATTAAGGTTATTGCTCTTACCGGTTCCGGCGGCGGAGAATTAGCTAAGGAGGCGGATATTTGCGTCTTTGTAAACGAAAAAAATACTGCCAGAATTCAAGAAGTGCACATCTTGATAATTCACATACTGAGTAAATTGGTTGAAGATAGCGTCTCTGAATAATTAAACAATGAAAAAGATAAAATCACAAAGCGCGTTATTCGAAATACTGGAAAAAGAAAAATCTTTTGGGAAAAAGATTGGTTTTACCAACGGTTGTTTCGATATTCTGCATGCGGGACATGTTAGGTATTTAATGGTCGCTCGGAAGGCGTGTGATGTTCTTGTTGTCGGCGTTAATAGCGATGGCTCCGTAAAACGAATTAAAGGTGATGAGCGTCCGATCAATGACTCCGACGCGCGAATGGAGGTTCTTTCGGCGCTTGAATCTGTGGATTTTGTAACCTTATTCGAAGAAGACACTCCGAAAAAACTAATTAGTGCGATTGTTCCGAATATACTCTTTAAAGGTGGCGATTGGAAAGAAGAAGAGGTAGCGGGAGCGGTTTGTGTGAAGGAAAACGGTGGGGAAGTAAAAATTGTTCCATATATTCGCGGTTTTTCGACTACGGAAATAATAAAAAAGATGAAAAAATGAGGATGTGAGGCATAGTAATTATGGATAAAGGTGTTTATCGTATAATAGACGCGAATCTCAACAGAGTGATGGAAGGAATACGAGTAAGTGAAGACATTATCAGATTTTCCTCCAATAATGAATGCCTGACGGCGAAATTGAAAGCTTTAAGACACGAAATTTTCGATGCTATAAAAGAGTTGCGTAAGGAACATCTTGAGGAGCTGGTTTCTTCGAGAGATATTAACGATGTAGGTATTAAGTCCAGTGAATCCGAAAAAAAACGTGATAATTTGGTTGATTTATTTTTGGCAAATACTCAAAGAGGCAAGGAATCTTTAAGAGTTTTGGAAGAAGTTCTGAAGCTTTTTGACCAAAAATTGTCTGAAAAATTCAAAAAACTTCGTTTTAAACTGTATGAAATCGAAAAAACAGCTGTTAAAGGGCTGGAAGATATACGCGATTGTTGATGAGAGCTTCTTTCCTGACGCGCGAACGCTTTTAAAAAAATTCCGCGACTTAACTGAAAGCCCCGTTGATGTTATTCAGTTTCGTTACAAGAAAGTGTATGACGAATCATTTTTTCGGAGCGCGAGAAAAATGACACTTCTCGCGAAAACGAAGGGGATTTCTTTAATAATTAATGATCGGCCGGAGATAGCTTTAATGATAGGCGCTTCGGGAGTTCATCTCGGAAAAGGCGATGTTTCTGTCCGAACGGCGAGAAAATTGTTAGGTCGGGACGCGATAATCGGGCAGACAATAAGAAAGTTTACGGATTTTAGTGAGGCGCGGGATATTAAGGAGATTGATTACGCCGCGATTGGACCTGTTTTTGATACGCCTCTAAAACCGGCGCTTCGGCGAATAACTTCGCGAAGGTTGCGAGAGGCGGTCGAGAAAATAAAAATACCCTTGGTTGCCATAGGTGGAATTAGTGATACGAATGTTGAAGAAGTTCTCCAAAAGGGGATAAAAACAGTTGCTTTTGTAAGATACGCGCTCACGCAAAAAAATACCAAAGAAAAAATAGAAAAACTAAGAAAGATCATAAATAATTTTCCACCTACTCTCAAGTTCACCAGAGTCGGTGAAATTGGTTGATTTTACAATTTCATTTGATAGTGGGATTAGTGAAATTGTGTGACCCCTATGTTTGCACCTACGAGGTGCAAACGGGGGATTTTGCGATCCCATTATATGGCGGTATTTGATAAGATTGTGGAGCGCATTTAAAGAAGATGTTACAATTTTACATGCTAAGTGGAATACCCCCCAATTGCACCTCGTAGGTGCGATTGGGGTTTCAAAACAATCTCGTCGGCTGAAACCTACGAGGTTGTTTTTTCGATGAGGGTTGCTGAGGATCTATTCACTATAAAACAATGAGGACACTTGGAAATGATAAGGATTAAAGAAGAACTTTTAGCTGAAGTCGCGAAAAAAGAGAATGCGGATATATCGAGTTTGAAAAAAGGTATTGACGCGGGGCATATTGTTATTCCGAAAAACAAAAAGCGAGCTGTTCAAAAAAAATTAGCTATCGGAAAAGGAATGTCTACAAAGGTTAACGCGAATATAGGGCTATCCGCCGGCTATTCCGATATTGATTCGGAACTGAAAAAAATGGAGATTGCCGTTCGCGCCGGGGCGGATACCATAATGGATTTGTCTGTTGGATCGCTCTTGGATAAAATGCTTAAAGAGATATTAGACCAGTGTCCTGTTCCGGTAGGCACGGTTCCGATCTATGAACTCGCTTCGAAAGAAAAAAAGACGTTAGTTTCGATGAAGGAAGATGATTTTATTTCAATTCTTCGGAAACAGGCCGAAGAAGGTGTGGATTTTTTTACGATACATTCGGGAATTACTTTGGAAGCAACAAAAATTGCTTCGCGGAATCCGAGAATATTGAATATTGTCTCGCGAGGCGGCGCGCTTTTGGCTTCTTGGATGGTTCACAACAATAAAGAAAATCCATTTTTTTCTCGGTTTGACGATATTTTGGATATTGCCAAAGAATATGACATCGTTTTGAGTCTCGGAGACAGTTTGCGTCCCGGATCAATTTGCGACGCGACGGACCGTCTTCAGCTTGGGGAATTGCTTATTCTTGGAGATCTTCAGGAACGGGCAATGGCTAAAGGAGTGCAGGTTATGATTGAAGGTCCCGGGCATGTTCCTCTTGATGAGATTGAAGCTAACGTAAAACTTCAGAAGTCAATTTGTCATGGGTCTCCGTTTTATGTTTTAGGGCCTTTGGTGACAGATTCAGCTCCGGGATACGATCATATAGTCGGAGCGATCGGCGGTGCGATTGCCGCTTGGCATGGTGCGGATTTCTTATGTTATGTAACCGGCGCGGAACATCTTTGTTTGCCGGAAGCCGAAGACGTAAAGCGAGGAGTAATCGCTTCCAAAATAGCGGCTCACGCGGCGGATATTGTGAAAAATGTTCCCGGAGCGATAGATCGTGACAAAGCCATTTCAAAAGCGCGCGCGAAGAGAGATTGGCAGACGCAATTTGAGCTTTCATTGGATCCCGAATACGCCAAAGAAATGCGGCAAAAATCAAAACCGAAAATTTCAGATGTGTGTACGATGTGTTCAGAGTATTGCTCGATAAAAGTTGCCGAAGAGTGTTTGAAAACCGGCGAACTAACGGATAAAATATAGGAGATAAAAATGCGATTAACGGTTATCGGGTCGGTGGCGTTTGACAGTGTTGAAACGCCGTTTGGTAAAAAGGATGATGTTCTTGGCGGGTCCGCGACGTACGCGTCTGTCGCGGCGTCTTTTTTTACGCCGGTGAATCTTATAAGTGTTGTGGGAACGGATTTTCCCAAACGTTATCGGACGATGTTTAATAAAAGGAATGTTGATACTTCGGGTCTTGAAGATAAAAAAGGTAAAACTTTCAGGTGGCGCGCGCGATATCATTACGATTTAAGTTACGCGGAAACTCTCTCCACGCATCTTAATGTATTTGAAGGATTTCGACCTAAAATACCGAAAAATGTAAGACCAAAAGATAATTTGCTTTTAGCGAATATCGATCCGGAACTACAGGATTGGATCTTTGAGAAGATTAAACCAAAAGGTCTCGTTGCCTGTGACACAATGAATTTGTGGATTGAGCATAAACGAAAAGCGCTTTTAAAACTTTTAAAAAAAGTAGATCTTTTTTTGCTCAATGATGCTGAGGCAAGACAGCTCACCGGGCAGACAAATTTATTGGATGCCGCTAAATATATTGCCTCGCGTGGGGCCAAAATGATAGTTATAAAAAAAGGGGAACACGGCGCTTTGTTTTTTTCAAAAGGGCTTCGTTTCATGGTTCCGGCGTATCTTTTAGAAAAACTCTCAGATCCGACAGGCGCGGGTGACACTTTCGCCGGAGGCATGACGGGATATCTTTCGGGTGTTCGGAAAATTACCGACAGCGCGCTCCGAAAAGCTTTGGTTTACGCAAGTATATTAGCTTCTTTTACCGTCGAGAAATTCAGCGTTAACGGGCTTTTGAAGACAGATTTCAAAGTTGTGGAAAGCAGATACCGACATTTCGAGAAACTTACAAAATTCTGACTTAATAATATGTGCTAAAAAAATCTTGCAACAGGCAGGAAATGGAGGCTGTGAATATGGCACTTGATTTAAGCGGTCTAAAAAAGGCTATGAGTTCTTTTGAAAAAGCGGTGAAAGTGGTTTCTCAAGATGAACAAACGGCAATGCTTAACGAGGATCAAAAAGAGGTTATCCGGGCGGGAATTATACAGAATTTTGAATTTACGTATGAACTTTGCTGGAAGTTTATGAAGCGTTGGCTGGGAAACAGTTTAGGAGGTTTAATTGTCGACGGTGTAACCAGAAGAGAGCTGTTTCGTTATGCCGCGGAACATCAATTGATAGAAGACGTTGATCTCTGGATGGAATACCATGATGCGCGTAACGAAGTCGCGCATACATACAACGAAAAAACGGCAGAAGATGTTTTTCTTATCGCAAAAAGATTTTTATATGATGCCCGCAAATTTGCAAAAAAACTGGAAGAAAAAAATGATTGAGATAAGAGAGCGAGATTTTTTAACTGTAAAAAAAATTTTGAAAAAATATGTGCCGGGGTGTGAAGTAAGGGTTTTCGGCTCCAGGATCACAACAAAGACCAAAAAGTATTCTGATCTTGATTTGGTGATTGTCGGACGTGAAAAAATTGTTCGTAAAACCATGGTGCTTTTAAAAGAAGCATTTGAAGAATCGGATCTTTCTTTTCGTGTGGAAGTTTTGGATTGGAATGGCATCTCTGAGAGTTTTAAAAAGGTAATAGAGGCAAAATACGAAGTAATTCAAAAGCCGTTAGTTTAACTTGTATTCTAAAAACAATGATGTAAACTTCGTATTCGAGCGAGCGTGGTTCAATGGTAGAACTCCAGCTTCCCAAGCTGGTGACGGGGGTTCGATTCCCCTCGCTCGCTCCAAAATAAAATATTCAACGCCAATTACTACTAATCCCAATTGCACCTACGAGGTGCAATTGGGATTAGTATGTTCCGTTTATTATGGGTGGAATTTGGGTTGGTTTTGGGTGAAAACCCTTGCAATCGCGGGGTTTTACGTATATATTATATCTTCAACCACTTCTTGCCTTATGTTATGCGCGAAATATGAGTAGTTTTTATTAAACAAGCCGCTGTTAGTCTCAAAATTATGTTTATAGAACCGGTCTTCGGAAAAAAATTTTTTGGTAGAGAAGAAGTTTTAGGTACGCTTAAAAAAAGGGTTACCGCTTTAAAAGGCGGATACCGTCAAAATATGGCTCTTACCGGCCCCATGCTCGCGGGGAAATCTTCGATTTTAAGACATTTTTTAAACAATATGGCTGATCCGTCTATCATTCCGATGTATATTGAGATGGACGGGATAGATTTTCGTTTGTTCTGCATGCAGTTTATGGCCGCGCTTCTTTTTCGATATTTGAAATCAAACGGTCGTACGGCAGGTGAACTTTTGGCGGAGCTTCAGAAGGAAACTTCTTCGTTCGCGGAATATGACAGAGAAATGGAGTTTGAAGCTCTTAAAAAGATGTGCCGCGATTTAATTCCGAAAACAGTAAGCGGGATGGACGACGTTTATTCTTTGCTGAAAAAAAGAAGAATCAATGATTCATATGCAAAAATTCTCCAACTTACGTCGATTTTTAAAAACGAAACAGGTAAGAATTGTATCGTAATTCTGGATGAATTTCATAACCTTTCAAATTTTAAACTTAAAAAACCCTTTCAGACCTTCGGTAAATTCATTATGGTTCAAAAGAATACAATGTACGTTGTGTCGAGTTCCCAAAAAACTTTGCTTAGAGAGATCTTGTCAAAAAAACTTTCACTTTTATTCGGAAATTTCGAGGTTATCGAAATAAACGGATTTGACAGCCGTACGGCGAGGTCATTTATTTCCGATAAGACTGAAAAAAATGACAGTTTATTTGACATAAAAAACTATTTTATACAAGTTTCGCAAGGAAATCCCTTTTATCTCGAAGTGTTCGTGAAAGAATTTTCGGAGCTTATGTCTACCGCGCGCGAGAAGAAAAACGCTCGCGAATGTTTGCTTGAAGTGTTTTCTCGGGTTCTGTATGATTCGAACGGAGTACTTAACCGATATTTTATGAATAAGTTGAATTTTTTTCTTGAGAAAAAAGCTCGAAAGAATTTTATACCTGTTCTTATGTCTCTGGCAAAAGGGAACAGCACCATAAAGGCGATACAAAAAGATCTAAAAAAGAAAGATGGCGAACTGGGAATAAAACTGCAGAAATTGCAAGAGATGGATCTTTTAGAGACAAGTGGCGGGTTTTATCTGATTTCGGATAAACTTTTTGAATATTGGATTAAATATGTTTATTGTCTTAAGGAACAGTCGGTTATAGACGACATGGATATCAAGTATTTGGAATTCAAGAAAAATATAGACCGCGACTATAAGAGATTTTACGAGGCGAGCTCGCGTGACGTGAAAGAAATAATTTGCGGCTTGTTTAGTTCTTTTGACAATAATAAAGTGCAGGTTAATATGAATTTGCGTAAGATCCCTCGTTTCGATACCGTGGAAAGCCGTTTTTTGTCAGAAAACATTATCGAAATCGAAGGGAAACTGAACAATAAAGAATGGTTATGCCACGTGAAACAAAATGATACCGCGGATGAAAATGATGTCGGCAGGTTGTTGAACTTCGAAGCGAGAGATCAGAAGCAAAAGATTACCAGAAAAATACTTATTCCGCTTGAAGGAATAGAACAAAACGCGTTTCTGCTTGCAAAAGAACAAAACATATGGGTTTGGAATCTTGAATTCATCAACAGAAAACTTCGGTTTTTCGGAAAGTTTGAGATAATATTATGAAAATAGGAGTTATCTCGGATACGCATATTTCTCTTTCTTCAGGAAAACTTCCTCAGAAAGTGTATGAGTGTTTTAAAGACTGTGATCTTATTGTGCACGCGGGTGACGCGGTAGAAATGCCGGTGATTGAAGAGCTCGGCAAAATTGCCGAGGTAAAAGCC
>Ga0208325_1000533_pt1 | contig 10330 bp, 8 predicted proteins | sample PL_2010_330m_FD_185486 | JGI IMG/M metagenome (GOLD analysis project Ga0208325, IMG submission 185486) | Freshwater microbial communities from Powell Lake, British Columbia, Canada to study Microbial Dark Matter (Phase II) - PL_2010_330m... | ecosystem: Environmental > Aquatic > Freshwater > Lake...
CCCCACTTATGGCCCACGGTCCCCCGCTCACCGATACCGCCCGCCCGGCATAAGCCCGCGGCGCGAAGATCGCGAAAACAAGAACCAACCCCGCCACCACCTTCACCATACAATTAAGCCATTTCATGATAATACCTCCACATTAAGTTTCAAGTTTCAAGCTCTTTCAAGTTTCAAACTGCAAGCTTTCCGCCAAAGTCGGAAACCCTGAAACCTGAAACTTGAACCTTGTAATCACTAACCACTAACCACTGGTAACTCATAACTCGTCCCGTCATCATTCTCAATCTTCTTCACTTCACTCACATCAATCCCCGTACATTCAACCACGTCACCAATGGTGGTCTCATACCAAATCGTACCGTCTTCTATTTCGCTTATCTTCGCTTTTATCTCCCGGTCGGTTTTAGTGTATATTGTCTCTGCCAACGCCGATTGCACGCCCGCCGTTTGCATTATTAAAACAACCAAAAACATTCCTATCGCCGCGCGCATTAGTTTCTTTTCCATTTCATTCCTCCCGCGTAACGTCCGCGTCAACAACCGCCTCAGTCTCCGACACGACCGGCAGAGTGGAAATTTTTAACCCAACCTGCACTGCCAGCACAAATATGTCTTCCGGATTGTCCTTCTTGCTTTTCACTTCTATTATCCCCTGATAGTTTTTCCCGCCGTATTTTTCCACATTCGGCACGTTTATATAAAGTTCCATCTTTCCGGTGCTATTGCCCGGTATCAATATTTCTCTGTGTTCCGGCCTCACCCAGGACACATCGGGAATATCCAAAAACCCCGGTTTCAGCCGGCCGTTTGTTCTAAGCGCGGACAAAACGTCTATCGTATACGTGTGACTGCCGGAATCTTTGTTCTGGATTCTGAGAATCATCTCGTCCCCGCCCAGATCCGATGCCGCCACTCTTTCCCCTAACGGACAATTTTTCACAATAACATCCACCGGGTCAACCTCCATCCCGCCCCCAAACGCCGGAACAGAAAAAAACAAATAACCCCACACAAACACCCCCCACAAAATCCGTTTCATCTCCATCCCCTTTCAGGTTACAGGTTACAGGTTACAGGTTGCAGGTTTCCCGCCGGAGGCGGGTCCGCCTTCGGCGGAATGCTTGCACCCTGAAACCTGTAACCTGAAACTTGTAACTATTCAACCTCCCGCCTCTTCCGTTCCCTATCCAATCTCTTCGTCGTAGCACGGTAATACGACACCAAGTCCGCCCGATATTTCGCTTCCAAATCCTTTTTCAGTTCATCCTCTCTCTCCTGAAACATATCTTCCACTTTACCTTCAACCTTCTGGCTCGCCGCATAATAGTAATAGGTGATAGCGCTTAAAGCAATAATCACGGCCGCGCCGGTTACAACAAAAACCTTTTGAAATCGGCTTCTGAGAACCAGCCTTTTTTTCGTTAAATTTTCCGTCTTATGTTCTTTCTCAAAATCGTTTCTAATTTGTTCAATAAATTCCGCCGACCCGATAATCCCGCTTTTCTGCACCTTTTTATCCAGCGCTTTCAAATCCGAGTCTTCGGCTTCGTCAACAAACCGTTTATACAACCTCACCTGTTCCCCCGGAATAACCGAAAACTTCTCCAACACTTCTCTCGCATCCCCTTTAGCCTCCAAATAATGCGAATAACTCGACCACTTATAATCCTCCGGCTTAACATCAGAATCTCCCGCGCATGGAACAAGATGAATGTAACGCGTTAAGTCAGCCAAATACGTATCTTTCTCGACAACCGCCGCCTTGAACCTCCCTTTGAAAAGATGCCCGCTTCTCTTGTAACGGCTGTTGTAATGCTTCGTATAAGTCGAATTAACGGCGTGCATAACCTCCGAAACCGTAGTTTCCGCCATAAGTTCAAGCAAGAGATGTATAAATGACGGCATAAGCACATACGAAAAAAGCTTGAACCCGTATCTCTCTTTGTATTTGGCAAGCAAATCCACATACGCGTCTCTATCGGCATCCCCGCGAAAAAGCGGGTCCACCTGCCCCCCCCGCGCGGTAACCAAATACACCCCCTGTTCAACATGTATCCTCGGAAGTCTAGCCATCTCCAAATTCCCCCTTACAAGCTACAAGTTTCAAGTCGCAAGTTGCAAGCTTTTCCGCCGAAGGCGGACCCGCCTCCGGCGGGAAACCTGAAACCTGAAACCTGTAACTTGTAACCAAAAAAAACGCCCATGCATCTTGCATGGGCGTTTTTTTTCTCGGCAACCAGACAATCCCGGTTTTCCCGGGACTCACGGCTTTGCGTCCCCGCATTACTGCAAGTTTACCTTTTTCGCTTCAAGTATGTCAAAGTTCGTTCTTCAACTACACCTTAAGTATACACTACACAGCCAAGCATGGCAAGTGCCAGGCACCCGCATCTTAAATTCTCCCGTTTTCCATACCTTCCCCAGACAAATATGCCGCGCAAGAATCTCATCCTCAAATAGAATCCCGGTGGCTCAAATCCGGCTTAAACAAGCCGCGCCCCCCATCTTCCGAATTCGCGTAACTCCCTTAAAAACAACCAGCCTCAGGCACGTTCCAGTGCCAATTTTGTCCAATTGCCAACTATTTTCTCCCATGTTTTTACTGGTACATATCCGCCAATAACCAGCGTCAATATTCCCCCAAAAACGTCTTTTCAAAACCGCAACGCTTAATCTGTCTTTTTTCTTTCTAATGCCTTAACGGGTGGTTGACAGATTTTGCCGAATATCAATAACCATCTTTCTCCTTGGTCTTATTGCAAAGCACATCGTAACTATTCTAAATAAACGTTTAAAATAGTTTGACTTTTCTAAAGGTATGCTATATACTTGCGTTATGATTATGAGAGCTCTATATCCTTTAGCTTTTTCGCAAGAGTGGGGACGCCAAATGAGGTTCATTACCGGTCCCCGTCAATCCGGCAAGACAACTTTGGCCAGATTAAAATTGCAAAATGCGAAGACAGAGAATCTTTACTATCTTTGGGATTTACGCTCAGTCAGAAACCGCTACAAAAAAAATGAGCTGTTTTTTACCTCGGATTCGCCTCCTTCTCAAGATAAAGCATGGCTATGCTTTGACGAAATCCATAAAATGCCGAAATGGAAGAATATTTTAAAGGGTATCTATGATGTTTCTTTTGAGGACTACTATTTCATTATCACCGGTTCCGCGAAGCTTGATATGTCTAAACGTGCCGGAGATAGTTTATCCGGTCGATATTTTACGTTTCATCTTTTCCCTATCTGCCTTTCAGAGTTAACAGATTCTTTATGTACGACGGTGCCAAAAACAGCAAAATCATTTATTTCACAAAAAATGGATTCTACGGTAAATGCCGCAAAAAACATGGATTTACTACTCGAATATAGCGGATTTCCTGAACCTCTTTTAAGGCAATCAAAAAGGTTTCATACAAAATGGGCTCAAGATTATTTGGACACGGTTATTACCGAAGACATAGGCGCGTTAACAAGGATTATAGACAAAGAATATTTGTACGATCTATACAAGCTACTGCCGGAAATGGTAAGTAATCCTATTTCTGTATCATCGTTAGCTTCTCATCTTGAGTTAAGCCCTCCCACAATTAAAAATTATTTGAAAAGACTGGAAGACTTTTATCTTGCTTTCCGGATATACCCTTATTCGAAAAACGTAAAGCGCTCTCTACTAAAAGCTCCAAAGTGCTATCTTTACGATTGGAGCCGGGTTAAAGATTATGGCAAAAGATTCGAAAACTATATCGCTGTCGAATTAAATACTTTGCTGAACCTCTGGCAGGATACTACAGGGGAAACATACTCTCTTTTTTATATACGAAACAAACAAAAACAGGAAATAGATTTCCTTATTACGCATAACGAAAAACCCTGGCTGTTAATTGAAACCAAATCTTCTGACGGATCTATTTCGAAACATTGTTTTGAAATTCAAAAAACATTGAATGATATTCCTCTCGTGCAAATCTGTAAAGAAAACCACATTTGTATGCTCCAAACAAAAAATGCTTATCGAATCTCTGCTTCTCGCTTTCTGTCTTAAATAGATAAATAGTGGGGTCATAAATAGTGGGGTCAGGTCTTAATATTTAACTTAATCATAAATAGTGGGGTCAGGATAAATAGTGGGGTCAGGTCTTAATATTTAACTTAAACTTTTATGGGGTTAAGATGACTCGAACTAATTTTTCATGAAGTCTCCCGCCACATACAACGGATACCTATGAACCTTATTGATGGAATCAATGAAAAGATTATTCGCGCTAAAAATCGTTCTGTATTTTGATTGATACTTTTGGGCAAAAACCTTTATGCTCTTTGCCTGAGTTACCCAACCGGATTTTATTTCAATGGGCAGAACATCTCCGCTAATCTCTCTTAAAAATTCTACCTCCGCGGATCCTTCTTTCCAGCAATATAGTTCCTTTCCGTTTGAACACAGAAATTCCTGAGCGGCAAAATTTTCCGCGAAGTATCCTTTGTAAGTACCGTATCCATAATCCATAATAGACTTTGGAGGCAAATCACTCAAAGCTCCCAACAGACCAACATCAAAAATATATAACTTGAAATTATTTTCCGTCGTATGCGCGGAAAAAGGAAGTTGCCCGCTATTAACCACTCTCACTTTTATTATAAGACCGGCTGTAACTAGCCAATCAATACTCCCGGCTAATTTTGAATACCTTCGAATCCCGGGAATAACCCCCTTAAACTTAAACTTGCCCGCGGAACCGTCTTGTTCTTTCGCTAATTGCGCGGGGATATTCTGCCATAATCTTTCAACATGCATCGCGTTTTGCTTACCTGAATGTTTTGCTATGTCAGCAATATACGTTAACAACAAATTATCCTGTTTTTCTCTTACTTTTTGCATGGCGGCGAATAAATCATCTTTATATTCCCTAAAAGTTTTAACAATTTCTGGAAGACCTCCTGTAACAAAGTATATTTTTAACTGTTCCCAAAGATGTGTATGCACAATCTGCGGTATTGTCTCAGTTTTTTTGCGGTTTTGAAGAAACTCAAATGATTTCACCTCACCGGTCCCTTCCAAAAACTCTTCAAATGACATAGGGAACATATGTAAAAATTCGATCTTCCCAACAGGGAAAGATTCATCCGACAACTGAATTCCCAACAATGAGCCGGCCGCGCAAATGGCCAGTTCCGGTAATTCTTCCTGAAAATACTTTAAACTAGTTAAAGCCCTTGGAGCATTCTGAATTTCGTCAAAAACAATAAGGTCATTTTCCTGATTAATGGGGGCATTAAGGTAAAAACTCAAATCTCGAAGTATGTTTTGAGGGATAAGATCTCCTGCAAAAATCTCGGCTAATTGTTTATGTTTCTCGAAATTTAGATAATGCACTCGAGAAAAACACTCTTTGCCAAAAACTTGGAGAATATATGTCTTCCCAACCTGACGCGCCCCCTTAAGAACAAGAGGTTTTCGATCTTTTTTATTTTTCCATTCTATTAACTTATTCCAAATATTTCTTTTCATAATCAAATTATGCCCTACTCATACACTTTTTGCAAGGACTTTTTGTATAAATCGCACACTTTTCGGCATGACTTTTTGAAAATAGGTCTATTTTGGGGTCTGGTCTCAACTTTCAACAAAAAAACAGGAATTGATACGAACCGGGTTCCGTGAAGAAGTAAAATTCAAACCATCTAAAAATATTCTCACCCAACCTATTGACAAATTCCCGTAGTATGACATACGACTTTAAAAAATCATTCACCAGAACCATCAAAAGTTTGCCGGATGAAAACAAAGAAGAAATAAAACGTCTTGCCTTTGAAATTATCGACCTTGTTTCCACTGGCAAAAAAACCTCAAAAGGGCATGGTCTGACTCGTTTACGCAAAGATTATTGGGAAGCTCGGGCAACTATTCACAAAAGGATCTTATACCAATTACAGAAAATAATTACCCAAAAGAAGCAGAGATCCCGGCTCAAGGCCGGGATGGCAAATTAGGGGGCCGGGATGGCAATATTTGTGTGGTTATATTTTTACGTTTAGCCGTACACCTTGCTATCCCGGCCTTGAGCCGGGATCTGTTATGGTGCACAAAATAGTCTAAGCACATGCACGTACACATATCTTTCGTAGTTTAAAATGTGCAATTAATTAATGTAATTGGTATTATATATCCGATTAGCGAAGAGAAGTAGCAATCAATGCACGGCCACTCGGTGTAAAATTTCCGCAATAAAGGTTTGGTACTTTAGCCCCTTCTTTTTCGCTTTCCTTTTTATCAGCTTAATGTCATTACCATTCACCCCTTATTGTCATCATGACGTCTTTCTTGCGAGCGTGAATAGCGTTTGTAATTCCCCTTAGCTCCGCGCCAGTTACGGGGATATACTCGTTTCGAAGAAGTGCTTCTTCGATCTTCTTTTCCTCTTTTGTTAATTTTAGTTTTTTCATTTTATCTCACCTCTTTTATGTTTCTTCGTGTATTTTCGGCGTATTTACAATAGTACGTACGCAAATTTATTTATACGGGGTTTAACTCAGTGGAAAATGGGGACACTCCTTGTAACTCCTTTAATTTACCTTATGATGAGAAAAATAATTCCTAAGCTGAGAAAGCACAAAAAAAGCAGGAATTTTGCTATCGCTACGTTTTGCTTGATTAAACGAATAAATTGATACGAACCGGATCTTATAAAAAAGAACGCGAAAAAAACCACAATAAGCGGTAAAATGAAAGCAAAATTATAGAGACATAGAAGGCTAATCGCCTCGTATTTTAGCTGTTCCATCTTTAAGATGTACAATATCGTAGGCAAATATATTTGTCCCGTACAGGTTAACTCCGTAATAGATACAATAAAAGCGGTAATCACTATAGCTCCGGCAATATGTTTCAATCTTAAGTTTTTTGAAATCAAACGAGATATTCGCCTTTTTTTCTCTTCAGAGAGCTGAAGGATCATTTTATCTTTTCGACCCCTACAATAGTTTATGCAATCCGCCAGAGAAAGATACGCCAACACAAACAATACCATCGCCGCCGTAAGATAAATAAAAGGACCCATTTGTTTTATAAACAAAAAACTGCTCACTTTTAGCACACTCACACCAATAAGAAAATATGTCAAAAAAGTCACGGCGATAAACAAAAAACCTACTGCTAAAATCGTCTTTTTTTCTTTTCTGACTACAAACAAAGATGTCACAAAAAATATTATTGTAGCGAAAGCACAAGGATTAATTCCGTCAATGACCCCCGCGATCGCGACGGGTAACGCCTTAAAATTTTTAAATCTCTTCAAAATTTTGTTTCCCAACATTTCGCTATTGGATTTTTTAAAATCTTCGTACAGAAGGTTGCCTGAAAGAATCTCTTTTTTGCCGGTTTCCTGGACGCATTTTTCAATACCGGGATGATACTGATCGATTTCCGTAAAATAACGAGTCCCGATTATGAACGCTGGAGTGTACAATATTTTGTCTTTCGGAATATCAAATCTCCCGCCTAAATATTCATAAAACAGCGCGGATTCAGCGTCTTCAATATAAAATGTTTTAACGGAAAATTTTGGGTATCTTTTTTTGAGAAGCGCGAGATATTTTTCCATCCGTCTGCATTTCCCACAATATTTTCTTGTGGAAAATAAAATTGTTTCTATCTCTACGGCTTCAATATCGGGAGGTTGTAAGGGTTTTCGTTTCTGAAGTTTTTCAAGATTAAAAAATGGCAGAATTTTTCCTTCGTACGACTCAACCTTTTCCTCAAAACGGCCGGAAATTATTTCATCTTCTCCCATAAGATCATCATTGAACAAAATCGCGGGACCGATAGAAGTCTTTTTTTTGAAAAATTCTTCCGCGGACAAAAGCAGTTCAAAACCGTCCGGTTTGCTTATATCAAGCTCTATTGTTTGAATATTACGCTTCAGAATAATCGGCGTTATGTATTTCTCAACCGTTTCAACACATTCTTCGCATTCAGTGTCTACAAAAATGTAAATATTAACCGGGGTTGATTTGTTTCGTGGGGATAAAAAAACATTTTCTTCTTTTTGAGAAATATTTTTATTCGTGAAAAGGTTCTTGTTTTCTTTTTTTGCCGAAATTATATTCGCTCTCACCTCGATAAGCACGCGAGGGGAACCCGAATCATTTGAACATATGTATATTCTCTTTTGATCCGGTCCCGCTTCGCGTCCCGTGGAATCATAAATCGCTTCAAGTTCCGCTCTTTGTTTCGGCAAAATTCTATTAGTGGAAAGATTTGTTTTAATACACCAACAGCTAGTTCGCACACTTTCTATAAACAGTTCACCCTCTCCGACATTTTTTATCAAAAATGTTTTTTTCGCGAGTCTTTCGGGCAGAACATCACCAATATCCCATTTGTAGTCATCAATTTCAATTCTACCGGTTTTAACGGTATTTTCTTGCGGCGAAACTTGTTCTTCCGCGGCGCTCCACGCGGTAAATACACCGAATACAAGGCAAGTCAACACTCCTATCATGAAAACTTTTTTTCTCATTTTCTTTAATCTAATCTCTTCTCGTATTCTCTTCACATACCTCCGTTCAACCTCGTAGGTTGGATTGAACCCAACCTACGAGGATGAACTTTCCTTAATTTTCTTCACTCCCTTTTCCAAAAACTCTGTTAACTCAAAAAAGTTGCCGGGAATCGATACAATATCATTGCTTTCGCTCTCCATTAAAAACATAACCGGCGTACTCAATATGGCATAGTCATTAGCAATAGTACCGTTCACTCCCCCTATAGCACGAAGATGTTTCAATTCGGGGAAACGGGTTTTTGCTATTTCCCACTTTCGAATTTCTGTTTCAGTTTCATCCAAACTGACAGCAACAATATCAAGTTTTTCTTTATTCGCGGGATCCTTGATCAATTGCTCGAGTTTAATTGCCAACTGTTTACAATGCGCGCAGTCGTTTGACCAGAATAAAAGCAATTTATAAGGCGCTTTGGTTTTCCATTTATGCAATTCAAACTTATTGCCTTCACTCTCGCCGATAACAAAATTAGGAGCTAAGGCTCCGGGAAATAACTTTGTCATTCCCTTCAATCGTTTGATTATTTGTTGTCTTTTTGAGGTTAAACAATTCGGATTGTTGATATGCTTTTCCAGAACGGACATTCCTCCGGTTATGCCGTAGGTTTCATAGCCATTATAGAAATAATCCACCATCCAGCCATAAACTTTCGGATCTCCTTTGGACGCTTTTTCACAAGCAACGCGCCCGGCTTCAATAAACTGTTTATCGCGAGATTCCTCGTCCGCGGCTTGCATGGAACATAACCTCATATATCCATCCATAAACATGTTTAATTCGCGCGAACGGATGATAAGCGAATCGTTAAGATCAATTTGTTCGAAATAATTGTCTAACAATTGCCTGTTCCGTTCATCCTGTGAGGCTTTCCAATCTATTGCCGGCAAATACTGAAATCGAAACAACCTGCCGACATAAAGATCGTGGTGCGTCTCAGTTTGACCATTCAACCACGTGTTATACTCAACTCTACGTTTTTCAAACTCTTTAACCGCCTGCGCGTAGAGCTCTGATTCCGGGCTATCATAGTTTGACAAAAACTCTTTGAGAAAATACACCTGAGCGCGTTTTTCGTTGTTTTCTTCCATAAAAGCGAGATAAACCGTGTTCTCGGTTTCGCCGTCGCTGAATTTAGTTTTTTCACTGTCATGGATACGAAGCGGATCTATAGATAACTCTATATCCTGCTTGTTGATGAAGATGGTTTTTTCCGTAGGGTAAGGAGAATCGCTCTCTTTGGCGCGATAGTAAATTCTAAGTACAAATTCTCCCGGGGTGTATTGAATGGGTATTTTGAGAACAACGGTTTCCCCGTCCTTTATCTCCGGAGTCTTGGCGATGGGTTTAATGGCTTTTACCCCCTCAAAGGGTATTACAGAAATTTCTGCGCTGAATACTCCCTGTAAATGAACGGTAAGAAGACGTTCCTCCTCGCCTTGAGCCGCCAAAGCACCGGAAACCAAAACAACCGCACACCACAGAATCATCGCGCTTACAGCAAACCATTTTAAAATTCTTTGTCTCAGGTTATTAAATATCATTTTTCTCTACGTCTGTTAAAAACAATCCTCGATAATTTTCTGTTAAGGAGATTTAATAAGGATGAACATTCACTCAAATCAATATTGAGTAAAAAAGTGAGAGTATTTCTATTTTTACGTTTAGCCACACACCTTGCTATCCCGGCCTTGAGCCGGGATCTGTTATGCTCCACAAAATAGTCTAAGCACATGCGCGTACTCATATCTTTCGTAGTTTAAAATGT
>Ga0208325_1000534_pt1 | contig 10316 bp, 8 predicted proteins | sample PL_2010_330m_FD_185486 | JGI IMG/M metagenome (GOLD analysis project Ga0208325, IMG submission 185486) | Freshwater microbial communities from Powell Lake, British Columbia, Canada to study Microbial Dark Matter (Phase II) - PL_2010_330m... | ecosystem: Environmental > Aquatic > Freshwater > Lake...
CCTTGCTATTGGGCACGCCAGTCTTGTCCATAGTGAGGCCTATGACCTGGGTCTTGTATCGGATTGCGAGACCGAAGACCTTGCCCATCTTTTCGTCGTCAGCGCTCGTTGAATTTATTATGGCCCTTTTTACGCAAAGCTTAATACCCTCCTCCAGGACATCCGACCTGGGCGAATCTATAGACAGAGGGACCTCCACCTTCTTCTGAATAGACTCGACCAGCCATTTCATGTCGTCCTTGGGGTCCTTCGAATACGGACCCGTATTGACGTCGAGTGCCGACGCGCCGGCCCTCACCTGGTCTTCGGCAAGATGCTGTATAAGCTCCACGTCACGGTTCTCTATGGCATGCGCTACGACCTTATACATCCCGTTGATGAGCTCTCCTATAATTAGCATTGTGATCTCCTTTTTAGCTGAAGGCTGATAGCTGAAAGCTAAGTCCTACTAACCGCTTTACCCATCGCTGTCTTTATAAACTGGGCAAGCGCCTTGGCCGTGTCCGGATGGCGCACTACTACTATATCGGCGCCCGACTGGAGCATCGCCACGCTCGTCGCTAACTCCCAATTTACACCCTGCTCCTCGCCCCCGTCCTTGGCCTCCTTTACCTTCCAGGTCTCCTGTCCGGGAAATACGATGAACGGCATTGCAAGCATCCTGTCGCCCTGGAATGAGGCGAGCCGGGCTCTCTCCATTATAGAATAGACATATTCCATCCCATACCCCAGCGACGTGGTCGTGGGATGCATCACAATCCTCTTCGGATCGAAACCCATATCGCTAATGAGTATGTTGAGCTGTTTCGCTATATTTACGTCAATGGGCGACTCCGCTATCAATGAATGTCCGTCCGCAAGGCACGTGGCGGTGAGAGTCTTGTAATTATTCTGCGAGGCAATCCCGAAGAGGCAGTTCTTGCCCTTAAGAGATTCGCTCGCTTTAGGTAGAAGCTCGTTATCCAAGTCGTCGTCCCCACATCCCAGCACTACAAGAGGCGCGCCCGCTTCCACAGCTATCCTGCCGAGAATCTTTACGGAATCCCTGACGGGCTTCGACCCCCAGTCCTGATGAACACTCTGCAGCCTGACGCAGAGCAGATTCACACCGAATTCTTCTACGCATCTCTTCGCCCATGCGATGGGGTCCTTCGATACGCCCGCTACCGGCTTCTTCAGCGCATCCGGCCAGTCGAGAGGCTCACAGTCAAGAACTTCGAGCGCCACCAGAGGCGCGTTGGGCACCTCACCCTCGCCGAACAAAAAAGGCAGAGCGGTCTGTCCACCGGCGTTTACCGCCTCAGGCCCGTAACCGATCTCAACCGTGTTTACCGGCCCCGCGCAATTCTCTTTTGCTATTTCCAATGACATTATACGCCACCTCTTCGATTATATCGCTGTCCATTCCGGCCAGGGAGCCCTTTTCAACGCTCAGGCTCTCTATTTGTTTGCCGGCCTTATGCCAACCATGGAATAATCGCTTACGAACACCATCTTGTTGACGGATCCTGCCGTCTTTCTCGAAATATGTTCCATGCCGGCCGCATTGTCTATCACTACAAACATGTCTATGAATCTCTCCTTGGTCATGTTAGCCGGTATCGTGTACCGTTAACGGCTATTATCGTACTGACGGGAACCTCTCCAGATCGGTATGAGGAAAAAAAAGCGCCGCAATATATTCGTCCATGTAACCGATCTCCGAACTCAAGGAGAGATATGTGATCTTCTTGTAAATATCGTCCGTCTTCTTCAGGGCATCCTCGGACACCAGCGAGAGTCTTGCACCCGCAAGAGAAGAGTTGCCGATAAATTTATAGATCTTTCTGTCTATGTCGGGTAATAATCCTATGTAAATGGCGCTCTCTATGTCGAGATAATTTCCGAACCCGCCGGCTACATATATCCTCTTCACATCCGCAAGATTCACATCGACCTTGCAGACAAGCGCCATGATGGCGCTGTAAATGGCCGCCTTGGACCTCTTAATATTTTCTATGTCGTCTTCGCTTATTGTTATATCTTTTTCCGTAGCCGATTCACTCGCAAAAGCTACGATGAATTCGTATCCCGAATCCGTCTTGCGGATCCTCTTCGATTTCAATGACCCGTCCATCCGGCCGTCTCTACCGATAATGCGCGTCTTGAGCAGGCATTTTATGAGGTCGATGTAACCGGAGCCGCAGATGCCCTTCGGCTTTTCACCCGCGATAGTCTCGAAGCTTACTCTATATTTATCGTCTATCGAGGCCTTTTGAATAGCGCCGGCGACCGCCTTCATGCCGGATGCGACGCCGCTGCCCTCAAATGCGGGCCCCGCGCTAGCCGAACACGCCATCATCCACTCGCGATTACCGAGCACGATTTCGCCGTTTGTCCCGATATCCACGAGGATGGACAACGATTCGTCCTCGAACAGGCCGGACGAAAGCACGCCCGCGACTACGTCTCCGCCGATATATGCGCTCACCCCCGAAAGACAGTAAATAACCCCCTTTGGATTAATCTTTATGCCCACCTCGGACGCATTCACGAAAGGAACGATCGTGATGGTTGGGATATATGGCACTTTTCGTATATGCGACGGGTCGACCTTAAACAGAAGATGCGTCATGGTCGTGTTGCCGGCGATAACGCATGAGAATATATCGCCGAGTCGTATACCCTTTGAAAGAGCGAGTTCCTCGGCCATCTCGTTAATGTTGGCCAGCACCGCCTCATTGAGCCGCTCTAGGCCCTCGGGGGCCTGGGCGTAGATTATCCTCGCGATGACATCCGCGCCGAAGACAGTTTGCCGGTTATAAGCGATCCTCGTCCCGCAGACCCGGTGGCTGGCGAGATCTATGAGCTGGCCGGTTATAGTAGTCGTTCCGATATCAAAGGCAAATCCGAAATTACTCTTTGTCGCCTCACCCAGTTCTACCTCAGGAATCTCGCCGGCGTCTTTCGGTAACTTTTCGACAAACTCTATCGAGCCGGGCGGAACAAAGACTACAAGATCGCTCTCCACCAGGGCCTCACACGCCAGCACATAGCCCTCTCTTCTATCTTTCTCGTTGAGGACCCTCGATTGTTCACACTTTACCTCGCCCTTTTTTATTACGACCTTACATTTTCCGCACAGGCCTTCCCCGCCGCAACTGGACGCGAGCGCGATACCCGCTCTGTAAGCGGCATCAAGTAAGTCCATCCCGCGGGGTACGCGTATCGTCTTGTTGTGGGGCGTAAATGTAACTGTGAATTGATCCATCGCTAAAGATTCCTGAGAAACTGCGGAATGCCGGACGCCTCGCGCGGCCCGACGATGACCTTCCAGCCGGAGAGCTCCTCCAGCTTACCGCTCAGGACAGAGACGTATCCGGGCAGAATGATCTTTTTATGACTCAAGATCTTCTCTATGCCGCACTTCATTATCATGTCAGTTATGGTCTCGGCCGTGAATTTTTCCGCGGCCCACGCGGTCAGAACCGACATGCCCTCAGCATCGCAGCAGATGATCCGGCACGGCACTTTACTCGCTTCCACTTCGCCTGCAACGGTAAAATAAGTTATCGAAAAATTGGTCGTCACCATTACGGGTGAGTCGGCCGTCACACGCCCGACCTCATAGATCTTCGACTCTACCTGTACGGGTTTCTGCGGATCCTGATATATGTCCTGGCGTACCACGAGGGCCGGAAAGACGTACTCTTTATCCGTGTTCTTCATGATGATGATGCTCGCGTATTTGCAGATATATGATACCGCCTCGGCAAGTTCCTGGTCAGAGTCCGTGGACTCCGTGAATGCGATGAAGGGATACCCAAGGGCCCTGAGGTTCTTTTTGAGGGCGGAACGCCTGGCAGATGTAAAGTTCTGAATGCGGCCCGAGAGCGTTTTGTTCTTTATGCCTATAACGATCTCGTTGACTCCGGCATTTTTTGCTATTTCGGTCAATTTCGCCGCTTCTTCAAGGTCGGCGGCCATGACCGCAACCGGCAGGTCATTTTCCTTTGCTATGGTCAGAATTCCATCGAGCGCGGCCTTCTCGCCACATATCAGAAGAGGCTTTCGCTCGCCGCATATCTTTACGGCTTCCGCCACCGCCTGGGCATCCGAGCTGGCAAGCGCGATGTTAAGACTTGTCGACGCCTCCACCTTCCGGACCGCGTTTACAAACCTGTTCTTGTACTTTGAAGGATTGCTCACACAGACCAGATCTACTCCCAGACGCTGGCCGGCCCGCTCAAAATCCAGCGCGTTTATCTTCTCGACCTCCACGCCAATCTCATCGTCGTCAAGCGTATCTTCGACTAATATGCCGACGGCGCACGGATAGAAAAATTTCTGCTCGTGCCTGAACATGACGAGCTCGTTGCCGGCCTCTATCCGGCTCTCGCCCGCACCAATCGTAACGAGCTTTACGGCCGGCTGGCTCGCCGATTCGAGCGTCTCCTTTGCCCCGGCCGAGACGTGCGGGCATTTATCGAGCGCCACGCGTTTCCCAGCGAGCGCCATCGCGAACGCAAGGCATGTCGCGAATCCGCAGTCCTTGCAATTCGTCCTTGGCAACAGTTTATATATATCGAGTCCTGATAGTGCCATTTTAAGCTTTCAGTAAAGAATTAAATCATCGGCTCCATAGCCAGCGCGGTATGGGATACTTTTGCAAGATGCTCTGCCAGAGCCAGTGGGTCCGTCGTGACTGTCTCATCCGCTATTTTATCCAGGAGGCCCGGCTCGCCGATCTCCTCGCAGCGCTTCTCCAGTTTAGACTTGAGAGCGTCTTTTAATTCCTTCGGCATCCAGACGACGCGCTTCAGTCCGCCCTCCGCCGAAATAAACTTTTTACTCACCACATACAGCCTGCCGACGCCCAGAAACCCCGGTGTCTGGTTCCCGCCCCCGACCGATCCGGCGAGCGTCGTGAACGTCATACCCGCCGGCGTTTCACCCGTGTATTCCCTGTTTACGATCATGACACCGTTCGCCTCGGGAACGATCGCGACTATGCATTCGAAACAACCGCATGAGGTCATGGGCGAATCCATAATGGAATAGACCGTTACCCGAGATACGCGGCCATGAGATCCGTCCTTAACAAAGGTGTTGATGCCTTCCCAGACGCCTTTTACAACGTCTTCGACGCGCCCCTTCCTTATCGGCTGATTTCCTCCGGTAGGAGTGATCTCGTGCGCGGCCTTCGCGTCGAGCCATGAATAGGCGCCGCACAGGCCCAGCCTCTCGGGGCTCACGACGCAGACATGGTCGGGCGCAAAACTCTGACAGAGGGTACAGCTATAGAACGTATCGACCGCCTCGTCCGTCATTCCCGCAAGTCTTTCGTCGCGCGCCTCGAACGCCTTGCGCGCCCCGGGGAGCATCTTCTCTACGTCCTTCTGTGACGTGTATATGGTGACCTGCACCTTGTCGACGATCGCGCCGTATTCGTCATGGAGTTTTGCCGCGAGGATATCGCCGAAGTGCCGGATCTTGAAGCCCGCTCCTCTAGCGTCTTTTGATATGCGTATCCAGCTCATGTCCCGCTGGCCCATATGGAATATGCCCATCGCGTAATTCAGGTACTTATGAATCTGGCGCTCGAGTATCGGCTCGTAATCCTGCAGCATCTTCCTGCCGGCCACCTCGATCACTATACCGAACGGCTGGGCCGAACCCTCATCCATCGAATCTATCTCGGGACCCTGCACCGTGATCTTACCGTCCTCGATCTCATCGCTCTTTCGCATCTTCAGGTATTCGAACGCGGATGAATATTTCCCGCCGAACTGGACGTACGTATCCGCCTTGCGGACCCGCTCTCCCTCGAACGCGGCCGAATACGCTACCGGAACGGGGATCTCGGTCAACTTTATCTTGATACCTCTTGTCTCTATCGCCCTCTGAACTATCTTTTTGTGGTCGGGTTCCTTGACTAAACATTCCTCATGGGCGCATACACCGGAAACCTTTATCTCGGGCAGATGGAGATCGGTAATAATTGGAACGCCGGCAGCCAGAGCTCCGCCGCCCGTCGCCGCCTTGACCTCATCGACGCCGCCCAATAGTAACACGAATGCCGAAACCCTGTTCCTCACGTAATCGACGCACGCGGCGGTATTGCCGGCCTTAATTCCTCCGAATGTCAACGCCGCCCGTATCGCGAAATTCAAAACGTAGACTACCGATTCCGTGTCGCGGCCATAGGGCACGACATAACTTTCGAGCCCCATATGAAGGCCGCTTTCTTTAAGCTGGTCGACGATGCTGACTCCGTCGACGCTACCGCCCACCAACGTCAGTATGTTTCGCTTCTGCAGGTCACGGACAATATCAACAGCCGTCTTCGGGTCCGGCGCTTTGCCCAGAATGACTCCTATGCCTGACATCCTGCCGTCAACAAGCTGTATTCCAAGTGACCTCAAGATGGTGTCGGGCAAGAAACCGGGGCAATCCGGCTGCGGCTCCTCACGGTAAAGATAGCGCAATGCGCATATTATCTCTTCGGAAAGTATCGCGGCGACGCCGGCGTTAAGTGCGTCTTTCAGAAAAGTTTCCCATTTGTCTTCGGCTGGGACTTTTACGACAAGCGTTTTTGCCGCGGCGAGTATCTTCCCGGCGCCTGACAATGTTCTAGTCTCAAGCCCTAAAAGCGCGTTGGCCAACGGCAAATAGAACGCCGTCTCGGGAAAAGCAATCGCGGACGCTTCGCCTTTTTCCTTTACGGCTCTGCCAAGGAATGTCTCTGCGTCACCGAGCAATTTCCCGGCGCCCTTCACTATCAGTCCCGCTACAACTTTCGACATCATCCCTCCAAAATCACAACCCCGCCGCGTTCAACACATCCGGCACTTTACTGTCCCATCCTATCGGCATTATGTGAACGCCCTGGCACAGCGGCTTAAGTTCGCGTATGGTCCTTACGACTATCTCAACTGACTTGGCGGATCTATCAGCTGCTGAATCCATTTCATCAATGATGTGAGCCGGCACCGATACGCCCGCCACGTGTTCGTTCACGAAATGAGCCATCTTCGCAGACTTGAGAAGCATCACGCCTCCCAGCACTGCCGTTTTGAGATGTTTTATCCTTCCAAGGAAATCTTTGAACGATCCGACATCATATATCGCCTGTGTCTGGAAAAATTTTGCACCGGCGGCTATCTTCTTTTCCATCTTGATGATCTCCGGCTCGATCGGATCTGCGCCCGGATTGACGACGGCCCCCGCACAGAAACTCGGCGCACCCTTCAGCGGATTACCCATCATGTCGGACCCTTTTTCCAATTTCCCGATAACATCCAAAAGCTGGACTGCATCCAGGTCGAATACGGGTTTTGCTTCGGGGTGATCGCCGAAAGACGGGTAATCTCCGGTAAGCGCGAGAATGTTCTCTATGCCGAGGGCGTAGGCCGAAAGAAGGTCGGACTGGAGCGCTATGCGATTCCTGTCGCGACAGGTTATCTGGTAAACGACGTCGTGACCACGTTCTTTTAAAAGCCTGCAGGCGGCCAGAGCGCCCATCTTCATGACAGAGCTCTGCTGGTCCGTAACATTTATCGCATCGACCCTGCCCTTTATGAGCTCGGCATTTGCGAACATGGAGTTGAGATCGACGCCCTTAGGCGGCCCCATTTCACTGGTTGTCACGAACTTTCCGGACTGAATTTTATCGCAAAGGGTCACTTCGCCAACTCCACAACATTCTTCATGAGCATCGCGGTCGTGACAGGCCCGACACCGCCGGGAACGGGTGTTATATACGACGCCTTCTTAGCCGCCGGTTCGAATTCGATATCCCCGACGATCCTGCCATCCCGGTGATTAATGCCGACATCTATTACGATCGCGCCATCCTTCACCCAATCGCCTTTTATGACGCCGGCCTTACCCACGGCCGATATCAAGATTTCCGCGCGTCCCACATACCCGGCCAGCGCGCCGCGCTCACTCGTAGCTATATGACAAACCGTGGTAGTGACAAATTTATCGAGGAGCATCAGCGACAGCGGCTTACCGACAATGTCGGAGTGTCCTACCACAACAGCCTCTTTGCCGTAGAGCTTTACGCCTGTCGATTCCAATAATGCCATGACCGCCATAGCGGTGCACGGCCCTATCCTGTTATCACCGGTAAGGACTCTGCCGAGATTTTCCGGATGCATTCCTTCGACATCCTTCGCCGGCGGAATAATATCCATAAGCATCTTCGCGTCAATGGCCGGAGGCATGGGCTGCTGCAATATTATAGCCGTCACGTTCTTATCCGCCGCAAGCTCTCCGATAACTCTTTCGGCTTCGGATTGTGAGACGCTCTCGGGCAGGTCAACCAGTTTGTACTCGATACCAACGGACTCGGCCGCCCTCTTCTGGAAATTGATATAAACTAACGATGACGGATTTTTGCCTATCTGGACGGCCACAAGTCTCGGACTCTTTCCAAACCCTGCCACACTTTTCTTCGCCGCCTCTTTAAGCTTCACCGCTATCAACTTACCGTCGAGTATCTTCGCTGCCATGGTTGTCTCCTGCTCAACTTAAAACTTAACACTTATAACTTAAAACTATTTTACGACACCCTCACACTTCTCCACAACTTCTTCCTTTAATCCCGGCACTTTATCCTCGAGCTCTGCCAACGCCCTATGCACCCTGGCGACATACTCAAGGTCCTTGATGTATTTCAGATTGATACATACGTTGAACTTCGCTGCGAAAAAAGACGACTCAAGCATGATAGCCGCGCATGCTGTATCGGTAATCAGATTTTTATTTTGTCCATCGATCATTTCAGAGCATAACCTGAGACATTCGGCCGATAGTTTGCATATCTCGAAGGGCGTGTCGGCGGCCTTCTTGTAGAGATCCTGAAGCTTTACCGACTCCTTCTTCCCGGATTTCAGGCCGGCAGACAGTTCCGCATAGGCTTTAATGTCCAGATCTATGAGGTCTTCGAGCTCTTCTCTGGCCTTTTCCGCGCGCGCAAGGATGCCGGCAATTTTCTCCTCAGATGCCTTGGGATTGTGGCTACTTATCGTATAATTACCGACCATCGCAAGAAGGCCCGCTCCCAGCGCGCCGCAAACAGCGGCCGCGCTCCCGCCGCCCGGCGCAGGCTTCTTTGCCGCAAGATCATCGAGATATTCTCGCAATGGCTTATCAAGGTACATAACGTAATCTCCCCTTCGAATCAATATCGATCCTCTCGCCTATCGGATGCGAGGGTAGGCTCGGCATCGTATGCGTCGCTCCACACACCGCATACAGAAAACCCGCGCCGATGGACGGCCGTATCTCGCGCACCGGCAGCGTAAACCCTTTCGGCCAGCCCTTTAAATTCGGATCGTGCGATATCGACAGATGCGTCTTTGCCATACAGATCGGAAGTTTTCCAAACCCCAGCTTCTGAAATCCGGCGATACTCTCATCAGCGCCCGGGCTGTAATGCACGCCCTTCGCACCATATATCCTTCTGGCGATGATCTCGATCTTATCTTTTATCGGCATGCCGAGCGGATAAAGGGGCTTGAATTCGCTCTTAGTCCCTGCCGCCCTGACGACCGCATTGGCAAGATCTATGCCGCCCTTCGACCCCTTTGTAAAGGTTTCACTCACAACACAATCGAACGCGCCGCTGTGGGACGCTATCATCTTCACGAGGTGCAGCTCACGCGGCGTATCGGACTCAAATTTATTGATCGCCACCACGCACGGGATGCCGAATATCCTGATATTCTCGACCTGCTTCTTGAGGTTAGAGCACCCCATCTCAACTGCCTCAACGTTTTCCCTATAAATGGCGCTGTCGATCTTCTTGCCTGACGCCACCCTGAATAACCCGGAATGGCTCTTGAGCGCCCTGATTGACGTGACGAGAACCGCTGCGTCAGGCTTTAAGCCGCTCTGCCTGCATTTGATATCAAAAAATTTTTCGGCCCCGCAATCGGCGCCGAACCCGGACTCGGTCACGACGTAATCCGCATGCGCCAGGCCGATCTTGTCGGCAACGATAGAGCTGTTGCCGTGCATGATGTTAGCAAAAGGCCCCGTATGTATCAGGCACGGTGTTCCCTCTATGGTCTGGACGAGATTCGGATTGATTGCGTCCTTAAGGAGTGCCGCCATCGAACCGGCCACCTTCAGATCATTGCAAGTAACGGGGCTTCCGTCCCTCGCCAGCGCCACGACTATACTGCCGAGCCTGCGCCTCATGTCGGGTATCGACTCGGTCAGGGCGAGTATCGCCATAATCTCGCTCGCGGCCGTGATGTCGAACCTGTCGATGCGCTCCACGCCCGCCGCGCCGCCGCCCACGGCTATCCTGATGTGCCGCAGCG
>Ga0208325_1000537_pt1 | contig 10271 bp, 14 predicted proteins | sample PL_2010_330m_FD_185486 | JGI IMG/M metagenome (GOLD analysis project Ga0208325, IMG submission 185486) | Freshwater microbial communities from Powell Lake, British Columbia, Canada to study Microbial Dark Matter (Phase II) - PL_2010_330m... | ecosystem: Environmental > Aquatic > Freshwater >...
CTCCCCCCCCCGACTGTAAAAACATTGCGGAACTGTTATCAAGAATAGTGGGGGGGGCATTTAAATCGTTCTCAAGAGGGCTGCAAAAGCGCCGAATATCCGGCGTCCGGCGTTCGGCGTCTGCGCTGCAGGTCGCTTTTGGCGGCTAAGGTATGCTGGCGAAAATGCTCGCTTATGCCGGCGAAAATGCTCGCTTATGCCGGCGAAAATGCTCGCTTATGCCGGCGAAAATGCTCGCTTTCGATGGTCCACGTTGCCCTGGGGGCCGAGAGTTCATGCGCCATGATCCATGTCGCCCTTCGCTGTTGACAACGGCAAGGAAAAGGAATAAAGTCAGGGCTCATAATATCACTGGCTTCGGTGGCTAGTTCCTCTCTCGGTCGCCGTTGCCTCTTTTATTTCAAATCGAAATGCGCCATGGTCCGCCGGCTCGCCGTAGAGCTGATTGCCGATCGGTGATAATGCCGCGACATATTTTGATTGAACTCCCAGCTCGAATACACCGATAAAAGTCAGTGCATATCCTTTTTCCGCTCTGAGAAACGGCGGTCTGTCGGTATCGTGTCAGCCGAAATCGCCGCCTCGATCTTCTTGTCTGCCGGCCCGGAAAAGGGCCGGCTTTTTTCTTGCCTTGCCCTGGCGGTTTTGGTAGATCGAGGATTATGGAAGCTCTACAGAGCAAATCCATTAAGATTAAGACAAGTCTGTCCGGGTTCAATTCTTGCTTTGTAGAGCTTGCGAATCCAGCGGGCTCGTTTTTTTTATGTCCCCACCTACCAGGAAGGGCGGACAGGAAAGAGAGAATCCCATGAGAAAACTACTGTTTGTGATTGCGCTTATGAGCGCCGGCCAGGTTTGGGCTATCGCACCGATCGGGCCGGCTGCAAGCACGTTGGAAAAGGGCCAACTGGAACTTGGCTTCGATTATGCCCACACCGAATTTCGCGATCTGCCGATGAATGTTACGGTCAAGGTGCTCGGCTCGACGGTCCCTGATTCGCAGTACCATCCAACCGCAGCCAAAAAGTTGCCAATGGATGAGACGGTCAACGGCTATTGGGCCGAAGTGGGCTATGGCCTGCTCGATCCGCTTGATGTATTTTTGCGTCTTGGCGTTATGGACCTCGAATTTGAAAACCCTGAGTTTGGCTGCGGCCTGGGCGGCCGGGTGACAATCGCAGAATCCGAGCGGCTCGACTGGGGTCTGCTCGCTCAGGCGAGTTGGTTCGACTCGACTTACGAACAAACAATCTGGATTCCGGAATTGGGACTTGTCCGGGCGCGGGATGATTTGAATTTCGCTGCCGTCCAGATTGCAGCCGGCCCGGTTTATAAGGGCGAGGGGTTTTCGGTCTATGGCGGGCCGTTTCTGTATTGGCTGCGGCTCGATGGTGATGAGACACTGGTTGTGCTCAGTGATGGGGCAACGATTAACGCTACGGTTGACGTCGAGTCGGACGTCCGGTTCGGCGTTTATGTCGGCCTGTCGGCGGACCTTGCGGATGATCTGTCCGTCCGGGCAGAGGCTCAATTGGCGGCGGACAGCCAAACGTTTGCCTTTGGTTTGATCTGCCGATTCTAAGCTGTACTCATGGCGCCGGGGGCGGACCTGGCCGTCGCCGCCTGCCATGCAGGGCCTCTTGTCGAGAAGTTGCTCTTGGAAGGCGCTTGACAAGCGACCGTCGAATTGTCGATATGGTAACATGCTTGATCTTTAGGGCCAAAGGATATGTCCGAAAAGCAAAAACGAAAGCTGTTCTCGTTGGGCCATACCTGCTCGCCGCGAAAATCCTATATGTTTCGCCTGCCTATGTCTGAGAACGAGGGATTTGTCGGAGATTTCGTTACTGCCGTCGAGACTGTACGTGGCGAGTTGCAGGATGCGGGTGTTTCAAGAGAAATGATGGAGAAAGTCGAGCTGAGAATCAGCGGCTTGTTCATCGAAATAAAAGGTGAAGAAGAAGTGATCGCCGAGCTTGAAAGAATACATAAGAAATTTCTCAAAGGGTATGAGTGACATCCATGTGTGACGGCCAAAGAAAACGGAGTCTTTTATCCGGTTTGTGCTGGCTTGCGGCGCTGCTGTTCTTAATCATCATGGGAATGGTTGCGACACTTGAATTGATAGAAACGGCAAAACGAATTCTGGCCGAACTTATTTATTGGGCTTGCCGGCCGTTGGCTTGGTAGGGATCGCCCGTGTCCGGGAGCGGAATCGTCGGCGCTGCAGGGCCAGGGGAATCCCGGCCGGGGGATCTTCGGGGTCTTCGTCAAAAAAAGCCGTCGCGGATCCGCGTCGTTTATTTTTGACATAAGAAAGGTAGGTGAAAAATGGACACGCAATTAAAAGAGCTTGAAACGCTTTGGCTGAAAATGCCGGAGTGGGCAAAGGTCAAAATGCTTAGAATTGCTCGAATTTCAATTAAGCCGGAACGCCTGTTCTTGTTGGGCCATGCCTGCTCGCCGGGAAAATCCTATATGTTTCGCCTGCCTATATCTGAGGATGGACCATTCGTCGGGGATTTCGTTACTGCCGTCAAGGCTGTACGTAACGAATTGCATGACGCCGGCGTTTCAAGAGAAACGATCCAGAAAGTCGAGCTGAGAATCGGCGGCTTGTTCATCGAAATAAAAGGTGAAGAAGAAGTGATCGCCGAGATTGAAAGAATACATAAGAAATTTCTCGAAGGGTACGAGTGACATCCATGTGTGACGATCAAAGAGAACGGAGTCTTTTATCGAATTTGTGTTTGATTGCATTGCTGCTGTTCTTAATCGTCATGGCGGTGGTTGTGCTTGTTTATCAGTGTTATTGGTGACATTATGAAAATCGACTATCATTATCCGGACTTGCGATTGTGGGCTTGTTGGCGAGTAAATATGCGAGTTTTGACCGGGCCTATTGTCCGGCTGGCCGCCGATCTCTGGTCCTGGGCGGTCCTCGATAGGGAATATGGGAGAATGAGCAACCGGTTGCAACGATGGACCTGGTATAGACGGGAATCTGTGCCGTTCAGTTGCGCCGGTTGCTTTGTTCTATATCAATTAGTGACATACGATTCAGATGGATCGTCGGCAAAAGTAAAAGACGCAAGGCTTGGGAATGAAAATTGAAAGAATAAACGAGCACAAAAGAATTTCGCTGCCCTGCCCGAAGTGTAACCGTTTCGGGCTTATGGACATCGTAGCGAAATTTAAGATTGGCAATCAGGTCAATTATTCTCTTTTGTGTCCTGAATGCGGCTGTAGGTTCAAGCAAACTGGCAGGCGATTCAATCGCTGGCGAGATTTGAAAAAGAAACATAAACTCAACCATGATGAACTGCGGACCATGCAAAAAGACTTTATGCAAAAGGAGCTTGAGAAACTCAAAGAGCAGCAAGAGGACTTGGACAAATGATGGAAACGTTACGCTGATGAAGCGCGGGCAGAATTACCTCTATTGGGATCGAATTCGCTATCCTTCGTTGTTTTAAAATGACAAGGGCGAACTTGCCCATAAAGCAAGACGCCGCTGCCCAGTGACCAAATCGGTGGCGACTATAGCACTTCTTTTTCGCCGTTGTCAACAAGGAATTTTGAGAATGCCGAAAATTGAGAGCTGGCTGAGTCTTGGCCGCCCGTCTCAGGCAACCTTTGAGAGATGGCGCTCGAGTCGATGAGGGCAAGTGACACAAGTCGCCGGCTCTGCAAACGACCTGCAGCGCCGCCGGCAAAGGCCAGAAAATGTTTGTTTTTTTTGGAAAAAGGTCTTGACGGCTTCCCGGCTGATATATTGAGTGGACTTCGGTTAGCATAGTTATTCAGTTGGAACTATACTAACCCGGTTCCAGGGTCGCTTAGACCTGGGCCGGGTTTTTTTGGTTGAAAGGAGTCAACGATGACTAAAACGGCGTCAACGCCGGACATCCAGAGCCGCAGAGAAGCGATGCGGCGTTATGAGAAAACAGAAAAGGGCAAAGCAACTCGTTATAAAATTATGCGCAAATACGATGAAGGCCATCGACTTGAGAATCGAGCACGTCACGCAATTCGCAATTCCGTATTTCGAGGTCAAATGATACGTTTGTCTGTCTGTGAAGTTTGTCATAGAAAACGGAAAACTGCTGCTTATCATCGAGACTTTAATAAGCCTTTTGATGTTATAGAAATGTGCCATGAGTGCTATATCGACGTTGGAATGGGAATGACAGACGTGGAGTCCTAATCGAATGCGGCCAAACCCTACAAAATGGCCATTTTCTGGACGGGAATCGCAGCTTGCGACCGCCCTGCCAACGTCCCATAATATATGTTATGTGTGGCATAAACACTGTTTACGCTTTGATGCACGTCAAATTAATACAAGGACTTATGAGCATTTATAAATGACTTGCTTAGCCAAAAATAGGAGCTGTGAATGGCTTGACCTGGCAAATCTCAAGGTCTAACTTTAAATATTCGCTACCTGAAAACGACAACGGCCCGGACAAGTCGCCAAAAGCAAATTGTCGAGGCCGAAGCGTATTTACGCCTTAATCATATCGACTTGCCCTTGCCGTTGCAATGAATTTTCTGAGAATTTTTTGAAGGGATTCAAGAAATGGCAACTGCAACAAAAACACCGAAAAGGGCAGAGAAGAAAACCCGCACAAAGACAAACGCCAAGCGAACGCAAGGCAAAAAGAAACGGGTCATCGACGTTTACGATTATCCCGACGAATTGGGTGTGCTGCTCTACCAGGCAGTCAAGTACGGGCCTAAAGAAGTCTTGACGAAAGACGATGCGAAATGCCATTTTCGCAGACCGAATCCGGAGAGTCCGCCCGATCTCGTCAAACGGGCCGATGCGAACAATAAGGACGATAATCGGTCGCATTGGATTTGGGATCACGGCGAGAGGTGGGTATTGTACGGCCTGGATGAAATTGCCGATTCTGCGAACATCAGTCTAAACAACGCCGGCAAAAGGCCGCTTTTCATTTGTGAAGGTGAACCGGATGCTGATTGTCTGCGCAACCTCGGATTACTGGCAACAACAAATCCGGCGGGCGCTGGGAGCTGGCGAGACGAATACAGTCTCTCTTTGAGCGAGTATAGGTCCGTCGTGATCCTGCCGGATAACGATCAGCCCGGCAGAGACGGCGCAGAGAAGAAGCTGAAATCCTTACAACAATCCTTAGCTTACCCAGGCATACCGGAAATAAGAGTTATCCCGTTGCCGGGCCTGCCTGAAAAGGGCGACGTCCGCGTCTGGTTTAATGCGAACGGCTCAAAGCGAAAACTTCTTACTCTCGTAAAAGACCGCCTACCAGAACGGCGCGATTCAGAGACGGACACGGAATTTCCCATCGACGAATTCCGCCCGACCGATGCTTACAACGCCTACTGTTTTGTCAAAAAGCATTTCAAGAGGATCAACTATTGCCGGGAAATAGGCTGGCTGTTTTACGATGGGAAACGCTGGAATAGAGACATCGGCGAAATCACGGCGGCAAAGTTGGCCAGGCAAACCATTCAAACCGACATATTTGCTTTGATAAAGAAAGCACTTACCGGGGATGAACACGATAGACGCTATAAGCATTTTCTCAAGTCAGAAAATGATAACAGGCTCAAAGGAATGCTCCACGTTGCTCGATCCTTCGATGAAATCGTCCTGCCTTTTGAAGAACTCGACGCCGATCCTTATGTGTTCAACTGTAAGAACGGCACGCTGAATCTGCGGACAATGGAATTTCACAAGCATCGGCCAGCCGATTGGATAACAAAACTTGCTCCCGTGATATACCATCCGGACGCGAAATGCCCGCGCTGGCTCGATTGCCTAAATACCTGGATGCAAGGTGACAAGGAAATCATCGACTATTTACAACGTTTGATGGGAATGTGTCTGACAGCCGATATTTGCGCTCGAATCTTTCCGGTCTTCTTTGGTTCGGGCTACAACGGCAAATCTGTTCTGCTCGATACATGCCGCCTATTGATGGGCGATTATGGATGGGAAGCGCCGGAGGGCCTGTTGGCCGAAAAACGAGATCAAGGCCATTCGACCGAGATCGCAAGTCTGGCCGGCAGGCGACTTGTAACAGTCAGCGAAACCAAAGCGAATATGACATTGCGGACTTCGCTGGTTAAGCACATGACCGGCGACCAGATGTTGACGGCGAGATTTATGCGACAGGATAATTTTTCGTTTCCGATAACACACAAGACAATTTTGAGTACACAAAACCGACCGAGGATCATGGAGACGTCGAACGCGATCTGGGACAGGCTGCATCTTGTTGCCTTTCTTTATAGAATACCGAAAAAGGATCGAATCCCGCGCTTGACCGAAGAGCTGAAATCGGAGTGGCCGGGCATCTTGAACTGGCTTCTGGAAGGCTGTAAAAAATGGCAAGAGGCAGGCGGTTCGCTGGAAGCGCCGGAGTCGGTAAAAGCGGCGACACAAGAGTACCGGGAATCGAGTGACATTCTGGCCGATTTCGTCGAAACGACAATTCGGCTGAAAATGCCCGAAACTTCGACAATTCGAGTGACAGAACTTTACAAACTTTACAAAGTTTATGCCAAAGCCAACGAAATCGAGCATCCGATAAGTGTGCGCAATTTCAACGAGTATTTTAGGACAAAAGGTGTCCGGTATGGAGTCGCTCGAATAGGCGAAAAAACTGCTAAAGTTTGGTTTGGTATAGGCTTACAAGAGGAGCTGCCGTTTTAATGTTACCGATGTTACCGATGTTACCGAAAAAAAGTATAAGCTGGCGCAACCCCCTTTTCCGTGAGGGTTAACCGGAAAATTCGGTAACATCGGTAACATTCTGTATGTGCTTGTCAATAAAGCACTTATAGAGTTCAATTCGGTAACATTCCGGTATCAATCGGTAACAATTAGCTTATGTACTTGTCAATAAAAGAGTTACGAAAAGTGTTACCGATGTTACCGATTTTTCCGGGTTCGTTTTCAAAACATCCCGAAAATATAAGTAACCTGTAAAATTCGGTTACATCGGTTACATGCTTGTCAACAAAGGACTTACGAGCATAAACAGCGCAATTGACGCGGCAAGGTCGAGCAGGTGACATTATGGTGCGCGTTTTCAAGTGACGTCACGAGTGACATTATGATCTAAAATCAGGAGCAAAACCGATGCTTGAACAAAAGGAATTTGAGGACCGCAGAGCAGCGCAGATCAAGGCGCTCGAAACGATGATTGAAAAGCCGGGGATCAAGGTGATCGAGCTGGTCGAAATCCTGCTCGAACAGAATCCGGGCTTGCCGGTGGTCTTGCAGGATGGATGCTGGCAATTTCCGATTGTTTCTGTCCGGGCCGATCCCGAAAATGGCGTCCGGCTCTACCTTTCGCCGCCGGCAGAATCGACGCCGGCCGATGGCCGGGAGCAAGCGGATCGCCGATCCGATGGAATCGGAGAAATGGAGACCGGGGAAAATGAAAATCAAGAGCAAAACGAGAGTACGCCGTGAAACCTGTTGTGAAAATTGCATAAATTGGAATGTGCGTTCTCAGCGCTGTCGAAAAGAGATACAAATGAAAAGTGCGTCCGGTTGGTGCGAGAAATATTCGCCTGTCCGTTATAAATCATTGCCGGGATCGGCCAGGGCTTGACGGCGGGCCTTTTCGGTACAGGACTCGACAAAGAATTGACAGGGGGCAACAATGGACCTTGAAGAAATCATTGAAGAATTGCGCGATCTTATCAGTGAGGCGGATTTTGCTGCAAATGCCGGCAACGTGGACGAAGCAAAGAACAAGCTGAGAAGTGCTAAGGAGCTGCTCGAAGTTGCGTTCCTTGGAGAATAGAAAAGCCCGCGATCTGTCGCGCTCGAGCTGCCGGCCGGCGTTCTTGAAAACAGGGTAGTCTAATACCGGCCGGCCTGAGATTGTCGATCCTGGGCGATCCTCGAGCGCGGGATTTCCGGGAAAAGGCCGAAAATGGCATGTTTCGCCGAAGTGGTGACAATTTGCCGATTTAAGGGGAAGTGACATGAGCGATGATAGAAACGATAAAATCCGTTCGGAGTTGCGGAGGTCCGCCAATATTAAGAGGGCTATGGGTGATGTTCCCGATATTGTCGTGGGCGGCGATGGGAATGGCAAGGCCGGTTCGGACGTCCGGCAATACACGTTAGCCGAAGAGCTTGTCAACAATATTCCTTACATTGTTATGGTATGTTTGGGAGCGGGTGTTTTGGCGGTCGGTTTTGCCGGCTCTGCCTGGGGGCCGATCTTGTCACGCGCTTATTTGGTATATGGCGCGGCGGGGGCCTTGTGGATTATGATCTTCGTCTGTCCCTGCTGCCAATATTGGAACTCGAAATCCTGTCCCTGCGGTTACGGCCGGATCGCGGCAAGGTTCCGGGCGAAAAATCTTGTCGATCGCTTCGATGAAAAATTCAAGAGGCATATTCCGGTCATTGTGCCTTTGTGGTTCTTGCCCGTTCTGGCCGGGCTGCCCGTCGTGATACGCAACTTTTCCTGGACGCTTCTGGTTTTGCTGGTCGTCTTTGCCGTCGATGCCTTTGTCGTCTTGCCGGTGCTTTCGGTCAAACATGGCTGCAAGGGCTGTCCGCAAAAAGAGCGCTGTCCCTGGATGAACATCAAAGCCCGGCCGGATCGCCGGTGATCGAGGCCCAGGGGGATCGCCGGCGCTCGAGGATCGGTCCAGGATGGACGAACGCCGGGCGACGGGTACTAAACACCGCCCGAAACTCTTATATTTTCACGTTGCCGATCGCTGGCGCTCGAGCTGGACTCGACGGCAAAAGCGAAACTTATTAGACTTTACTGAAAAGATGTGGTATAAACGGCCTGTAAGGGTGTATCTTATAATGTTTGGGTATGGTTTTCTTGTAAGTCTAAGGGCGAAAACGTATAAGTTTAGGAATGGATGATTCTGCGATGGGAAAAGGGGCTGTTATGAGTCAAACGAGAACGCGGCAAAGGACGTCACGCGGGGGGTTGTCACCCGAAAAATATCTTACCGAAGAACAGCAAAAACTTCTATTGGGCTATGTCAAGGGCCAGGCCGATATTGCCAGGCATAGAAACACGTTCCGGGCGATTGTTGACGAAATGATCGTCACGCTGTTCTTGAATACCGGGCTGAGGGCGGAGGAACTATGCTCGCTGAAACTGCGTGACTTGCCGGTGACGCACGGCAAGAATGTTGTGTTCGTCCGGGTGGGCAAGCGGAAAGTCAGCCGGACAATCGAAATCAGTGAGCGGTTTTCCAAGAAGCTGGGGCGCTTCATAACGGCGGAGCTTGCCCGGCGAAAGAAGATCAAGGGTCTCAAGGCAAAGGACTATCTCTTTATCAATGAGCGCGGGACTCCGCTTCAATATGTCAGTGTCTACAGTAAGATCAAGCGGATCGGCAGGCGTGCCGGCGTCGGACATCTGCATCCGCACGTTTTGCGGCATACGTATTTGACCAGGCTTTACAACGTCGCGCACGATCTGCGATTCGTCCAGGACCAGGCCGGGCACGCCTCGCCGGTGACGACGGCGATCTATGCTCAGACAGACCAGGAAGAACGGCGAAAGCAGATCGAGGCGCTCGACAAGATCAATTTGCTTGCCGAGTAGGTTGGACCGGGCCAGGCAGGTGTCTTTGTAGGGCCGGGATGTGGCCAGGAATCGTCAGAGCAGGTCAAATGGGCACTCCGGGGGCCGGCCCTGGTCGAGAACGGGCTTAGAAACGATCCGGTGTCGTGACGTTTTTCACGTAACGATAGGCGATGGCCGGTGTTAACGGGGATTTTACGCCGCGCCGCAAATCGGGCCGATCCTGGGCGTGTTGCTTTCTCGGCGATTGCCTGCTATGATGTTGGCCAAATGTTACTGAAAGTGAAACAATACGCGAAGCACGTCGGTAAGGACAAAGCGGATGTTTACCGCGCTATCCGCGACGGCCGGCTCAAAGTCACGCGGCCGCCCAAAGAACATCCGAACTATGCCATGCTCATAGATTCCAATCAGCTTTGGCCGGAACAAAGACAAGCCCGGAAACTGACATCCGGGCAGGCCGGCCAATCGCCTGCCAGGCCGCCGGCCGGCGTCGCCAGGCAAGCCGACAAAACAGACGACAAAACCTCTCCAAATGGTTGGTGGGAAGTCGTGGTTGTTGTGATCTCGATATATCTCATACGTGGCCTATGTGCGAAAAAGGGCGGCTCACAGGTCGCCGGCTCATCTTGGTGGGGAAGGGGGGGGCGTTAAGTGTTGCGTGTGTAAGGGGTTGCGTCCCCCCCTCTCTCTCCCCCCCCC
>Ga0208325_1000539_pt1 | contig 10256 bp, 9 predicted proteins | sample PL_2010_330m_FD_185486 | JGI IMG/M metagenome (GOLD analysis project Ga0208325, IMG submission 185486) | Freshwater microbial communities from Powell Lake, British Columbia, Canada to study Microbial Dark Matter (Phase II) - PL_2010_330m... | ecosystem: Environmental > Aquatic > Freshwater > Lake...
GGTCTCAACTGCTCTTGGTACTGGCATAGACCTTATATCAAATGGTGGCGCAGACTACACAGCAAGCTCATTTAACCTCCAGTTTAAAAGCCTTTCTCAGGACATTGGTGAGGATGGAACAAACATTAGTTTTCCATACAGAAAGCTTTATTTAAACGGAATAATCAAGAAGTTGTCAGGATCAGATCCCGTAGTGATCCTTGAGTGGTATGAGATCGGCCAGCAGGAGCTAAGCCAAGGTGACAATGGTGGGTCCATGCTAGGGACAGCTATAGCATATCCTTTCTCGCTAAGCGACGCTCGCATTGGGGACACATACCTATACAATCTTGAATTTGAAATGTTGAATATTTCAAATGAGCTTTGCATTAGGCTAATACTTACGACTCCTTTTATTGACGTCTGTGACTTCAGGATGTGGATTACTGGCCCACTTGTTTTCGGTGGGACCCCAATTAGCCCCGGCCAAGGGACCAAGTTTTAAGCCCACACCATGAAGGCCCCTGTCGTTAAGAGCAATGACCCTAACGAGCTGAACTTAGTCATCAAGCAGCTCGTTAGGGAGATCAACGCCCTTAGCGATAGGATTTTACTTTTAGAGAAAAGAGGAACCAATGGGGGCTGAGCTAATCAAAGGGGTTAACCCCTCCAACGAGCCGGAATTCTAAGGTATATCTTTTGACAGCCCCACCTAAAGCATTGTGGTATCCCAACCCGGGTCCACAGATGAACGCATTCCTATGTGAGTGCGAAGAGGTGATGTTCGGCGGAGGACGTGGCTCCGGAAAAAGTAGTTTGCTTTTCGGCAAGGTTCTCCAGCATATCGAGAAGAACCGGGGCAAGAGCAAGATGATCTTCTTCCGGGAGAACTTCGACGACCTAGCTGACCTTATCGACAAGGGTCGGGATATCCTAGAGGCCAATGGCATAGCGGATTTCATCTCCGGCCAGACCCGAACCTTTAGATTCAAAGGCCCTTTCGAGGGTGCTTGGCTCAAGATGAGACAGATCGAGCACATCGACGACCTCAAGAAGTATAAGGGCCACGAGTACACCCTCATCGGCTTCGACGAGATCTGTGACTTCAAGCTGCCATTCGAGCTAGTCACCGACACTTTCATGGCCACCTTGCGTAACCCCCACGGGATCAAGAGCCAGATCATCTACACTGGAAACCCCGGGGGCTTTAACCACACCGCAGTCAAGCGGTACTTCATTGACCCTTGGCCAGCTGGGAATCGGATCATCAAGAATGAGTTCGAGCAGACAAGGTGCTTCTTCCAGTCCACGGTAGACGACAACCCCTACCTCATGGAAGACCCCACCTACATGCGCCAGCTAGAGCGTATCAAAGACCCAGCCATGCGTAAGGCGTGGAGGTACGGGGACTGGAGCGTAGCACTAGGGGCCATGTTCTCCGATGTCTGGTACCCGAGCAAGCACGTTCTGAACTACTCAATCACCCCTCAGGATATCCCTCAACACTTCGACAGGTTCAGGATCTTTGACTGGGGTAGCTCTCACCCCTTCGCTTATCTCAGGTGCTTCGTCTCCACAGGAGAGGATCTTCATAACGGCAAAGGTAATTTTCCGGCTGGGTCACTGGTCTTCTACAACGAATACTACGGGTGGGCTCCCGGAAACAAAGTGAACGAAGGTTTGAAGATGAGTTCATCTGAGGTAGCCAAAGAGATCCGCCGCCGTGAGCTGGCCGACGGAGACAATCTGTGCCTGCAACCCGGCCCAGCTGACAATCAGATCTACCAGTTCACCGATGGAACTCCCATCTACGCATCGTTCTATGAGCAAGGCGTCAAGTTCATCGAGTCTCTTAAGGGAGCTGGAAGTATCGCCGCAGGCTGCGAACTCATTCGGAATAGGCTGGTAGGAGATGGGGATAAACCCCAAATGTACTTCACTAGGGAATGCGTCCATTCAATCAGGACTTTACCTACGCTGAGCAGGCATAAGATACATTCAGATCGTTTGGCAGACTACCAAGAGGACCACTGCGTAGACGCTATCCGCTACATGTGCCTGAACCTTAATAGTTTACGCAAACCAGCAACAGCCGAGGTGGTTAGAAGAGAGATGACATCTCGAGAAAAGTTCTTACAGGATATGATGGACGATGAAAGATAACGTAACCCTGCCAATGGCTGTTAGGCCCATGGACGATGACGAGTCCGAGGAAATTTGCGAGACTCCAAAGCTCTATTCGCAGCTCTCCGATCTTCTAAGCGAGTGGAAGGACCACCGCAAAGCTAAGATCGAGGACATCTGGTATCAGGCCGACAGGAACTTCAAGGGTCAGTTTGATGACGCAGAGACCACAGGGTCTAAGGGAGCGAAGGGCTGGAGATCTGATGCGGTCTACCCGCTGACTGAGCAGAAGGTTATGTCAGCTCAGGCCCAGCTACAGGACGTGCTGTTCAAGGGCGGCAGGTTCCCCTTTGATATTAAAGGCAGCCCGATCCCAGATGATCCAATGATTCAGGCTGACGCCGAACAAGGAGCCGAGAGTGGAAGGCTCCAGTTCCCCGGTGAGATCCAACAGCGGGCTATCACAAAAGCTGAGCTGGACATGAGAATCAAGAATATGAAGAAGCGGCTGGACGATCAGTTCGCTGAGTGTGACGCCGCCAGCGTGGGGCTCAACTCTATCTACGACGGAGCCCTTTATGGTACTGCGTTCCTAGAAAGCCCGCGCGTGATCCGCAAGAAGAGGTACAAGTGGGAGCAAGGCAAGAAGGGGTACACCAAGAAGGAAGTCTACGAAGACGTGCCTACGGTAGTGAACCTTAGCCCTTGGGATTGCTGGCCTGACCCTGAGTGCGAAGGCAAGGTCCAAGACGGCATTGGCTTTTTCAAAAGAGATCGTATGTCGGCCCCTGCCCTCCACGATCTTTACAACTTGGTCTTCCCCGACAACTTGGAACTCAAGGATGCTGGGTCTGAGGAGTACGAATACGAGTACAACCGAGAGCAGTTCGACTCTTTGATTGATAACATCAAGGGCGAGAAGACTAACAAAGGCGTGAGTCGGAGCGGGGATGAAGGCCCTAATGCAGCCAGTGAAACCGGACACGCCAATAGGATCTTTGAAGTCTACACCTTCGCCGGAGCTGTGCAGAACAAGTACATCTATGACTACGTCGAAGGTCTCGAGGGTGGAGAGCATGATTACTCCGAAGTGATCGTGGTTATGTGCAATGAGCACGTCATCAAGTGCGTGCTCAACCCATTCCCCGGAGGGCGTCGCCCATTCCATATGGTGCCTTGGACGAGAGTACCGGGTCAAGCCTTTGGCCGTGGTGTAGCTGAGAAGATCTTTGACGCTCAGAAGAACGTCAGCCGCCTGATGAGGATGTACATCGACAACAAGCGGCTCAGTGGTAACCTCATGACTGCAATCGACAAGGGTAAGCTAGCCCGGGGCGCAGACCTTTCTCTCTACCCCGGTAAGAACTGGGAATTTGAGGGAGCCTTTCAGGACGCAGACGTTCGTAAGCTCCTCCAACCTATCATCTTCCCTGACGTTACCAATGGCGTCTTGGACGCAGTGGGCACCATGGTGGCGTGGGCCGACCAGAGTTCTGGGATTCCAAAGATCCTTGAAGGCCAACCCGGTCAGGACTCGAGCACGGCTTACGCCGAGAACCAGCGGATCGCCAGTGCTAGCAAGCAGCTTGGTCTCGTACTGAAGAACTACGACATGCACGCATGGGTGCCAATCGTCGAATCCTTCTACGACTGGAACATGGAGTTCCTCAAGGACCAAAGCGTTAAGGGTGACTTCCAAGTGATAGCCACTGGGTTCTCTACCTTTGAGAACAGGCACCTCAAGAAGCTGGACCTTGAGCGTTTGCTCATGCTCAGCCATCAATTGCAGGCTCTCCAAGTTAAAGTCAAGTCTGATCCCATCGTGGAAGACTGGGCTCGGGCTGCGAACATCGACCCTGACCGCTACCTCCTCAGCAAGGAAGAAGTGGCAGCTAAACGCGAAGCTCAGCAACAGGAGCAGATGCAAATTCAAGCTGCCGGGATGCAGATTGAGCAGCAGAAACAGAACATGGAACACCAATTCGATCTTGAGAAAGTTAAGTTCGAGGGTGAGGTCAGTGCCCAGACTCGTATCGCTCTGGCTCAGATCCAAGCCGCTACGAAACAGACGAGCGAGGAGACCAAGCGTATGATCAAGCTAGCTGACATCGAATCAAAGCAGGCAATGAACCAAGGAGGCAATCAGCGTGGCCGACGTAATCCTAACTAACCAAGAGGCCGAAGACTTAAGAGTTACTGTAGCCGGAAAGCATTTAATGGAGGAGCTGGAAGTGATGCTTACCAAATGCAGGTTGCAAGTAGACGAGATAGATCAAAATAGGCTTCCAGCCTTGCAAGGTAGAATCTCTGCTTTGAAGGACATTCTCTCCCTATTAGGATAAGGATATGAGTAAAACAACTATTGTAGGAGCAGATGATGGAGCCGGAGAAGGAACCACAGAAAAAACCCCCACGCCAGCGGAGATCTTCAACGCCGAAGTCAAAGCTCTCGAAGAAGCCGAAGCTGGAGGAACCAAGCGAGCCAGCAATTATCGAAGCGTCGATCCCGCTAGAGCCAGTGGTGACGAAGCCATTGGTGACGAAGCCAGTGGAGTCGAAGACGACTACTCCGATCAAGACCCCGACGGAGAACAAAGCGGCGCAGATGATGAATCTGAGGCGCAGGGGGAGGGACAGGAGAGCGAAGAATCTGAAGACTCTTCTGTAAACTCCAAGCGCAAGAACTGGAAGAAAGAAGCACAAGACTACAAGCAGGCTTTCGACTCTCTTAAATCAGAGGTCGAAGAGCTTAAGCAGGCTATGCGAGCCCCAGCACAGGAGCCTGCTAAGCCTGACACTGGGTTAAAGATACCAGAAGTTTCCCTCGAGAATATAGAAATGTCTCAAGAGGTGAAAGATTTGCTTGAATTCACACCGGGCTTTGATAAACTGATAACTACTTTGGTCGCGCAAACGACTAAGGAGATCCTTGAAAAAGATAGAGAAGGCAGAACACGAGGCGAGCAAGAAGCGCAACAAGCTCGCCAACGTGAGGAGACAGATGTTAAATACTGGAATGGTGTTAACTCGTGGCTCCAAGGTCAATACCCTGATTTGACCCTGCCCGAGATTCGGGAATCACCAGACTTTGCGGACTGGTCGAAGTACCGAGAGTCTTGGGTTAGCGCCCAACTCAGTAGTGTAGACTACGATGACCCTTCAGGAGCACAAAAGGTAATTGATCGGTACATTCGCGAGAATAATCTAGCGAAAGCCAATCAAGATCCAGAACCAGACAGGCGAAACCTCGCAGCAGCGAGAACTCCGGCTGCCAATCGAAGGTCGGCAACTCCGACTCAAGATAACCGATCCTTGTTTCAAAGAGAAACAGAAAGGATCAACTCCAAAAAGCATCGTTTTCAAACTACCATTTAGAGGTAACACTTCATGGCTTCAGTAAGTAACTCGCAGGATAGCGCAGGAGTCATCGACTTCCGCACAGCTAACTCCGAAGCTTTGGGCATCAAGCTCAGTGCTCGGATCATTTACGATTCGCAAAAGCGAATGATGCTCCCTAAGTGGGGGATGCAGGAAGACCTGCCCCGCAACTCTGGGCAATCCATCCAGTTCGTTCGATATCACAATGTCGATACGGGACTGAACCCCATCTTCGGATCCACCAACCCCAGCTCGGTTAAACTAACCAGCACCACTTTCACCTCGAACCTCTACCGCTACGGTGGTGTCATTGACATCCCTGAGAGCATGGAGCTTCTCCACGAAGACGATCTCAAAAAGATCGGTGTTGACCGTCTCGCTTATGACTTCGCTCGCAAGATTGAGACCTTGACTTACAACGTGGTCAAAGCTGGATCCAATGTGATCTACGCCGATGGTGCCGCTGGCCGCTCTTCTGTGGTTGATGTTGTAACCGAAAACGACCTTGAGGCTGCTATCGCAACTCTTGAAGAGAACAACGCTGAAGAGATCGGAGACTTCGTAACCAGCTCGCCTGCTTACGAGACCATCCCTGTTCAGCCTACGTTCGTCGGGTACTGTCACACCAACGTGGCTCCTACCATTCGTCGCATGGGCAGCTTCATTTCTGTCGAGCACTATGCTGGCCAGACTGCTGTTCTGCCCGGAGAGATTGGAACGGTTGCGGGTAAGATCCGCGTGGTCTGCTCCAATATCGCGATGCCTTGGGAATCTGTTGGGGGTGACCCAGCTACCAATGCTATCCGTGGTCTTGGATCAAACTCTCACGTTTATCCCATCTTGATTTTCGCCAAAGACGCCTTTGCTTGCTCTAAGCTCGCTGGCGAGGGTGGCATGAAAGTCATGGTCAAGCCTCCTTCTCCTAATGGAGATAGCTACGACAAACTGGGTTTGAATGGCCACATCGGCTACAAGACTTGGTACGCATGTACGATCCTGAACAACGACAACTTGGTCAGAATTGAAACTGGTGTCCCTGCATTCGATAGTGCAGCTCAGAACGCCGCCGGACCCTCTTTCTAACTAACGACCTAGGAGAATAAAAATCATGTTTTACCAAACTACCCTCACCGTATCCGAGGGAGCTGCTGCCGCAACCCCTACGGAATACAACGTCGTCGAACTTGGTTTTGTACCTGATCGCATTGAGATCACGAACAGAACTAAATTAAGCACGATGATCTGGACCAAGAACTTGGAGGACGGTCACTACTACCTTAGATCTGAGGCTGGTACTCTTACCAAGCCCACCACTGGTGGACCTACTCTCATTGATGGGTCTTCTAAGCAAGCTCTTCTTGGAGAGGCTACCCTCCGAAGTTTTGGGTTCTACCTCGGTAAGATTACTGATCTCACCGACATCGCCGCCGAAGTCCTAGACATCACGGTGTACCGAGAAGACGACATCTAATCGTCGCTAAATTTGGGACAAGGGATCGTAAGGCTTGCTTTGCGGTCCCTTGTTTTATTATTAGCCCCACCTCAACTATTAGGAATTCCATATGAGTAAAGTAAAGCTAAAATCCACTGGGCCTAACGGGGATCTCGACCCCCGTAGATGGGTCATTATCACCATCAGGAACTTAGGGGCGGCTGAAGCTCAGTTCCCTTTGCCAGTGACTCATAACACCCAGCGTATTGCCTTTGATCGTGACGAGCCAGTGATCGCCCCGGCGTACTACCTCGACATCATCAACGATACGATCCTCCCCAAGTACGAGGAGCTCCGAAATAACCAAGGGGACCACGGCCACATCCGTAACAACGACCAAGCCCGTCTAGTGGAGCTTCGGTACCCAGCTGATGTCGTTGAGATCGATGACAAGTACCAGACGACCGACGCCATCGTCGAGTTCGCTAAGCTTCTCCGCACCGACGACTGCCCTGACCGCTACGAAGAATTCAAGAACCGTACCCGCCTAGGGCAGGTTAGCTTCAACCGACACAACCACGAGTGGTCTCGTGAGATGAAGGCCAAGCTAACCCCTAAAACTCAAACCCAGAAGAAGACAGTTGGCTCAGCTAGCGCAGGTTAAATTACAGGGGCTCGCCCCCAATAGGACTTCGTTCGATGGCCAAGCATTCAGGGCAGAGAACGTAGACTTATCTGGGGGTGGTGCTCGCCCCGTAAAAGCCCCGAGCTTTGTAGAGCCCGGGCACTCTGGTGCCATCGCCTTCCATGACGGAGCGTGGGTATCAGGAGAGGAGTTCTACATCCCAACTGACATCCGGGGAATCCCGGCGTTGATCTTCAAGACTACAGGAGGTCAGTGGAAAATCACCATGAACAACGTGGTATCGGGAGATCTTTGGATCGAAGCCCCTACGGACTTGACCGTCGAACCTTGCACGTTGCCAACCCCATCGGCGGCCCTAGTTGACGAACTAGGGTCTGGTGATATCCTCGCCGGGGCATACGAATACTTCACCCGTTTGATCCAAGAGGACAGCAACGGTGAAACCATTAGGACATCTCTATTCTCAGCCTCGTCTGAGATTACCGTATCCACTGGCGGGGTTAGACTTTCCCGTCCATCGGTAAGCACCACCTTAAGCCGGATCAGCTGGCAGGTCTTTCGACGCTCAGTTGGAGCTACCTACGCCAATCTCGTAGGCTCGGCACCCATGGGTACAGCCTTTATTTATGACAGCGTGGAAAATAGTTTCCTAGGGGAGACAGCCTACCCTGAAGCTACCAAGGCTACAGCTATTGATTACCGCTACGTCGTCGCGTGGGTACGAAACTTTGGAGGATGGGAGCACGAGAGCGTACCATCCGAAGTCGTAGCCACTAGTCAGGGAGCCTCCGGAGTCAAGCTTACTCTGACCCAGACACCACCTAAGGGCGTGACTTCATGGCGAATTTACAGGCTCTCCTTGGGAGCTGACCCCACTACCACCTTCCAGTTAGTGGCGGATATCGCGGCTGGCACTACTGAGTACATCGACATCAAGCCTAGCGTAGAGCTAGGTGATGCGCTACAGTCTAGCTACAGGGCAGACAACGGTGCTTTGGTTACGGCTGGCGTACCCGCAGGCCAGTTCACGGGGATGGCTGGACCTTTCAATGGCTTCTACGTTGGTTGGATTGGGCGTGACTTATACCTCAGCCAGCCGGGTAATCCTGCTTGGTGGCCGGGAGCGTTCGTTGTCGAGGCCAACTTCAACATCGTAGGCGTGTCTCAGGTAGGGGGAAACCTAGCTGTGGTTACCGAGGGCGGAGTTCAGTTTGGATATGGGGTTTCCCCTGACGCCTTCGCGCTAAGCCAGTCGGTCTTTGGCCCGGGTGGAGCAAACCCTCTAGCGATTAGCAAGGACGTTTACCTAGGCCACTCTGGAATTTATGCCGTCTCGGATCAGGGAGTTCAGGAGCTATCAACGGATTTCGGGCGGAGCTACTTTGATGAGCTAACGCTTGTGGGCATGATCTACGATCTCGATACGATCATCCTATTCCACTCAACTGGAGCCCTGATGTACGACAAAGGCAACGGCCAATGGACAACACTGTCTCAAAGGGACCACGCCTTTACTGCGGTCCACGCTGTAGGAGGCTACACTTATGGGCTCCGCAATGGCTCCATTGTAAAGTTATTTGGCAGTGATGACGACACCACCATGGACTACGAGAGCACGGCTAGTTTTAACGAGTCGTTTACCAAGCGAGTAGAAGCCGTCAGGGTTCGGGGGACTGGCTCAGTTCATGTAGAACTCAAGGCAATCGAGGATACATCTACGATTTTGGCATCAGGTGATCTGGATCTTGACTCAGAATATTGGCCTGACAAAACAGTTTACACCCCTGCTTGGGTGGACACTGAAGCACTTCGTTATAGAATCTCTGGAAAAGCTACGGTTCGCGCTATCCTGTTTGAAGTGGACAAAGGGAGCACAGAGTCTTGATCGAGAAATCTACAGCTGAGGATGAACCTCAAGATGTGGCTATAGCTCAGGCGGTTGAGTCCATGTTGCTTAGCATCGTTTCAAATGCTACACTAAGCCAAGTCCAAGCAATTGAAGACAACATCATTGATCGTGGATTCAACGAGAAAGATATTATTAATTCTCAGGGCATGGTCGATAAGTTAATCCCCGGCATGTACGCTAGGGTTTTGAATATCCCTAAGGGCACGTTCCTAACGGGTCGGATCCACAAGAAGCCATACCTCGATATGTTCATCCGTGGTGATGTTACGGTCAAGAGTTTCCTAGCCGACGGGACTATGGAAGAAGCCGAGAGGGTTTCTGATTTCAAGTTCTTTGAAGGTAAAGCTGGGAGGAAGCGGGTGCTTTTCGCACATGAAGACACCTTGTGGATCACAGTAGACCCTACCAGTGCAACCTGCATCGAGGAAGCTGAAAGAGATATCACGACCTTCCAGATGGACGAGTACCTAAATATCGTTGAGGTTGCAGTATGAGTTGGGTAGGCGTAGGTGTAGGTGTAGCTAGCCTCATAGGGGGCGTAATGTCCTCAAACTCTGCTAGTAAGTCAGCTAAGAAAGCAGAGGCTTTGGAAAGAGAACGCCTCGATCTTATGCGTCAGCAGATGCAGAAGTTCGAAGTTCTGATCTCAGAGTTGCCAGCTGAGTCCAAGAAATACATGCTGGAGATCTCTAGGTCTTATTCTAGAGTAAACGCACTCCTCGATGAGGCTAAGACCCAAGGAGACGAGGCGTCAGTTCATCTATTTGAAGCTCAGCGTGGGTTGGTTG
>Ga0208325_1000540_pt1 | contig 10251 bp, 18 predicted proteins | sample PL_2010_330m_FD_185486 | JGI IMG/M metagenome (GOLD analysis project Ga0208325, IMG submission 185486) | Freshwater microbial communities from Powell Lake, British Columbia, Canada to study Microbial Dark Matter (Phase II) - PL_2010_330m... | ecosystem: Environmental > Aquatic > Freshwater >...
CCCACCGATTGCTAAGGGATCATATTGTTCTACATCGCCCGCATTTGTTATCGTCAATTTCCCTATTCCCAGCCCTGCCAAAGCAACCGAGAGTGTAGCCCCTATGAGATAAAACGTCTTACCTGCCGTGACTGTATGTAAAACAACCGTTGCATCCACTGCCACATCAGAAGCCACAACTTGTGTGTATCCTGTTCTTGGAGAAGGCACTGTTGGCACAAGGCCCGTGATTCCGAGAGCCTTCCCCACGTCAAAAATCTCAAAATCGGCAGATTCAATACCAATTATAAGAGTAATGGTTTTACCCGCTTGAGCTGCGTTCGTGAGATAGAAACGATAAAACGGGCATCGGATACCGCGTCCTTTTACCAGCCCGATATTAGCTCGGAAAAGCTCATTAAATCGGATATCTACATTAGCATCGACATCTGTGCCTTCGACCGCATAAACATAGGTTCCGGTAAAGACACGCTCATCGTTTGACCGTGCTACACTCAGATCAATAACAAGCTCGTTATAAACCTGTACCCTTTGCGCTCGAAGTTCTTTAAAGTCAATACCGCCTATGAATTTTTTCTCTTCACCGCTCATTTCCTTTTACCTTTCATAAAGACAAAAACGACAAGGGCAATACCTCCAAGAATAAGAGGTAAGGGTAGACCGCCGCCGGTAGTTATGACAGAAGGTGTCGCGCCGCTTGAATCTCTTTGGTAAGGGGTAGATAGCTGATAGCTCGGACTAGGTGGTTTTCCCTCCGGTATTACAAGGGAAAGGCTTTGCGCGCCTAACGATTTGACCTCTTTATATAACTGTACCGCTACCGGCGCGACCTCTTTTGCCTCACCCCAAACGTCTTTGACCGTTCCACTGATTGTCGACGTAGCCGTTTTTAGACCGTCCCAAAGAGAGCCTAAAAATCCGGTATCTTGAACACCACCGATGCCGGTATAAAGGGATACTTCGCTAGGATTACTTGAAAGTATAGTTTGAGACGGAACACTGGCACCACCGATGCCAGTATAAGGGGAAAGCCCCCCCACGGCACTTGACGGTTCCGATGTAAAAAGCCCTTTGAAGCTATCCCATAAGCTCATAATTTACCCCTTTTCTTTTTGAACATGAAAAAGCCTGCTATGGCAAGCGCGATCATGGCCGGTGAAAGGGAAGGCTTTTTTGCGGTCTCGGACGTTGGCTTTGTGGCAAGGGGAGAGGAAACGATACCTTTTTGATTAGCCGCCTCCTGATTAAAAGCCGCTAGTTTTTCTTTTTCAAATTCAAGAGATTTATCAAACATTCTCTCCTGAGATTCAACACTCGCCTGGCTTATGTTCGCTTGAATACCGGCTACCGCTTGTTGAGATTGTGCTTGCGCTGTTCCGGTAAGACCGCTGAACACGTCACCCACAAAAGGTATGCTACTTAAAAAACTGCCGAAGCCCACAATTTATCCCCCCTAGATTATTTTTGTTCTTTTCTAAAGAGGAAAAACCAAGCCGCCACGGCAAGCAATATGAGGGTGCTCGAACCACCGAGCGCGAGAAGCCCACCGCCGGTCGCGTTACCGTATGAATCTTTTGATCCGACCGGTGGTTCCGTATCAGAAACTGAGCTTTTTATGGCAGTGTCCGCCTGGAGAGCATAGGCCAACGCGTTTGAAGCGAGCCCCACATATTTCTTGATTGTGTCTGTAGTTCCTGCCATGCCCCCCCCTTTTATGTCGGCATCGGTGGAACGATCTCACAAGGATAAATTCTCACCTTGTCAATCGCGCCGGGATTTGCGACGTCTAGCGTCATTTCCAAGCTTGAAAGTCTTGACGCGTCAAGCGAATCTACGAGCCGCCCTTCAGGACAAAAGTCAACATAAGCGTAACCGACAAAAGTTTGCGCTTCAAGGCCGTAGTCAATCGCGTTCTGACCTTGGATTACGTCAAACATCTTTGAATAAAAAACGTCCGTTCCGCTCTTGACCGTGACCCTGTTAATAATAGTGTTAACCATACAGGCGTCTGACTCCGCTTCGATCAAAAAGGCTCGGTATCGGTTCCCCACCGGCAAAAGGATTTGAAATTCTGTGGTCGCTGCCACTATATCCTTTTCGATGTATAATTCCTTATACGCTGAATAAGGCTCCGTTTTGCCGTCCAGACGGATTGACTCGTCTATGTGAATTTCCACGTTACAAGAATCTATAGTGTAGGTAGTGGGAGGCGTGGCAAACATGGCATCAACCGCGCCGTAGGTCACCCGAAGCTCTAAGGTTGACAGGAGCCCGGTATTGAGTAGGGTGTCAATCTCCCTGATTGACCGTGGCATAACCAAGGGAAGTTTGATTACACCGCCGAAAGCATGTGTCGCCGCCGTGATACCGGTTTCGACCAGTACAGGCTTGGTGCCGAATAGGAACATATTTTTCATTCCTATGGCATCGGCTGAAAGACTTTTCAAAGTGTCTCGCCCATTCGCGACAAGCTCAACCCTCGATATTTGCTTAAGAGCCGAACCGAGCCCGCCGGTCTTTAAAACAGGAGCCCCCGCCGTTGTGATTGTGCAGGCCCCCTCCACGTTCAGAATAATTGAGCGATAGAGGTTTTTCCGTGGCATGTCGATACTGACCGGTGTACTTGCCACATAAGCTGTCGCACCGACCCGCCTTGCTCTGTTATCAAAAGACATAGCTTTTCCTTCCATCCATTTAGGTTAATATTACAGCCTGTATTGCTTCAAGCGTATTGCTATGAGATTACAGGCCCACAAGAGCGTTGATTTGAGGTACTCTCTTGACCACGACTATCACGGCAAGAACGGCCACCGCGAACATGATCCACCCCTTTGCTGACTTTGGCATTTCCCCCTCCGTCTTAAGTTTTGATTTGCCCTCACAGGCCAAAGAAAACCCCTCACAGGTTTCTTAGCCTGTGAGGGGTTTTTAAAGATTTATCGTACCGTAAAAGCTTTACCACAGTAAAAATTCAGATGTCAAGAACTTTTTTAAAAAATCACAAGATATTGTATGCCCCCGGGGGAGATCCGCGCGGATACACCACAATATCTTGTGATAATCAAAACCTCCATTCTAAGCCAAGGCCCACAAACCCGCCTGAAAAATCCCGGTCTCTGCCAAATTCCACATAACTATTCGATTGCGGTTGAATCCTCCGGATGTTCTCATGAAGATTCAAAAAGCGGTATCCTGCAATGCCCCTCACAGATAGGTTTTTCCAAATTGATCCCTCATACTCCAGGTTCACAAAACCGCCTATATTAGCAAAGAGCCTATACTCATAATGATCCGGATCAAAATAGCTATGATCCCCATAAATTCCGTTGACCTCTAACCACATGGCCTCTCGAAAGGCCTTTGTTTCTTGCCATTTTGGCATATAGTAGCCTAACCCGGTCTCTAGAGAGAAACCGTTGATCAGTGAAAATTTTTTCGCCACTTGCAGGCCATAAAGGTCTATTTTTACGGCCTCTTGTCCCACAAACCGGCCGATGATGCCTTCATAGCTCAGGGAGACTTTAAGATCTCCTCCCAGGCCCAAAAGAAAGCCCTCTGACTGTCCATAGTTTTCCGCTTGTAAAATATAGTGCACCGGCGTGACTGAGATCTCAAAAGCCTGGCATTTTTGAATAACACCAAAAAGAAAGGCACAGGCGACACTTAGGATAAAACCCAATGTTATCAAAAACAATTTTTTCTCTGATAAGAAATATCTCATATTTGCCCCACAATCGACGATCTCTCTAGGATGAGACCTAGAGTATTCGCCCTTCTAGGTTTTTGCCAAGAGTCTAGCAGCTCAGAACGTGATCTCTCCCTTTTCAACCTGGCCATGCTTCCAATCCAGATAATACAGGGGAGGGATCTCTGGCAGCTCCCTTGCCGACTCCCCTATGATTGATGTGAGGTATCTCACATCATTAGGTTCTATTGTCTTAAAACAGATAAATCTTTGAGCCTGACTCGTGATAAGCCGGTTGATCTCAGCTGGCCTCCTGGAGACAGCAATCATTGAAACCCCGTAATGACGACCGATCTTGAGAAGCCTTTTCAATTCGTATGGCATTGTTTGTGTGGTTGCATAGGTGTCTATCTCCTCAATAATAAAGCAGATATTCTCCATAGCCTCCGCAACGTTACAAGTAAAGATAAGACCCTCCAGCTCCTTGTCCTCCTGGCCCTTTTCCTCCAAGTAATTGACAATCACCTGGCAGATCCCATTTCGCTTTCTCCATACATATTCAAAAAGGCTTTCAGTATCGTTGACGATCTCAAAGCCGGTATAATCATCATTGACCGTGTTCCACAGGATAAAGCGAGGGAAGGCGGGTAATTGCTGTTTTACCCATGAAGTCTTGCCCGACCCCCGCTGACCTAACACTACCGTTATGGGTGCATCCGGAACCCTCATGATTCCTTCTGATCCTCTGCCTTTTCTAAACTCTCAGGTGTCTCCCTTTTTTCCTTCTCGGCCTTGGCCCTCAATGTCATAGTCTGTAAAACCCTTGGCATACTGGTTGACGCCGCTACTAAGGCCAATGCGGTCAGCTCCGGATTATTCCCCGCAAAATCCGGCAAGTATCTGTTAGCCACTTTCTCAAGAGCCTCCCCGTACATTTTGACTTCAGTTTCCTTCAATCTCCAATGTGGCCCGTACCGGCTCGCCAGGTAATCATAGGTCAAGACCGGAAACACGGCCCACATCTCCGGAGGCATAACGGCCTCGACTTGCTCGCGTTCGGCCTTCGCACCCTGGAGATCTGCCAGGCTTTGCTCCAGCTCCCTGATCCGCTTTCTCGATTTTCCAGCCTCCCGTTCAAGATCCCGCTTAATCATTGTTTTAAGGCTCGGCAAAGACCCGCGCGATCCAGTCGGTCTCCCCTGTCTTGTTTCTTCGCCCTCCGGTTGCGCTCCTATCGTCTCACCCGCTTCTCTTAATTCCTTTTCCCCCATCTTTTTCATCCTCCTTGTGGCCCTGATTAACCTACTCAAACCAAGAATCGTCTTTAGTTTCACCTTCCGGCTTTTCCTTCTCCCCTAACCCCTGGAGCTTAGCTTTAAGATCCTCGATATCTGAGGTTAAGCCCTCGTTATCGCCCTCTAGCTTCTCAAGGCGTTTTTGTGCATCGTCCAGAGCCTTAATCACTTGTTCCTTTGTCATATCGTTTGCCATAATAGATCCTTTGACGCCTTTCTCTCTAATTTAACCCCTGGCCCCTGGAGAAAGAGCAAAGAGAGAGACCAAGGGTATGTGGTCATCCCACATAAATCTTATCGAGATAGTCGGACAAAGCCTTGGTTACGGCCCTTTGATATGTGTATTTGATCCTTTCCCTTTCGACCGAATAACAAGGCATGCCTAATTCCTCATCCTTTTCGATATTTTTAAAAAACTCCGTCTCGATCTCGTCAAAAATCTCTTTAAGAGCTTGCCTTCCCAAACTCATCTCCTGGCCCTCCCCTTAATTTGTTAACCAAAGCTTTCAGATTGCGTTCCCGTTCCTGCATATCCCTTATAGGTTTTGACACCAGACCCGTTCTCAATTCCACATATCGAAAGACTAGATTTTTCCTCTCAGCGATCGGAACCTCTGAATTACCGAGGATCGGCCTAACCTCCCTTACATAAAAGTCCGTGATATTTCTTGCTGTTAACATTGTGGCCTCCTTCCTGGCTTATTCCACCATGCACGTTTAACCAGATCAAAAGGATGAACCTCAATAGCTCCAAACCTCTTAGCCTTTGCTTTCATTCTCGATGTCGTAAGGTCATAATGAGCGTGATTCAAGCCATAACCAGGGGTTTGAAACCAACCTCGCCTCATACCCAAATCAGAAGCAAATTTATGCAATTCCTCAACTGATGTATCACTAACCATATGACCAATCGAATCCATCAAAATCATCTTACGGCCTTATAAAGTTTACGGTCCTGCATACAGGCCCGTTCCCCCCTCATTTCTTCCGGCTTGATCTGTTCCCAGGATTCTTGAGAATCCGACCTCCTTACAAAAACTTTCTCCTGGGTGACAACCTTGTGCCGATCCAGGTCATAAACATTCTCGGTCTCCCTCCGAATGTCGATGTCATAAAGCTTTTTCCAGTTTTTATCGTCCTCAAACTCATCACGCTCCAGGCCCAGGAGATCAGCGTATTTGTCCAGGACTCGCATAAACCCGTAGGCCATACGCGCCTGTATTAAGGGATTCAGGATAAACTCAAGGGCGTCCAGGATCTCCTCGCTCGTTTTATGTGAGGGAAAACAAAGATTCTGGCTCTTGTCATATCGGACACAAACCACCTCCGAGAAATCATCCTTGACGAGCTTGATCGTGCTTAAGATGTCCTCCACCTGTGACCGGTTTGTATAACTAAATATATGGTTGATCCTCCGCGTTTCTTTCCGGTCTATAAACCGTAAATGAACGGTGTACTCCGGTTTGATTGCTTCTTCCAGGCCATATTTTCTCAGGATTCGGTCAAGGTGTGTCTTATAGATCCGTTTGACGAACTTGTGAGGTATACTCTTTTGAAGCTTGACTATCTCATGAGTTTTGAAATTGACAAGAAGGGGAAGGGTGAGGACGTGAAAATGGGAGGATTGCCGAAAAGGATCGCTTGACGAAACGGGATGATAACTAATTTGAAGCCCTGGTTGCACGTTGCGCGATTTGGTATTCAGGCCGAAAGTTTCCTTGATCGTATTCGCGACGGCCCTCCGGCACTCCAGAAGAAAATTCTTCGCAACCACAAGATCTTGTGTTGCTGCAGCTCCGCCGGCGCACAATATCTTGTGGTCTATCCAATTTCGCGCCTCCTGGGGAAGGGTGAACGTCCAGGAGTACAGGCCCCACAGATTATTTGCCTTTATAATCTCAAGATACTGGTTTTTCATCTCCACCCCCTGACCGTTCCGATACCGTATAGCATCGGGCAGGTGAAATTTTCGGTTATTGCAGTAATAGCCCAGGTATCTTTTATCCTTTGATTCGACATGTTCCTGTTTTTCCCCGTGCCTTCCGCACCGCTTGATCTCCCATATCGTTTCAAGGAGAATATCCCCCCGCTGTTTTCGCCGTGCCAGGTGTACCGATAAGAACTCAACCAACCGATCCTTTGCCGTCTGATACTTTAAAAACTTAAGTATATTCAGACAATTATCTTTGATCCACACCTTAAGTTGATTGCGATAATCACCGGAGAAAAAGAAGTCTTTAGCCTGGAGCGTCATAATTGTCTATATTCAAGTTAAAGGGTGAACCGCCGTTCCTTAACCAATGATCTCCACTTTTTCCGCTTTCCACATGCTTGAACCCCTATCTCGAAAAGTGGTTCGCCTTAATTCTTTAAGGGCTTCCGGTATAGCTTCCTCAACCTGTTCAACAAAAACATCGACTTTCCCCTGGTATTGCTCGTAAAAGCCAGGAGTGCTTCTCAGATAAACTCTGCATTTCATGGTTTCAGCTCCTTACATATATCATCTATAAATCAAAGGTCAAAAAAATAGCTCACTGGGATCTCGAAAGCCTTCGAGAGCTTATAGATCGTTTGTACTCTGATACCCTTTGCCTTCTTAAGCCTCGGTATGTTTTGCGGGCGCATACCCATTTTTCCGGCCAGATCCTTATTGCTCAGGTTCCGTTCGGCCTGGAGCAATTCGACCTTAAGACCTATGCCTGTATTAAGCATAAAAGACCTCCTTTCAACAGTTTATATATGATATATATACTTCTTATCGGATTGTCAAGCTTTTTCTTAAGTTTTTTCTTGACCTTTGTTAGAATCCTTTGTAATACTTATGGATAATAAACGTTAACCATGATAAGAAGGGGAGGGATCATGGGAAATAGAAAAAGTTTTGGGGAATATATCAAATCAATAAGGCTCGAAGAAGGTTTGACCCTGCAAACCGCATCTGAAGGTTTAGGTTATAAAACTGTAGGCACTTTAGTTACGGCATTTATTATCTGATCCTCAGAGATTATCGGATACCCTACCGGACTGCGCGTGAAGCCTGGATTGACTATCATTCCAGGCAACTTGACCTCTTTAATGGAGATCGCTCGTATTAAAGCTAGATTTGTCAATGATTTCAATGATTTCATATTCCCGGAAAGGGCGTTTATGCGCTTTTTGCCATTTACTCAAGACGTGCAGAAAGCGTGTTTATCACTTCTTCATATAGTAGCGATAGAAGATAAAACCGGCAGCTGCCAGGACCACCCAGGCAGGGACTCCTAGCCTTTGACAGAACGTCCCGAAATATCCTTTCCCTAATTCGATCATTTCTCGCTCCGATCGAGACTTACAGTAAACTTACAGTTAAGTACCTCGGTGATTAACCTTTCCTGATCCTCGCCAGGTGACGCTTACGTTGGGCACTATGAGGAGGCCCGATCTTGCCCCACTTCTTAGTGCTTTTTCTTTTTTTCCTTTTCGCCATGTTTCAGCCCTCCGTTTAAAATGACTTTCGTTAAAAACCTGATCCGCCAGGTGTTATAAAGCAAGACCACCAGGATAATAAAATCTAGTGGCCTCACTGTTTCTGCATAGTGCAAGATCAACCCTTCCATCAACTGTAATCCCGCCGTGGCCTGTTGAGCTGTAGAATGATGTCTTTTGCCTTCCGTATGATCCGCATCATATCTCCCGGATTAAACGCCGTGTTCTTGTTAGATCTCAGAATAGATCTGAGGGTTTCCAGATGTTCGTCAACCTCTGTCTTGGTGTACTTCTTGCCCATGCCTCACCTCATCTGAGCTGTTTTAGGCCCAGGTAAACCCGGTCACCTATGATAAAAAAGGTTGCGCTTGCCGCCAGCTCATTCAAGTAATTCAGAGAGGTAGCTGTTTGACTTGCTTCAGGTAAGAAATTATAAATGATAGCTGCAACCACGATCACGCCGACCGCTATATATCGGAAAGACGCTCTGAAATCAGACACCCACTTCGACACATTCCCTTGTGGCCTGTCAAGCTCCGCTATAGCCTTCAGCTTTTCAATGTCAAGCTTCTTATCCTCAAGGCGTTCGTTGAAATTTTGTGGTTGACCTGTCTCTATTCCCAGAACGCGGGAAAAAGCGTTTTTAACAAGGTCAATGATTGCCGGTAAAAGTGCCGGTAAAATAAGTGTCAATATAGCTGTCATTATACCTCCAAGGTCACTTGACCTAATCTGTTTTGAACTTTGTCAAAATACTGTTGCTGAATCTTTCCCTTTCGTAACTGTGTTTCACCGATATTGTATCCCATGATCCCTTTATAGGTTCCATAGGTGTCAATTAAGTGGTCAAGCTCTTTTGTGGCATAGTAAATATTGACCTCCGGTTCGAGCAGTCCATAAGGAACACCTTCATAACCGTGGCCTTGCGCGGTCGGGTACCATATTTGCATAAGGCCAAAGGCTTTTCCGGCGTCTCCTATAGCTGAAGGGTTTAAGTCGCTCTCTACCATAGCGACCGCCTTCGCTATCTTTGGATATTTAGAATGACGCGCAAAAAGCGAATCAAAGGCGTTTGACGACGTTCTCCCCGTATATGTCTTGTTTACGGTTTTCATTATTATAGCGAGTAAGGCAAGAATGACAAATAATCGGACTTTGTTATCCACGTTTGACCCCCTTTATAAGAAATAAGACCCCCACGCCCACTATTCCGAGCATGGTTAACGCACCGGCAGGAGAAGCAATCACCTTTTCAACCTTATCAAGAGAGAGAAAGACAAAGAGCCCGGTTCCGATAGCTCCTATAGCCGCAACCACCAAAATAATCGGAAAGGGATTTTGCAAAACCTTGACCCGTATCCGTAAACGACTATCCTGTAAATCATACTCTACGACCTGCCAACGCGCGTCCTTGTCAAGCTCGGACACAAGGCCGTTTATCTGACCCTGCTTGCCAATGCCCCGGATAGTATAAAGAAAGTCAAAGACGTCCCCTATCCTTGCCTGTTCCGATTGTGGTACTTCAACACCCATGCTTAAACCTCATAGCCTTGAATGAAACCATTAACACTTATAGTGGCTGTTGAAGAAACAAGTTTTAGTTTATATCCGGCTGGTATCTCCAAAGGAATTGGAGGGTGAAAATTATTATCGCCAAACCTTACGGCTGCCGGATCAGGCCCACCGATTGCTAAGGGATCATATTGTTCTACATCGCCCGCATTTGTTATCGTCAATTTCCCTATTCCCAGCCCTGCCAAAGCAACCGAGAGTGTAGCCCCTATGAGATAAAACGTCTTACCTGCC
>Ga0208325_1000543_pt1 | contig 10235 bp, 5 predicted proteins | sample PL_2010_330m_FD_185486 | JGI IMG/M metagenome (GOLD analysis project Ga0208325, IMG submission 185486) | Freshwater microbial communities from Powell Lake, British Columbia, Canada to study Microbial Dark Matter (Phase II) - PL_2010_330m... | ecosystem: Environmental > Aquatic > Freshwater > Lake...
CCCTGGAACCGGGCGAAGAGAATCGAGAACGAGGTGAGCTTCACGTCGGCCGGAGTGTCGGCCACGACCTTGGCGAACGCCTGCGAATCAGTGACCACGATGTCGGGCTTCCGGCCCAGCCGCGCCAGCGCGGCCTTCAGTTCGTGCTCGCGCACCACAAGCGAAAGCTGGCCGTGGTCGAGCAGGTCGCGGATGGCCTGCACCTGCGGCAGGATGATGCGGCCCTTGGGCGCTTCCTTGTCAATCGGCACGACGAGCACGGCGAGCCCGCCCTCAGGCAGCAGGTCGCCGATAATCGGGTCCGGCGCAAGGAAGTCGTCGGGCGCGGTCGCAATCAGCGCCTCGCGCACCGCGAGCACGCCCTCGCCGCGGTCAACCGCGGTCTGCACCGAACGGATGCCGTCGTTGCGCAGCCGCGCCTCGAGTTCCGGCGCGGGTCGGCCCAGGTCGCTCTTGTTGAAGACGACGAACACCGGCACTTTCCGCTTCTTCAACTCGGCCACGATGCCCTCTTCAAAGTCGCCCCATTCGCCGGAATCGGCCACGATGACCCCGAGGTCGGTCCGGTCGAGCACCTTCCGCGTCTTCGCCACCCGTTCCGCGCCGAGTGCGCCGATGTCGTCGACGCCCGCGGTGTCGATGAACAGCACCGGGCCGAGCGGAAGCAGTTCCATCGGCTTCTCGACCGGGTCGGTGGTGGTGCCGGCGATGTCGGACACGATTGAAACCTGCTGTCGGGTAAGCGCGTTCAGGAGCGACGACTTGCCGACGTTGCGGCGGCCGAAGATGCCGATGTGGAGCCGCATGGACTTGGGTGTTCGTTCCATCTTTCCCCTCACCCTCTCCCTCTCCCCAAAGGGGCGAGGGTCTGGATTCTTGTTTCCTCTCCTCTGAACGGGAAAGGACTAAGGTGAAGGCAAACCGCGGCGCCGTCCATGGATACTCGTCTAGAAATAGAGGTCGCGCTCATCGGTTGTCCGTATCTTCTCGATTCGGGCCAACACCTGGGCGCGCCTCTTCTCATCGGGTATCTGCGCCGCCTCTCTCTCAATCAGGGCGAAGCCGTCGCGCTTCGTGTCGTCCGTCGCGTAGTCCGTCAGGTACTCGGTCAGGGTTGTCAGCGCGTTCGGCGTGCAAAAACGCTTAATGAACCCCGGAATCGAGAACTCCATGAAGTGCTCACCGGTGCGGCCCAGCCGGTAACAGGAAGTGCACCAGCTCGGGATGTAGCCGTCGCGGATCAGCTCGCGGACCACGGCGTCGAGCGGACGCGTGTCGCGGAGCTCGAACTGCTCGCGCTCGAGCTGCTGACCCTCCTCGCCCCGGTACTCCTGGTAGGACCCAAGCTCGATACGCGAGCCCGCGTCAATCTGCGATACCCCGAGTCGGAGCGCGGCCCGGCGCAGCTCCGGCGCTTCACGGCACGTCAGTATCAAACCGGTGTAGGGCACCGCCAGCCTCAGCACCGCAATCAGCCGCAGGAGGTCTTCGTCACTCACCCGGCGAAGACCTTCCAGCTTCACGTTGTGGGCGAGGTTGATTCGCGGGAAGCTGATGGTGTGCGGTCCGACACCGAACGCCTCCTCGAGGTGGATGGCGTGCGCCAGCAGCCCCATCACCTCGAACCGCCAGTCGTAAAGCCCGAACAAGGCGCCGATGCCGACGTCGTCCACTCCGCCTTCCATCGCCCGGTCGTGCGATGTCAGTCGCCAGAGATAGTCGCCCTTGCGTGTGTTCGCGGGATGCACCGTCCGGTAGGTCGGATGGTGGTACGTTTCCTGGAACACCTGGTACGTACCGATGCCCGCCGCCTTCATGACACGATAGCCGTCCACGTCGAGCGGCGCGGCGTTAATGTTCACGCGGCGTATCTCGCCGCGGCCGTTCTTGGTGGCGTAGACCAGGCGTACGACCCGCGCCATCTCTTCGGCCGGGTAGTCCGGGTGCTCGCCCCAGACAAGGATAAGCCGTTTGTGACCTTGATTCTCAAGCGCGGCGAGCTCCGAAGCCAGCTCGACGTCGGACAGCGTCTTGCGAACGATTTCCTTGTTCATCGCCCTGAACCCGCAGTAAAGACAGTTGTTGATGCACTTGTTGCCGACGTACAACGGCGCGAAGAGGACTATACGATTGCCGTACACTTCCTCCTTGAGTCGGTGCGCGGCGGCGAACACTTCGTCCCACACCCCCCGGTCGCGTGCCGCCAGCAGCGTCGCAGCCTCCTCCGGCGCAAGCCGCTGCTTGGAGAGCGACTTCGCGAGCACTTCCCGCACCCGCACCGGGTCCGGCCGTGCCGCCGCCAGCGTCTCCTCGATCCTGCCGTCGTCGATGAAGTCAACAGCCTTGGTTATCGTTGGCGCGCTCATGCTGACTCCGTTGTCTTGACGCTACCTGCCAATTCACGGGACACTGGATTTCTTGGTCCCTCGATCTCTTCCGCTCCCTTCCTTCTGAGAGCGGCCTTCACGCTCACTCCCGGAATCGCGCCGAGCTTCCCGGTCATCGCGCCGATTTCGTCGTTCGAGCCGTCAACGATGACGGCGATGACCGACGAGTTCCGTTCCCGGTAGGGAATACCCATACGGCCGACTAGAATCCGGCCGTATTCACTCAGTATCTGGTTCACCTTGGGCGCGGTGTCGAGCCGGTTCTCGACGAACACGGCGACAACGCCCAAGCGGTGTTCATGGACAGCATCTGACTCGTTCATGGTCAATCTCCCGCGGGACATGACCCGCGAAAACGGGGACTGTACCGCAGCGAATTCGATGAGCTGCTCAGAGGGACTGTCCCCTTTTTCGCCCAGGATCGTGTCCCAAGTATCCTCATGGCCTCTATTCCGATTCCGGGCCTATCTGAACTAGACTACTGTCAGATGAAGCGTCCCCTCAGGATTCAGGCGGTTCCGCCCTAGTCCGGGAAATGGCTTCGGTTCTGATTCCTCCGGGCCGGCAATGCCGACCCGTCAGACGCACGTATACTAGTATGGAAAGCCCCATACGTCAACCGCCGCACCTCGCTCAGGCGGGAGGCGGTCAGCCGTCGGCTGCAGGCTTCCAGTTCTTGACCGTCCGTCCCGGCGAGGCTCCGATAGTAGTCAGCCCTGACACGTGTAGGAATCACACTTGGCAAAGCGTCCCCGAATCCCCCGCTGGCCGAGGCAACCAACATCGCTACCAGGCTCACGAATCTCATCGCAACTCCCTTCCAAGCCTGACGAGCTTACATTGGCAGCTGTGCTGGTCGGTTTCAAGACGTGCGTAGTAGACACCGGCGGACACGTCGGCGCCGTTATCTGCGCGGCCGTCCCAGATGAAATCGTGATCCCCGGACTGCCTTCGAGCGTTGACCACGCACTTCACCTTCCGACCCATGCGGTCGTAGATGTCCAACCGCACGTGACCGCCACGGAGCAGGCGAACGTGCAGTATGGTACCGGACTCGAAGTGCGTGCGGGCCGTGATGGTGAGCCCTCCGGGCGGACCGGCGGGGCCGGGACTTTCCGCAATGCCGCCCTGCGACTGGTTCCAGACCTGCATCGCGGGATCTCCGAACAGGTTCATTTCGTACATGCACCACCGGTAGTATCCGTTGGTGTCTGCGAGCGGTACGAGTGCCGACTTGCCAATGGCGATGTCCGCCAAAGATGCATTGCCGGTAGTATGACCAAAGAGATAGTGGAGACACCACTCGACGTACGCGGAAGACAAGGTCCTCTGCGGGTTGGAGCCTCGAGTGTACCATCCGTCCCGCGAGTTGACCACGGCGGCCACACCACCCCCATTGGGGGCGTTGAGGAAGCTCTCTGCTACGCAGTCGGATGTGTCGAACGCTCCAATGAGGCAGGCGATCGAGATGAGAATGGTCAAGTTGTTGCCATTGGTCAGTCCGCTGAGGTCGCTTGGGTACAGGGACTGATGGTGGTTGACGTACCCGCAACCGAGCGCATTCTTGCCGCCATGGTCGGTGTGAATCCAGAAGTGCTGCCCTGTATTCAGATATGCCATCATCGATGATCTGTGATTGCTCGTGTAGCTGTCGTACACCCGGTTGCATGGCTTCATGCTCGAAGGCACGAAGGTGTCTTCGTATAGCTCCATCGTGACCTCGCCGTAGGTCAGTGTGTCGAGGTCGAAGCCACCCAGAACCGCTGACCTTAGATAGGCTGCGGTCGAGTCGCTGCTGTAGGTAAGGAACTTCTGTACGAACAGGTCCGCTGTCGCCCCGTCGGATACGGCCGCTCTTCCGACGAAGACATCCGGAAACATGTCCACGTTGTCGCCGACCTCACCGAAGACCGAGTTGCTGTTGGCATCCCAGTCTCCATCGAGGTCCGAGTAGTAGAGGTCGCAGGGCATCGAAGCTCCTCCGCTTGCGTACGCGTAGGCGTATCGGCACGGAACAACGTCCGCGTCACCTCCCAGCAATACGACCGTGGTGGACCAGTTCGCGTAGGCGTACTTGACGAAGTTCCTTATCTTCTCCGGGTTGTCCCGTCCCGGGAAAGCCGCGCAGATGCTCTCCACGGTCACGGTCGTATCGCTCAGACCCAGATGTACCTTGACGAAGTTCGACAGGGGGGCGAACTTCGATGCGAAGGCGGAAGACGTGACTGTGACATGGTCGTAGTCCACACTGTCGTCCCACGTCCACGAGTGGGAATAGCGGTTGTTGGTTTCGTTCGACTCGGCGATGCGGTTCGTCGAGTCGTGAAACGTCATCAGCGTGTGACTGCCGGGTGACATTGATGTCTGGTAGTCCAGGACCCCGTAGACGTCGCCAGGATTGACGGGAGGAGCGCAATACCAGCCCTGCAGCGGTGCACCGTCGCAGTACAGGTAGGTGTAGAAGGTATCCGTTGTTGCCGTGTCTCCCGCGTTCGTGCCTGCCCAGTCAACATAGTTCGTCCCGGCGTGCAGCGGAGACGGCACGGTGTGTGTGCCGGGGACGTTGGATGGGACGATCGGGAAATCCCAACCGGACGGTTGGCAAAAGGTCAGGTCTGGCTGGTCCGAGTTGGCGTGTTTCTGCAGCAGTACACCGTCGACGCAGGCACCGGGCGCTCCGACAGCGGCCGGGCCGATGATCTCTACCCCGGGTAGCCGTTGATACGAACTACGCAGGCCATACTGCGCAACCGTCGCTCGGCACCAGACGAACAACAGCAACGCGACACCACAGGCCCGCGCATTGGTGACTGAGCTACTCACTCTTCGTCCCTGGCAAGTGTGCCCGCCGGCATTGACGTGGTAGCGGCCGTGCTCGGTCGGTCAGAGTCATAGGGTCAACAGGATGCACACCTCATGTCCGTCCTGCGTCAAGGCCGACGGTTCGGTCTCCATTGGCTGTGAGGATATGCCGGACCAGGCCGCAGTCAAGCAGCGCGACGGGACGGGAGGACTGACGAGAGGTCCCGCGTCTCGCTCTGGAAGTCGCGATCCGAACCACGCTGAGGACCGGCCTGCAAGTCATCATCAGAATCACGTCGGCAGTCGCCTTGAGGTTCGCGATGCAAGTCGCTGTCTGAATCGACTTGCGAATCCATCCCGGAACCGGCTGCCAAGTCAGAGACTCAGTCGCCGCGCAGACCACCTCTCAAACCTAGCCGAGAATCGGCCCGCAAGTGCCCCTTGGGGTCGCATTCCGAGCCACCTCCCGAACCGTCCCGGGGACGGTCTCCAAGGTGGTCCCCAGAATCGCCACTTAGGCGACGTCGCCCCTGTTTAAAGCAGGCTTCTTCGGTTACTTAGATAGTCTGGTGCTCGCCTAACAGCGCCTACCGCCGGGTCTGAACCGCAGCTCCGGGCTTTGGGCCCGCAAAGCCACCATTTCGCGTCTCCGAGGCTGGCCGAACAGCCGGCCTGCTCCGCGGCCGCTTGGAGCTACCGCGTGATAATGACCTTGCGGACAGCTTGCGGCTTGAGGCTTGTGGCTTGAGGCTCTTCTCGCACGAAGTATACCCCCGGCGCCAGCGCCCGCACATCATTTGCGCCCGGCCTCACGTCCATCACCTTCCGCCCGCTGACGTCGAGCAACACGCTTGATGCCTCACGCTCAACGCTCGATGCCAAAGGCAAGCACAGCACGCCGCGGATGATGGTGGGCAGCGGCTTGGCCGTTCGCACCTTGGCGTTTGGCGCTTCCGTGACGCCCGGATTCGGGTCTATCTTGCCCCAGACGCGGTCGGTATTGTAGGTCCTACCGCCGACAGTGCCAGCCCAGCCCTGATACGCAAGGAGCATCCGTCCGCCGTTGCCGCAGCAGAGTCTCGGCGACAACTGGTTTCCTTGCTGGCTCACGACCGAACCGCCCTCGAATACCGCTCCTCCTGGCGTCACTCGTGCACCGTAGATGTCGTAGTCGCCACCACTGCGGTTGTCCTGCCATGCCACAAGGAAGTTGGCTCCGTCAAAGCCCACGGCAGGAGAACTCTGTCGGTATGCTGCCGGCGCGATGGGGATGCCGGTGGAATCGAGCACCGCACCTTGCGGTGTCACCCTTGCACCGTAGATGTCGAACCAGCCGCTCCGCCCGTCCTGCCACACCACGAGGAAATTCGCGCCGTCAAAACCGACGGCAGGAGAGCCTTGGTCGTATGATCCCTCCTGCGATATGACAATGCCTGCGGAGTCGAGTACCACACCTTCAGGCGTCACCCGCGCGCCACAGATGCCCCCGGGGAAACCACTGCGGGAGTCCGTCCACGCCACGAGGCAGTTCGTGCCGTCAAAGCCTACCACGGGAGAATTCTGGTCGTTTGCCGCCTGCGAGATGGCAAAACCCGACGGGTCGAGTACCATCCCCTGTGGCGTCACGCGCGCACCGTAGATGTCCCAGCCGCTGCCACTGCGGTCGTCTTCCCACGCCACGAGGAAATTCACGCCGTCAAAGCCTACGGCAGGAGAAAACTGGTCGCCTGCGGCCAGCGATATGGCGATGCCTGTGGAGTCGAGCACCTCACCTTGCGGCGTCACTCGCGCACTGTAGATGTCCCAGCCGCTGCCACTGCGGTCGTCTTCCCACGCCACGAGTAAATTCACGCCGTCAAAGCCTACGGCAGGTAAGCGCTGGTTGTTTGCCGCCTGCGAAATGGCAAAACCCACAGAGTCGAGCACCGTACCTTGCGGCATCGCCCGCGCACCATAAATGTCCCAGCCGCTGCCACTGCGGTCGTCTTCCCACGCCACGAGGAAGTTCGCACCGTCAAAGCCGACGGCGGGTAAGCGCTGGTCGTTTGCCTTTACCGCCTTCGAGATGGCGAAGCCCGCGGAGTCGAACACCGTGCCCTGTGGCGTCACGCGCGCACCGTAGATGTCGTAGTCGCTACCACTGCGGTTGTCCTGCCATGCTACGAGGAAGTTGGCACCGTCAATTCCTACGGCAGGATTGTACTGGTCGTTTGCCGCCTGCGAGATGACGATGCCTGCGGAGTCGAGCACCTCACCTTGCGGCGTCACCCGCGCACCGTAGACGTCGCTGGGGTTGTGGACGCCGCTGCGGTAGTCCTTCCATGCCACGAGGAAAGTCGCGCCGTCAAAGCCTACGGCAGGGCCGTACTGCCCGTTTGCCGCCCGCGAAATGGCAAACCCCGACGGGTCGAGCACCATCCCCTGTGGCGTCACGCGCGCACCGCAGATATCGGACAAACCGTTACCGGGTTCTTGCCAAGCCACAAGGAAGTTTGCGCCGTCAAAGGCAAGGGCAGGTTCGCGTTGCGATCTATAGCCGGTCGCTATGGCGATGCCGGCGGAGTCAAGTACCGCCCCTCCCGACGTCACCCGCGCACCGTAGATGTCCGGCGAATACGTGTCGTTGCGATAGTCGTCCCACACCACGAGGAGATTCGAGCCGTCAAAACCCACGTCAGGACCGCACTGGTCGTCTGCCGCCTGCGATACGGCGATACCGGCCGTGTCCAGCACCACCCCACCCCGCGTCACGCGCGCAGCGTAGATATCCCAGTTGCTGCCGCCGCGCTGGTCTCCCCACACCACGAGTAGATTCGTCCCATCAAAGCCCACGGCTGGCCAGAGTTGGTCACCTGCGGCCAGCGATATGGCGATGCCGGCGGTGTCGAGCACCGTGCCCTGCGGCGTCACCCGCGCACCGTAGATGTCCCAGCCGCCGCGATAGTCTTGCCACACCACGATGAAGTTGGCACCATCAAAGGCAAGCGCAGGTGACTCTTGCCGATACGGTGCGGTTGATATGGCGATACCTACGGAGTCGAGTATCGTGCCCTGCGGAGTCACCCGCGCACCGTAGATGTCCCAGCCGTTGCCGCTGCGGTCGTCTTCCCACACCACGAGGAAGTTTGCACCGTCAAAGGCAAGGGCAGGAGAGTACTGGTCGCACTGCGAGGGCACGAGGGTGACGCTCGTGTCAACCAGAAACTCGCCGTCGTCGAGGGCCGACAGCTCACGGCCCTCGGCCGATGGCCCGGAATGGGCAGTGCGAACCTGACGGACTACGTCCTTCGGGTCGAAGCTCGGCTGTAGGGCTGAGGCAGCCGAAGACGACACGCAGCAGCAGATGGCCAACAGCACGGCTAAGGGGCATACGGCCCGGTTGTGGGGACGGGTGCTACGGTTGGACGGAACGCGGACGCGATTGGTGTTCACAGCACCTCCTTTGGGTAAACCCGGACTGCGACCAATCAACGGACGTATGATTATACTCCGCCTCGGACGCTGTCAACAATTGTCCTTGGTCCGAATGGACACGAGCGCATTGGGCGCAGAGAACTCAGAGCCTGGTGCGGAGCGGAGTCCGGACCCCGTTACTCGGAATTCGCGGCGGTCGTCTGGAAGGCGACGAAGTCGCCAAGCAGTGTTCTTGTTGACGCTATGACGCCGACCGGCAGTTCCAGCGTCTTGGCCCCGCGCCAGGACCAGGCCATCCGGAACGGCTTGAGGTTCCGCTTCAGACCGACCACGCGGTTCTTGTTGTCGAGGAAGATGACATCAATCGGGAAGCCCATGAACCACGTGTGAACCGACGGGCATGGGTCAATCAGCATCCCTGTTTCAGGCCGCAGTCCTTTCCGCCCGAGCAACCCTTTGGAGCGCGCGGCGAACGACGTGGCCATCTCCAATTCGGTCGCGAGCGCGACTCCGCGCGTGATGTTGATGGCGGCGGTACTCGGTTGAGCCTGCTTCGCGATAGCGCCTTCAGCATAGCCGCGGCACCGGCCTTGTCAAACCCGCTTCCAGGCCCGGAGTCTGGGATGAAACCACAGATGAACGCAGATGAACACAGATTGAGTCCCCGAATCTGAGATCACCCGTCCAACGCTCAGGCTTCTGGCATCTCGCTCTTGCCTTCTGGTTTGCGCGCCATACGTGCCGCATGCTCTCAGTGGCACCTGGGGTGTCTCTGGCCGACCGGACAAACGGCGGGCGGGGAAGAACCCCGCCCGCGCAAGAGGAAAGGAACGGCGTTAGTCGAGCTTCACGAGCTTCTTCATCGCCCGGAACTCGCCCGCGGCCATCCGGCAGTAGTAGACGCCACGCGATACGGTTGCTCCCCGGTCGTCGCGGCCATTCCAGGTGAGGGAATAGTGAGCAGGAAGCAGAGAGGAGTTGCAGACGGTCTTCACCAGGGCACCGGTCACGGAGTAGATGCCGACGCTCGTCTGAGTCGTGCGCGGGATGCTGAACCGGATAGTAGTGGCGCCCGTGAACGGCGTAGGCCGGACCCGGTCGAGCGCGAACACGGTGGGAAACTTGCCCTGCTCCTGGATACCGGTCAGCGGCCAGACGACGACGGTTGCGGCCAGCGTGTCGTTGGCCGGGTTCTCATCCAGAAGAGTGGTGAAGCACGCCACGTTGAAGGTGTCGACCGAATCCGCGGCCCAGTCGGTGAACTCGACCGTGTCCATTGCCCCGGCCGCGAGCGTGACCTCGGCCGAGTCGGAGTAGCCGGCACCGATGTTCATCCAAACCGCGAAAGTATCCTCGAAAGTGCCGTAGTTCCGGACCACGGCTCGCGGAGTCACGACCGCGCCCGAGTCAACGCTGTCCGGCGGCGCGACGATGCTCCTGACTCCCACGTCATGGAATTCGCCAAGCTGCAGCGGCCCAGTGATGACAACCGCATACGGCTGGAACTCGGTGACGACGTTCTGCGCCGACACACGCAGCATCCACCGGCCCGAGTCCGGCTGGTTCACCCGGAACATCTCGAGCGGGTTCTTGTTGTCGAAGTCACCGCTCGGATTGAGGGTGGACTGGCCG
>Ga0208325_1000545_pt1 | contig 10217 bp, 8 predicted proteins | sample PL_2010_330m_FD_185486 | JGI IMG/M metagenome (GOLD analysis project Ga0208325, IMG submission 185486) | Freshwater microbial communities from Powell Lake, British Columbia, Canada to study Microbial Dark Matter (Phase II) - PL_2010_330m... | ecosystem: Environmental > Aquatic > Freshwater > Lake...
CCCCTACCCTCTTCCTTAACCTAATAAACGTCCAGGTATTTATTTATCTCCCAGGGTGTGACCTGGGTCTTAAACTCGTCCCACTCCCTTGTTTTTATGGTGATATATCTCTCCAGCAGATGCCCGCCGAGGACCTCTTGGATAAGTTTACTCTCTTTCAGCTCATTCAGTGCTTCCCACAATGACGTTGGCAAGACATCAACCTTCTTGCTTATCAAGCTTTCCCTGTCAAGCTGATATACATTTTCTTCTACCGGCTGGGGTGGTGTCAGGTTATTCTTAATTCCGTCTAAGCCGGCTTTTAGCATGACAGCAAACGCCAGATATGGATTGCAGGTCGGGTCCGGGCACCTTAGCTCAATCCTGGCCGACTCTTGCTTCTGCCGGAACCACTTGGGTACCCTGATAAGGGCGGAGCGGTTCATGCTGGCCCAGGTAATATAAACCGGAGCCTCAAACCCGGAGACCAGCCTCTTGTAAGAGTTTACCGTGGGGCAAAGGATTACGCACATCGCCTTAATATGCTTCATCTGGCCAGCAATAAAGCTGTAGGCAACCTTGGATAACCCATACTTATCCTCCCCCTCGTAAAAGGCATTTCTTTTCGCCTTGACATTGAAAAGACTCTGGTGAATATGCATACCAGAACCGGCGATACCCATTGCCGGTTTTGGCATAAAGGTTGCCTCCAGGTTATACATCTGGGCGACTTTCTTTGCCGTATACTTCAATGTGAGCAGCTCATCAGCCACTGCCAGACAGTCCCCGTAATTAAGGTCTATCTCATATTGACCATGCCCCACTTCATGATGCGAGGTCTCAATGTTAATGCCAAAGGTCTTAAGAGAAGCAATTATTCTCTTCATAACCTGATAGCCTTCAGCCGAGGAGAGCTCAAAATAACTGCCATAATCTAAAGGGGTCTTCTCTGCTAGCTCATCCCTCTCGAATAAATAAAACTCCGGCTCCGGCCCAACGTCATAGCGGAATCCCACCTTAGCCACTTCAGCAATTACTCTGGAAAGGATAAATCTGGGGTCTCCTTCATAAGGTTCCCCATTTGCCCCATAGATATTGCAGATCAACCGCGCCGTTTTACCGTTTTCGTCCAGCCAGGGAACAACAGAGTAGGTTGCCAGGTCCGGCTTCAAAAACAGGTCGCTTTCCTGGATTCGGGCAAAACCTTCAATTGAAGAGCCGTCAAACCACACCCCATTATTCAGTGCCTCTCCCAGCATTTCAACTGGTATGATGACCTCCTTCAACACCCCGAGTAAATCGGTAAACTGCAGGCTTATAAAGCTCACACCGTCTTTTTTTACCTTTTCTAAAATCTGCTGGGCTTCCATATAGCTCCCTCCATAAGTTAAAGGCAATTAATTGAATTTTACCCATTTTACACCGATGTTTCGCTGGTAGCAAGCACTTTTATTTGAAAAATACGAAACTGGCAGTGTATAATAACTATCTAGCGGGCCTAAGATATAAAAGCTACGGAGGTTAAGATCAAGGATGGAGACTATAGAAATACTGAGAAGGTCTGACGTCTTCCACTACCTGGAAGAGGACGAACTTAAGGTGGTGGAAAAGATGTGCACCCCCCAGGTATTCGAAGCTGGAACAATCATATGCAGGCAAGACAGGGAGGAAGAGAATATATATGTTATCGAAGATGGGCTAATATCAATTCTCATCGAGCTAGGGCCAACAGAGAAGCGCCAAATCCAGACCGCTGCCAATTTTGAGTGTTTTGGCTGGTCAGCCACGATACCGCCATTCCGCTGCACCTCTACAGCAAAAGCCATGGAAAAAACAAAGGTACTGACATTCAAGGGAAAGGAACTGCGCAATCTAATCTACACCAACCCCAAGCTTTGTGCTGAGATTGCCGGTGGCGTAGCCTATGTGATTTCGCAAAGGCTACGCGCTGCTTTTTCCCAGTTGATGGGTGTTACCTACCAGGATTGACCATAGTTATCTTGAGCAGCAAGCTTCTGCATAACCCGGCTTTAGGTTTAATCGGTTAACAATATATCGTTATGGAGCTAGAAAGGGAATTTTAATTAATGGAACCAACAAAAACAATCACCTCTATGATGGATGAAAAACGTGTATTTAAGCCTTCAAAAGAAAGCAAGCAAAGGGCATATATAAAAAGCCTTGCTAAATATAAGCAGATTTACCAGCGCTCTATTGAAGACCCCGAGGGCTTCTGGGGGGAGCTGGCAGAGCAACTTGACTGGTATAAGAAGTGGGACAAGGTGCTGGTGGAGAATTTCAAAGAAGCCGAGCACGAGTGGTTTGTTGGCGGTAAGCTCAATGTCAGCTATAACTGCCTCGACCGGCATCTTAAGACATGGAGAAAAAATAAAGCGGCTATAGTCTGGGAGGGGGATACCGGTGAGAGCAAGACCATAACCTACCAGGAGCTTTACTACCAGGTATGCAAGTTTGCCAACGTGCTGAAGAAGCACGGGGTTAAGAAGGGCGGCCGGGTTGCTATCTACCTGCCGATGATTCCTGAGTTACCAATCGCCATGCTCGCCTGCGCCCGGATTGGCGCTATTCACAGCGTTGTCTTCGGTGGCTTCAGCGCTGAGGCACTGCGGGACAGGATACTGGGCTGCAAGGCTAAAACACTCATCTGCGCCGATGGCTATTACCGCGGTGGCAGGATTATCCGCAGTAAGGACAATCCTGATGTTGCCCTCAAGTCATGCCCCGATGTAAAAGACGTGATTGTGGTCAAGCGAGCAAATATCGGCATAAATATGCAGCCTGGCCGCGACTACTGGTGGGATGATGAAATGGCTGCCGAAGATATAAAGCCCTCCTGCGAGCCAGAGGTTCTGGACGCTGAAGACCCGCTGTTTATCCTCTACACCAGCGGTAGCACGGGGAAGCCAAAGGGAGTCCTCCATACCCAGGCCGGCTACCTCCTCTTTGCCTACCAAACATTTAAGTGGATATTTGATGTAAAGGAGGAGGATACCTTCTGGTGCACTGCTGACATCGGCTGGGTAACCGGGCATAGCTATATCGTATACGGACCGCTAGCCTTTGGCGCCACCAGCCTCATGTTTGAGGGGGTGCCAACCTACCCCCACCCCGACAGGTTCTGGGACATCGTGGAAAAGTACCGGGTCAATATATTCTATACTGCCCCTACCGCTCTCCGCGCCCTGATGAAGGAGGGGGAGGAATGGCCCAATAAGCACGACCTAAGCTCGCTGTGTATCCTTGGTTCGGTTGGTGAGCCAATCAACCCTGAAGCCTGGATGTGGTATTACAATGTAATCGGTAAAGGTAACTGCCCTATCGTTGACACCTGGTGGCAGACCGAGACCGGGGGCATCCTGATTACCCCCCTGCCCGGGGCAACCCCGCTTAAACCGGCCTCGGCGACATTCCCCTTCCCCGGGGTTGAGCCGGTTGTGCTCAGGGAGGACGGCTCTCCAGCCGATGTTAACGAGGGCGGCTATCTGGCAATTAAAAAGCCGTGGCCCGGTCTGATGCGCAGCGTCTACGGTGAGCCAAAGAGGTTTAAGAATACCTACTTTGTACGGTTCCCCGGCGTATATAATACCGGAGACGGGGCAAGAGTGGACAAGGACGGCTACTACTGGCTTATGGGGCGGATAGACGATGTTATCAATGTCTCCGGTCACCGCCTGGGTACTGCCGAGGTTGAAAGTGCCCTGGTATCCCACAAATCAGTGGCTGAGGCGGCGGTCGTTGGCATGCCCCATGATATTAAGGGACAGGGCATATACGCCTTTGTTACCCTGAAAGTCGGGTTAAAAAAGTCCGATGAGCTAAAGCGGGAGCTTATGACTCACGTTCGCCAGGAGATTGGACCTATAGCCACTCCGGATAGGATTCAGTTTGCTGACGGTCTGCCTAAAACAAGGAGCGGCAAGATTATGAGACGGATTTTGACCAAGATTGCCGCCGGTGACATTAAAGAACTGGGTGACACCAGCACCCTGGCTGACCCGACGGTAGTTGATACCTTAGTTGAGGGGAGACAAGGGGATAAATCCTGACCACTAAACCAGCCTTCTCTATGGCTTCCCCCAGGCAAAGTCCACCAGCTTGAGGGCCATATTTTTGGCTTCCCTCTCGCCATCCTCATCTGGCGGGAAGGTGTGAATAACATATTCAGTGCCGTTGGAAGCGTTGAATAAGACAACCCAGTTATCCCCCTCCCTCCTCACCAGCCAACGCCCCGGTACTGAATCACCGGGTGGGGTGCTGCCGGCATCCCACTCGTAGCCAACCTCTGGCTCTTCAAAGCCTAGCTCTCTTGCTGTCTTGGCCTGCTCCATGCTAGTTGACAACCACTCCTTCGGCACCGTTATTATCATATATTATAAACCATCTTTTTAATTTTTTAACGCTTTTTTATGTTAATTTTTAACTAGAATTCTCATTTTGGCGAATCTGCGATAACAAGAAAGGGCTAAACATCCCTTCCTTCGAAGGAATATTTAGCCCTGCTCCCAATGCTTAAAGCTATAGTGGTATAGCTACAGACCTAGCTCTTGCCTATCCTGAACATCTTGGTGCCGCAGACCGGGCACACACCCTTCGTTGCTGGTCTGCCGTTTTTCATAGTTATTACCTGGGCATCCTTCATTTCCCTCTTGGCTCGACATTTCACGCAATAGGCTTGCATCACGCACCCCCCTTTTTGAATATGATAATAAACCACCTTTACCGCAATGTCAATACGTTAACAGAGGTAAATTTGGGGGATTAAAGAAAAAACCGCCGCTCATTTACAGGCGGGGAACATTTATGTAGAATAGGGGATACAGAAAGAGCCTGATAACTTAGCGAGGTGAAGGTTGCTACCAGACGATAGAGGATATTTCGGAAACTATGGGGGGCGCTTTGTCCCTGAAACCCTTATCCCCACCCTTGACGAGCTGGCGCTAGCCTTTAAAGAGGCAAAAGCTGACGCCGCCTTCTGGGCTGAGTTCGACTCACTATCCCACGACTATTCGGGAAGACCGACGCCGCTTTACTTCGCCCAAAGGCTGAGCGAAGATTGTGGTGGGGCTCGGATTTTACTTAAAAGAGAAGACCTGGCGCATACCGGCGCCCACAAGATTAACAACGCCCTGGGGCAGGGGCTTCTTGCCCGGAGAATGGGAAAGCGGAGAATCATTGCCGAAACCGGTGCCGGGCAGCACGGAGTGGCCGCTGCTGCCGTCTGCGCCATGTTGGGGCTGGAGTGCACCGTCTATATGGGGGAAGAGGACATACGCCGCCAGTCGCTAAATGTCTTCCGCATGAAGCTGATGGGTGCCGAGGTAAAACCAGTCGGGAGCGGGAGCAAGACGCTGAAGGACGCCATCAACGAAGCGATAAGAGACTGGGTGACCAACCCCTCAAATACCCACTACCTCCTGGGCTCGGTAGTCGGCCCCCACCCCTACCCCACCATGGTGCGCGATTTCCAGGCAATAATCGGCAGGGAAACAAAAGAGCAGATTCTGGACAAGACAGGGCACCTGCCGGACTATATCATCGCCTGCGTCGGTGGGGGCAGCAACGCCATCGGCATCTTCTACCCCTTCCTCGATGATAAGGCAGTTAAGCTCGTCGGGGTTGAGGCAGCGGGCAGAGGGCTTGATACCGGAGCGCATGCCGCCCCACTGGCTGCCGGGGAGGTCGGGGTACTCCACGGCGCCAGGTCTTATGTTCTCCAGGATGATAAAGGTCAGATCCGGGAAACACACAGCATCTCCGCCGGACTAGACTACCCCGGCGTTGGTCCCGAGCACAGCTACCTCAAGGACACCGGGCGTGCCACCTACATCGGTGTAAACGACGATGAAGCGCTCCAGGGCTTCACCCTTCTCTGCCGCACCGAGGGTATTGCCCCCGCCCTGGAACCAGCCCACGCCATATTTTATACCGCCAAGCTCGCTGCCTCCCTGAAGAAGGAGGAAGTTATCGTGGTCAATCTTTCCGGGCGGGGCGATAAGGATATGGACATCATAGCTCAGGCACTGGGGGTAAAGCTGTGAGCCGTATTGCCCCCGTTTTTAAGCGGGGCCGCACTGCCCTGATAGGCTATGTTACCGTAGGCTACCCCACCATTGAAGCCACCATGAAGGTAGTCCCCCTCCTTGCCGAGAGCGGTTGCGATATCGTTGAGCTTGGGATACCATTCTCCGACCCTCTGGCTGACGGCGCCACCATACAACGGGCAAGCTTTCACGCCCTACAAAATGGTGTTACCCCCCAGCTCTGCCTCGATTTGGCTGGCGAGTTGAGCCGCAAGGTCTCAAGCCCGTTGGTGTTTATGACCTACTTTAACCCTGTCTTTCGCTATGGTCTCAAGGAATTCTGCCAGGCCTGCACCAGATCCGGCGTTGATGGGCTGATTATCCCCGATTTACCCCCGGAGGAGGGCACCGAGCTGGAAACCACCACCCGAACCCACGGGCTTGACCTCATCTATCTTCTGGCGCCGACCAGCACCGAGGAACGCATCAGGCTTGTCGCCGAGAAGTCCATGGGGTTCATATATCTGGTCTCGGTAACCGGTGTTACCGGGGCGAGGGACAAGCTGCCCGAAAATCTGGCGGCATTCGTAGCCAGGGTGAAGAAACTAGCCAGTCAGCCCCTCTGCGTTGGCTTCGGAATATCCACCCCGGAACAGGCAAGCCAGATAGCCCGCATTGCTGACGGGGTTATTGTCGGCAGCCGCATCATCCAGCTTATGGAGACAGAAGACGGCTTCACTTCGCTGGCTGGACTGGTAAAAGACCTGAGAAACTCCATTGATAAGCTGCCCAAGCCAGAGATTTGAGGAAGACGGTCAGATTTAGATAGCGGTCCTTCCGAAATAAATCAGCAACGCAACGATAACCAGGAAAACCCAGTAGAAATCGGGGACGGGCCCCCACCACCTCTTGTGCCACCAGATTTTCCCCTTGCGGAAGCTCTTAATCCCGTAATATGGGTTAAAGGTAAACCATAAAAAGTCTTCCACCAAGACCATCCCCAGGTAAAATCCAATAAGAAGACCTTCCAACCGCCAGCTCCACGAGACAAAGAAAAGCGGCAGGTGAATCATGGCAATCAAGAACAGGGTCATAAAGACGTGGTAGCCGGTTAATGGACGCCCGCCCGTTAGCTTAACGAGCCACCTCTTCTCTATGCGCCAGCAAGGCGCCTTTGCCGCCCAACCGTCTTTACCCTCAATCTGGATTTCCCAGAAGGCAAGGAGAAAGGCAAGGAGAACCATAAAAGCCAAAAATCCTATAATCATTATAATGCTATAGCTTTGTGGATTCGGATTGCATTATATGCTGCCAGCCCCCTTGCAGTCAATCCCCTCCCCTGTCGTCCTCAAGTTATAGTTGAACAATATGGACGCTTGTTACCGAAGGTGAACAATCCGCTATTTCGTTAAATACTTGTATGATCGGAATGCCCCCCAAAACTTGACAAACGAAGAGAATATGCTATTCTATGCCTTGAGGGGCATTAGCGCCCCTCAAGACTAATCTCTGGAGATAACCACGAGAATACAGGCAGGCGCAAGGAGCAGGGGCTAACTGGTATTTCTATCCCAGTTAGCCTTTTTTTTGTTTTTACCCGCTAGTTTGCCAGATGGCAAACTAGCCAGAAGAGGAGTTAGAAGATGAAGAGAGGAATTTTTAGTATATTATTTGCCCTGGCGCTGGTGCTGAGCCTCAGCTTGGTGACGGCGGTGCCGGCAGGGGCGAGTGGTACTACCTACTATGTTGATATCAGTAATGCGGGTGATCCAGATGAAGATGGGTCTGCGGCTCATCCCTTTGATACGATTCAGGAAGGAATTGCTATCGCAGTCTCCGGTGGCACGGTGCAGGTTGCCGCCGGCACCTACATTGAGAATATCACCCTGGCGGACGGGGTGAATGTGCAGGGTGCCGACGAAGCTACTACCATCATTGACGGCACTGGCAGTGGTACGGTGGTAAGCGCCACTGGTATTGGCGCAGGTACCTTGTTTGACGGCTTTACAATCACCAACGGCTTAGCCACCTACGGCGGCGGGATGTACAATACCGGCTCCACGCTGACGGTGAGCAACTGTACCTTCTTGAGCAACACGGCTACAGACGTGGGCGGCGGGATGTTCAACTGGGATGAATGCGCACCGACTTTGGACAACTGCACCTTCGACCATAACACGGCTGATTTTAACGGCGGCGGGATGTACAATAATAACTCCTCGCCGGTGATGAGTAACTGCACCTTCTCATACAACGAGGCTATAAACTACGACGGCGGCGGGATGCTTAATAACAATGGCTCCTTGCCGGTGATGAACAACTGCGACTTCGGCCACAACACGGCTCGATACGGCGGTGGGATGTGCAATGAATACAGTTCCTCGCCGGTGGTGACCGACTGCACCTTCGACACCAACTCGGCTTACAGCGGCGGCGGGATGAGCAATGAAAATAACTCCTCGCCGACGCTGACCAACTGCACCTTCGACACCAACACGGCTATATACTACGGCGGCGGGATGTGGAACCTTGGCTCCTCGCCGACGTTGACCAACTGCACCTTTGTCACCAACGATGCTTACAGCGGCGGCGGGATGTACAATAATAACTCCTCGCCGGTGATGAGTAACTGCACCTTCTCATACAACGAGGCTTACAGCGGCGGCGGGATGTACAACGATGACTCCTCGCCGGAGTTAACCAACTGCACCTTCTCCGGCAATACGGCTATTGACGGCGGCGGGATGTATAACTACAACTCCTCGCCGGTGGTGAGCAACTGCATACTCTGGGGCGACAACCCCGATGAGATATATAATGGTGGTACTTCAGCGCTGGTGGTTAGCTACTGCGATGTCCAGGGGGGCTATACAGGAACAGGCAACATTGACACCAACCCCCTCTTTGTTAGCTCGGGCGCGGGCAACTACCACCTGCGGGTAGCCTCTCCCTGCATTGATGCTGGAGACAATACGGCGGTACCCGCCGGGCTTACCACCGACTTTGAGGGCGAACCAAGGATTATGGACGGCAACAGCGACCTCACCGCCACCGTGGATATGGGCGTTGACGAATGCTTGTCCGCAGTCTGGGTTGATGCTAACTGGGCTGGCACTACGCCCGGTGACCCAGCGAATGGCTATGTCTTTGGCACCGACGCCTTCGCCACCGTCCGGGACGGCGTTAATGCGGTTCTCGGCGGCGGCACGGTGAATATCTACCCCGGAAACTACTCAGAGAAGAGCATAGCGATAGGCGCGAAGTCGCTGACGGTGCAGTCCGTCTCCGGCGACTGGCATGACACCGTTATTGACCCGGCAATCGGGGGGGTGTTCGAGTTGTTGCCCTACGGCGGCGGCCCCTCTCAGTTTCACGAGGATTTCACCATCTCCGGGCTCACCCTCACCGGTGGTACATACGGCATCTATATTGATGGGCTGTATGGTGACAACACCGTTAATATAAGCGACTGCCTCATCTACGGCAACAACAGCACCGGTATATACGCTTATAACAGCATTGAGGGTGATATCTTCATTGACAACTGCATTATCGCCCAGAATGGTAGTGACGATACCGGTATTCACCTGCAATACGTTACCGGCACGGTGGAGATTACCAATAGCGTCATCGGCGGCTACTGGGACAGTGTAAGTGGAATAGAATATTTCGGTAACAACGGTGGTGGCATAGCAATTGATGCGATTTCGCCCACCGGGACTGTCCTCATTGACAACTGCAAGATTGCGGGCAATACAGGTAATGGCATCGCCGACGCTCTCCTCGGTTGTGCCGGTACTCTTACCATCTCCGATAACATTATCGGCTCTTATGACTATGACCCTGCCTCCGGAGACGGTTACTTTGGTGGTAACACTCAGGACGGCGTCTACCTTGACTATGTGGGTGAAACTGGCAAGGTCATCATCACCGGCAACACCATCACCAAAAACGGCGGGGATATTTCCGGCATCCACATTCAATTGGCGAAGGATACCGCTGACATCAGAGTCAACTTCAACAATATAGAAAATAATAACGTCTACGGTGTCTATTACAATTACGATGGCGACGGTTACTTGGATTCTGTTAACGCCGAAAACAACTGGTGGGGTGATGGCAGCGGACCGACTCATGCCGGTAACCCCGACGGCGCTGGCGATGCCGTCAGCAACAACGTTGACTATGACCCCTGGC
>Ga0208325_1000547_pt1 | contig 10200 bp, 10 predicted proteins | sample PL_2010_330m_FD_185486 | JGI IMG/M metagenome (GOLD analysis project Ga0208325, IMG submission 185486) | Freshwater microbial communities from Powell Lake, British Columbia, Canada to study Microbial Dark Matter (Phase II) - PL_2010_330m... | ecosystem: Environmental > Aquatic > Freshwater >...
AAGGGAAAAAGCATAGTATTTAATGCCCGCCACACAGGTACATCCAGGCAATCAGCCGAGACATTAACATTTGAGTCAACCTCAGGATCATATACAACATTGTATCCGGCTACCTGAGCGATTTTAGCAAGAAGCGTCTTTAAATTTACGCCTGCTGAGCGCAGGGTAATCTTTTCTTGAAAGGCAGCCGGAAGCTGCAGGTTATTGGTTTTTACTTCAACTTTAGGCAGATCTTCCTTGACCTCCTTTTCCTCAAGAGGGCTTACTTGCGGCTTTTCTACCTCTTTCCACTCCTCAATGAGTATCTTTGTCTTTGTCTCCTGGTTTAACGCAAGTAAAAGACTCGGGCAGAACAGTAATATCCCTGACACTAAAATTAAGGTAATTAAACGCATAAGGCTCCCCTCCTCCTCTTTTGTTTGGTTTTTTCTCCCCCTTGGGGCAATTTATCGGATAACTTGGTTTATTTCTCCATTCCGCAGGTTCAATCACAACCGGCTCAAAATGTTCCGGGATAAACACGCCATTTCCAATGTGCGCTGGTATTCGGACGTTTTGCACAACCGGGCTGGACCAGTAAAAATAAGGAAAATCATTGTCGTAGAAGCTTTGAGCGAAATCAGCCATATTTTCCTTTACTCCCGCACGATAGCCTGCTTCAAAAGTCCTATTTTTCCTGCCAAAAGTAGAGCAGCCGGCTAGCAGTATAACAAAACAAATAATCAGGAACCTTTTAACGTAAACCATAGGGATACTCCTTCGCGCTTTCTTTCAGCGCTTCTAAATAATTATTGTTAAGTGCCTGTGCCTTGTTCTCCAGATATTCATTGTCTTTTGCGTCGCTTGTTGCCAGCCAGTAAAGAAAAGGATCCGGTACAAGCCTGATTATGCCGCGGGATGCATCTGAGATAACAAAAGCCTCTGAGAATTTTCCTTTTTGGGTTTCCACGGATTTAAGCAACTCTATTTCCTTGTCCGTTAAAGATGCAAAGGTTTTTAAAGAATCAACGACGTTGGGCTCCTGTTTCAAAAATACTTTGTTTGCGGCATTTGCCTGTATGGCAATGCCGCACTCTTTTCCTATCAAATCAACTATCTCCTGTGTGATTGCTACGGCAGAACAGTGGTATTTTCTGTATGTCTTAAAGGAATTGGTGATAAATTCAGCGGTATTTTTTAATCGTAACAGGCTCCAGGCCTCATCTATAAGCAGGAATTTTCGTTTAGGCCTCATTTCAGCTGATGAAACAAAATTGGTAATGAAGTACATGATATTGAGCAGAACCACAAGCTGCAAATCGGAATGAGCGCTTAAGTTCCCCAATTCAAATACGGTAAATTTTGTGCCAAGATTAAATTGATTCTTGCCGTCAAAGAACCTGCCGTACTGGCCTTCTCTAGTAAAAGGCGTAAGTTTTAAAGCAAGCTTTAAGCCTATACTCTCGCCTATTCCCAGCCTCCTGTTACAGGCATGGCTTTTAAGTTTATCCACTACGTCAGATAAAACTACCTCCTCATCTTTATTTTTCCTCTCTTCATAGGTAGCTAAAATTGCCTTTTGCAGTACCCCTTCCTGTTCTCTGAACAACCGCTCTCTTTCATCTCCTCCTGAGCACATCTCGGATAATACCGTCACCAGAAACGCCAGATGCTCTGCATCCGGCTCTTTTAAGAAAGGATTAATTGTAACCGGATCATTCAGCTCAAACTTGATGTACTGGCCTCCTAAAATATTGCAAAGCTTCCTGTAAGAATCTCCTTTATCTAAAACAAAGAAATGTGCATCTAGCCGGGCATTCTGCAAAATAAGATCATTCACAAAGAAGCTCTTGCCCGCACCTGATGCCCCGATAATAATTGCGTGCGGGTTGGTATTAGAGTCGAAAAAGTCCCAGAATACGGTTTCCCCTCTTCTATTTAGATATACTTGAGCTGGAGTAGGTGTTCCCTTGACTGAGCCGTATAACGGCAGCATGTCAGCCAGGTTAGAGGAAATCATGCGCCTGGTGCGCTTGATAAACCTTTCGTAATAGTGGTCAAAACATAAAGGCAGGCATGATAAGAATAAGGAACCTGCGATTATTTCTTCTTTTAAACCCTCGCAGCCCATGCGCGATAAAACATTTAAGATATTGGCAATTGAGGTCTCACATTTTTCCTCTGTGCCCTCAGAAACAATGAAATGAATCCTGGGATAGATTATTTTGTGGCCTGAGCTGAAAGTTTCCCTGATCACGGAATCAAGCTCTTCTTTCTTCTCAGAGGCCTCAATGGACTTATCCCCGAAATATGTGGAGCGCTGCATAAAGGCAAAGGCCTTCTGCATCTTTATTCTTCTTATGGCTTCTTCCTGTTTTGGTATATAAAAGTTGATTACCATGATAAAATCTTTTAATAGATCCAGCATGGAAAAGTGCGTGCCTCTGGTAAGTTCAGCCGTAAACATACCGGTTTCAGTATTAAGAGGGAGCTCCTTTAAGGTAACTACCTTAAAAAGGCTGCTCTCAAATTCAAAGCCCTCGCCGGTTACTTTCGGACAATTATATAAGAGCTGATCTGTCAGGGGTTCGCCTTCCCTGAATACGGGCGGGATTAAAGTCCTTGCGCGTTTGGGATTAAGTAATTTATAGAGAAGCCTGCATAGATCTTCCTCATTGAGTTTACTGTATCTTATTTCGCAGGCCTTAAATACACCCTCCACTACATCAGAAAACCTGGTCATGCTCTGGCAATTCGCCAAGAAGCCATCTAAAAGTTTTTTACGGATAGTATCTTGCCCGGTAAAATAGAGCTGTAATTTATCGCTAAAGCTTGTATGCACCCAAGAAGGAAAATAGCGCAAGCTAAATAAGCAGCGTATTCTCTTTGACGAATACGGCCCGGTATGCTGTTCAAAAAATCCCGACTTTCCCAAATTCAGGTGCGTAAGCTTACTTTGAGAACAAGCCTTTACTATCTCATTATCAAAAGACTTAAAGAGATTATTATACGCTTGTAGCCTGTCATTAAAATCCTCATCGCAAAGCAGTATAAACTGGCAGCTGACTATCTCCTCAGGAAGCCGGATGATGATTCCCTCTATGTTCTGGGCTAATTGCTCCAAATGAGCAGCAGATTTTGTTTCGCTCTCAATTAAACAAACTTCCCAGATCTGCCCCAAACTTCCGTCTTTAAGCGCAAAGAAGCCATTCTCATAGCTAAAATAAGGCAGGAGCTCTGTAAAAGACCTTCCTTCATCAAAAAAGCTCTCTATGGTTTTGGTTTTCATCATTTTTTACTAGCTTCCTTATATGGGACTATCAAGGGGATTTTTGCTTCACCTTGAGATTGCGCATCAATAAACCAGCGTGATTGTTTTACCATGATATATACCCAGTGCCCGCTCACTAAAACTTCGGATGAGTATTTTGACTTATGCCCTGGAATCCACACCAGCCTGACATCCGCAGGCTCAACCACCGGCACATAAGGTTTAACATAGCCAAAGGCCTTACTAATTTTTAAGTTTTCCTTTATATAATTAACCGCGTCAGCCCTGCCGCTAGATACAGCTTCAAGATACACATCCATAACCTTGTTTGGGCTGTCTTTAACTAACCCCTTAGACGCAGAACATCCGCTAGTAATCAATAAAACCAAAATTATCGCGCTTAACTTCCAGACCTTCAATTTGCACTCCTTTCTGAATGACAAAGACAGCTTTCTTGCCTGCCTCAATTTTTACCGCAGGAATCATCGCTTCTAATTGTTTTTGGTAGTAGCTGGACATCCCTTGCGCGCTATTAGCCAGTCCGGAAAACATGGAATGGCGGCCGGTGTTTCCGGTGACGTTTTTAGAGGTTTGTCCGTAGGCGCCGACAATGGTAGAGGTTTCTGCCTGGGAGAGCGCCTCAGCTCCTCCTGCAAGGAATCCCGAAAGAAAATTTAAACTTAACTGCCTTCCTGTATTGTAAATAAGCTCACCCTGAACACCTAAGCGTCCGTCACTGTCAGCTAAGTAACCTAAATTTGCCTCGTGCTCAAAAACCTTTCCATCCGGTAATACTGTAGAAAAACTTACAATCTGGATAATCGCCCTTTTTGAGACCACATCTCCTACTGCCTTGCCAATGGCAAAAGCCCCTTTTAGGGGAATCCTTGTGTTATTCGGGCCGTAAAAAGCCTCATCCACGCTGATTAATACCGGCAAGGGGTTGTTCTCGTTGGCAGGGGCATACACGCCGGTAAGAAGGGTACACTTGACAAAGCTGCCCAAAGGAAGATAAACGTACCTCTTCCCGGGAGCTTTTTCCTCAATCTTTATTTCGCCGACTTTAGCCATCTCTAAATTGATTGCTTGTCTGGCAGGTTGCGACATGGAAAGAGGACCAATAAGCGTCTCTTCTAAAGAACCAGTGCTTTGCCCCCGCTCAAGGCTTCTTTTTATTGAACCGGTATCTCGCGTTAATGTATCCGCCGCTCTTTTATCCAAGCCAATAACAATCTTACTTATCTCGCTCTGGTTTTTACGCAGCTCTTGAGTATTTTTCTCTAAGGCCTCCATGCGCTCATTGACAGAATCAAACTTCGAGCTGATATCGTAATACTGTTTCTCAATGCGCGAAACGTAAGACTTTGTGTCTACTGAGCCTGTTAAAACCCCGACGTCTTTATCCTCGCCCGAACCAGCGGATTTCTTAGTCTCGAAAATCTCTAGGGTTTTGCGGATTTTTTGGGTTTCCTTGCCTCCTGCAAAAAGCAGGAATATGAGCGCAACCGTAAGAGACAAAATAATCGCAATAGCAAGCTTTGGATTATTGCGTAATACCGGCGGAAGTTTATTAAAGCCCGGAATTTTATCAAATGGAATTTTCATTGTGTTAGCCCCTGCACAATCATATAGGCCCTGGTGAAATAACCTGAAGGGCTCTTCTTAGTAGTATCGCGAGACCTTGCCTCTAATATCTGGCTGTCAACACTTATGGCCAAGAGCCCCGGGAGCTCTATATGCTCAATAGGCACGACAACCGGCTTAGAGCCTAAGTTCTCAAAGGTCAAGACAAAGGCTTTTACTCCTCCTTGAAGCTCGTAAACTTTATCCATAGTTATGCGGAATTTTCCGTCATTAAATATCTCTTTAGCATGCACTTTAGAGCTGACTGCGCCTGGGAAAGAACCGCCGTTTAGCAGCGCTTTCATGAGTTCAATGGTATTTATTATTTCCTTATTTTGCGGCTCATCCTGTGTTTGGGCTGGTTTTTTAATCTTTATGCGGGTGGCTGCCTCTGTTTCATCCATGATTAGATGCAGGCAATAGGAAATGTTGTCCTGGGTAACCACGTATAGTTGTGAGTCAAAGCTTTCTCTGGGCAAAAGAAACATCCTGTTTTCCAGAGTTTCAATCTGTAAAAATTCGCTTGAGACGCCTTTTGTAACGTTGGCGATTTTTTCCGGAAACTCTGCCTCGGTAATCATGCCGGCTTTTAATCTTAAAGGAATAACCTCATTACTGTAATTTGACGCTCCAGATGCATAGGTTTGCCCTGCCAGAACCAATTCCAAAACAATTATTAATACAAAAAGTTTTTTAAGCATTCTCATTGCGCCTGTACCTCTTCCTGTTTAACCCCGGCGATAACCAGGCCGTAAGGATTGGTTTCAATGGGGGGGATTTTTTCTAAGGTGATGGTGTAACGCAAGGTCCGGCTATCCAGTTTTTCTTTGCCCATAAAAAGCGCTTTTTCACCGGTTAATATTACCTTGTAATCCGTGCCTGAGTCCTTAAGTTCCGGCTCTTTGCTTAAGGAAAATAATGACGAGATATTATCGCGCGTAACCCTGGATATTTCTTCTTCAAGACCGGCCTTTGTCCTTGAGAGAAGCGCAGGTGCCATATAACGCATTGCCCGGGTATAGGTATCTTTAACTGTGACAGGCGTAAAGTTATTGCGGTTTAGGAGCCAGTTTGAAGCAAAGCCGCAGATCACTGCTTTATCTATACGGTTGGGATAGGCAACGCCTGCTTCCTGAGCGCTGGGGATGTAATATATTGCCTGGGGCTTTGTAGATAACTTAAATACCGTAATCAGTAAGACTATACAAAAAGCAATAACAGCATAAAGAGTAATCCCTAAAAATGCGCTAGTTTCTTCTGCCTTTGCCCATTTTTCAACAAAGCCAGTGCGTTTTGTTTTAGAATTATTTTCTTCTCTCATTAACATTTACTTTATAACTGACCAAACCAGGGAAACCACCCAGCCTAAGACAGTCCAGCCCAAAAGCAGGTTTAATAAAAATATCGCCAGTTTATTCTTATGCTGCCTTAAAAACGCAATCAAGGTAGGTAAAAAATAAATTGCAAAGATTAAAACCACTAATAATATCTCTAGTATTGATAAATTCTGCATCTGCATTTTAGTCCTCTCCTCTAAAGACTGAATACCGGCTGATTATTTTTGGCGGATCAATCAAACCCTTTATCCGAATCCCATGCTTATAAAACATATGCGTAATATACCCTTGAGGTTTGCCCTGCTTTAATAACCTTAAAAACATCCAGCCGCCAAAGAAAACCAGGCCTGCGTAAAAGGTGTCAAAGAAAAGTATCATCGAGCCGCAGGCTAAAGCCAGTATCCCCACGTCTTCAGGCTCAAGGCCGAAGAGGAGCAAAGGTTTGTCAATGGTGCGGCAGCACTTCCTCATTATTGTTTAAATAATCCTTCCAGGATCTTGGGTATAAACATCAAGATCATAAACCCAAAGCCGCAGGCAATAGCCACACCCTGCTTTCCGTTTAAAAGCGCAATTACCCCGGCAATAAGTAAAACCGCGCCTAACATTTTTGACACCGGCCCGGTGAGTATATTGATGATAAAATCAGCAAAGTCTGCTACCACCTTCTCTTCCTGGCCTGTGCCTATTGCAGCAAAAACAAAAGGCGCAATTACTGTAAAGATTCCCAAAACCAGGCACAATGCTGCAAATGTCTTTAGCATAAACCTCTTTGTATTAATATCTCTGCGCATATCTTCTTTTTCTCCTCTCATCTTTTTGTAACTTCCTTCTGATCATATTCAAAGGGGCTTGAAATAAGCCTGTCTCTTTCTGCCTTATTAAACAAAAACTCATGGTTGGCTATTGCTGTAAGTTTTCCCCTTGAGAAGATAATGGATTTAGCAAACGGCAGCCTTAAGAACACGTTCTCTGAGATGTAGTTCTTAGTAGCAGTGCGAATATTGCCTTGGGCTGATCTTAGGCCGTCAAGCTTGGCTCCTGCTTTATCAGTACTTATGTTGTCCACCTGAAACACGCTTTTATCCTGATAGGTGGTCTGTCCTGTTTTATCTGACCAGAACTTTGCGTCAAGAGGATCCTCCTGCATAAAGATAACCTTGGTTGCGGTATTGGTGAAAATGGCATTTTCAAATGCTGCTGAAACATTAGACAAATTTCCCCGGGATTGATTAGATAGAACTAAGCAAAAGTTAGCAGACCTTACCTTGGAGATAACATCCACAAAATGCGAACAGGCTAAATTCTGGAATTCGTCAATAAAAATAAAATAAGGCGGGTCAGTTTCCTTTCGTGATACAGCCTGGGATTTAAGGTCAATGACGAGCATCCTGCCGATTGCTTCAGCTAAGCGCGTATTCACCTGGCTCTTTAGCGCAAAGAATACTACATCGCCATTTTTAATCACTTTCGCCAAATCCAGCTGATCCCGGTTTATCACCTCAAGTCCTGCAATCCAGGAGATCGCTGCCAACAAACCTTTAATCTCCTGCTTGCTTACGTCAATTCTCTCTAAGAAATTCGGATCCTCTAAAGCATCTTTGACTGAAAGGAAATTTATCTCTCTTTTTTCATTAGTCATTTCTTTTAACAGCTCAACAAAGGTCATTGCCTGCACATTGCTGTAAAATCCGGCAGGCCCATGATAAATCAATTCCAGAGCGCTCATGATTCTATCCACCTTAGAATGGATATCTCCTGAGAATAGCGGATTATAGCCTACTGACTTTTCATTAGGATCAATGCTGAAATAATAGAAATCCTTTTTATTTTCTTTTGTCTTTTGCTGAACGTATCTTTTAAATACCTCATCTCCCTTAAAGTCTATAAAACAGCAGCCTCTTTGCTTATCAATAGCCTGTTTGCTTAAAGGCAAAATCACCAAAGAGGTCTTTCCGCTTCCTGTGGGGCCTAAGACGTGCAAATGGTGGTTAAGCATGTCTTCATCCACAACAATATCGCGCTTGTCATCGCTAAGCGCCAAAAAGTATCTGTCTGTACGAACACACTGATTTAACTTTTTATTGATATCGTAATCTACCTTTTTAAACTCAACGCTTTCGATGGAGAGTTCTTTTCTTTTTTGGATATCTTTATCTATCTTTAGGAAATCTTCCAGCTCGCGCTTTTTGCGCGGCAGGACGTGTTTGACCAGATACACAAAACCCAAGATCCCAAAAGCAATGACAGACAACCCTATTGAGCAAACCAAAAATAGCCTGCCCTCCTTCTGGATAAAGCCATGCCAAAAGCTCCAAAGGATCACCTGTAAGCCTTCATTACTAAAAGCAAGATTCGGATCATGATACCCAATCCTCCCTAGCCAATAAGCAAATACCCAATATAAGTAATACATCCATAGTCCAAAGCTCCTTATACTTAAAGTAATAAACAAAACTAATATGCCTACCAAGCCCAAGATGTCGTAAGGAACGAGATTTTCAGTAAAGATATTTCCCATTGCCTTGGACAAAAGCACTGTCTCAGAATAAGCCCAAGGATATTTCTCTTCTAGTTTGGCAAGAAAAAGATAAGGTTTTAACTTTTCTATGTCTTTGGTTCTTCCAGTTGCTTTAAGAAAATCATGGAGTTCGCCCACGGAAAGGCTTCCTAAGTTTCGCTCTGGGTTTTTAAGCTCATGGGCGATAGCGCGGGAATAGTTTCCGGTTAAGTTAAAGGTTTTCCCCCGGAATTTGGCGTATTCTCCATAGGAAGGCGGAAAATCAAGGCTCCAGGTTCCCGGTATTTCAAAATAGCCTGTTATCCTAAAATAGGTTGAGTCTTGATCAGCCTTAGCAGCTTCTCCTGTTGGTGCAACCATTACCAGGGCCTTGCTACCTGAAATTTCCTCAAGAGATGAGCCTAATAATTTTGTCTTCATTACCACAGGAATATCTGGATAGGGCCCCAAAATGGCAGCCTTTCTGCCATAATTTAGGCCAACATACCAGCCAAAGCCTATGTAGATAAGCGGAAACAGTAACAATATCCTTATAAACAGTCTTTTAAAACTAAATACCTTTTCCATAACCTTATCCTTTTTGCCTTAATAACCCAAAGGCTTCTTCTAAATGAGTTAATTTATCCTGATAAAAGCACATTCCCTGCTCAAGCATTCCCAAGTCAGTTAAAATAAAGTTCTTACTGCAGAACTCAGAAGCGAGATTAGAGAGCCTGTTTTTTAACCCCTCATAATTAAGCCTGCTGGAAGCTACTATTAAGACACAGTGGTATCTGGAGATCTTTTCAATGTCATAGCGGTATCTGGCAATCAGGCTCTTTAAAACAGCTAACTTTTTGTACCGGGTCTCAACTTCCAAGGCTATCTTTGTTCCGTCCGGAAGTATTACTAAACCATCAGGTATTTTTTCCTTTTTTTTCTTGCCTATCCTTAAAACCCATTCGCACAACCACTCTTTGATATTCAGGTGGCTTTTAAGCAGGAAATAAACCTCTACCAGGATATTGTGGTGAATAAAGGTATTTAGCCCGGCATAGCTCTTTTCAAAATGGTAATGCTCAATAAGGGCCTCATCGCTATAAAGCAGGTCTTTTGCTTTCTGAGTCAGGTAGTAGATTTTGGTCTTAAGTGATGGCTCATAATAAGCATTTAGATAGCCATTTCTTAAGGAATAAGCAACCAGTCTGCGCGAATAAGACAGGTTCATAATTAACTGAATAAATGTGTGCATCTGCCTTAAAGTGGCATATCTAAAATTAAAAATAAAGCCGGCTAAAACTTTGATTCTCTGATTCTGTTCCTCTTGAATAAGTCTTCCTTTTTTCATGCGTTTACCTTTCTAGCCCCGCCCTGCCCTTGTGGGTTTTTGGTTATGTGTTGGGTTTGGGTGATTTTGTTTGGAACGAGCGTGCGGTAGCCTTCGTCAGGGTTGTTGACGAACTCACCCGAAGGCATACCACCCGCAAATA
>Ga0208325_1000550_pt1 | contig 10161 bp, 11 predicted proteins | sample PL_2010_330m_FD_185486 | JGI IMG/M metagenome (GOLD analysis project Ga0208325, IMG submission 185486) | Freshwater microbial communities from Powell Lake, British Columbia, Canada to study Microbial Dark Matter (Phase II) - PL_2010_330m... | ecosystem: Environmental > Aquatic > Freshwater >...
GTCGTGATGCACCTCCACTCCGCGCGCCGGCGGAACGAACGCAAGACACTCGCGCGCTGATGGATGTTCTATCTCCGCGATCTCTTTCACCTCGTCACTCCGCGAATACACTATTCGGTGGCGATACCCAAAAAACGGCGCAAGATACCGGCATGTAATATAACAATACTTATCAATCGCGGCCGATATAACCGCCCCCCCATTCTCCGCATACCACGCCGGATAATCCGTCCCACCCCCAAAAAACGAGACGCGAAATGGTGTTCGTGTAATAATCATCGTGGTTCTTTCTTTCTCATTTCCGCACCTTCTGTCATTCCCGTGCTTTCTGTCATTCCCGTACCTTCTGTCATTCCCGTGCTTTCTGTCATTCCCGTTCCTTCTGTCATTCCCGTTCCTTCTGTCATTCCCGCGAAAGCGGGAATCCATCTGACCCGTCCCGAAATGGATCCCCTTTTTCAAGGGGATGACAGACGGTGTGTCATTCCCGTGAAAACGGGAATCCATCTGGATCTTCTGTCATCTCACCCAACCAATCCAGGATATAGATCCCGCCATTCAGGATTGTTTTTCTCTATCAATTCTATCTTCCACTTCCGGTCCCACTTCTTCATTTGTTTCTCTCTTGCCAATGCGGCATTTATCTCATTCGTGTCTTCATAATACACAAGATAATGCACTTTATATTTCTTTGTGAACCCTTCAACAAACCCTTCTTTGTGCTCATACACCCTTTTAATCAAATCACTTGTTACTCCGACATACAATGTTCCATTCTTTTTGCTCGCAAGTATGTATACATAGTAATGTTTCATCTTTCATTCCCACACTTTCTGTCATTCCCGCCTGTCCCGAGCGAAGCCGAGGGGCGAAAGCGGGAATCCATCTGGACCGTCCCGAAATGGATCCCCTTTTTCAAGGGGATGACAGACGGTGTGTCATTCCCGTGCTCTCTCTGTCATTCCCGTGCTCTCTCTGTCATTCCCGTGCTCTCTCTGTCATTCCCGTGCTCTCTCTGTCATTCCCGTGCTCTTTCTGTCATTCCCGCGAAAGCGGGAATCCATCTGGACCGTCCCGAAATGGATCCCCTTTTTCAAGGGGATGACAGACGGCCCGGGGATGACAGACGCGCCTTCTCGAACCTTCGTGTGGCGTTCGTTCATTGCATCCACCTCTCCCGCGCGATTATTGCTAATTCGGACACACCGTTACGCAACGGGTCCATCTTTCGTACGCCTCCTATACGCGGCGGCTCATCGCCGGGAATCTCGGCGATACGATATTTTTTCTTCATCGCCCTTAACAAAAGTTGTGTCGCCCACGAAACTGTTTTTGTGTCTGCGCCGAGGTCTCGTATCGCACGCGTTCGGTATGCCTTGAACATGACGAGAGCGTCTGTGATCCGGCCGCCGAAAAGCACGTTTATCAGGCCGGTGAACATTCTGTTGCCGAACGCGGTGACGAGGTCGTCGTCATAACTCCAAGCGCCGTCGAGATATCTTGAGACGGTAACAATGTCGTATCCTTCTTTCATCTTTTGGACAAGATCGGGTATCCGCTCGGGCACGGAATTTCCGTCGGGGCTGAACGCGATCACGATGTCGCCCTCTACGCGTTCCATCGCTTCGCGAAACGCGTCGGACTGGCTGGGGCCTTTCTGCCGGAAAATAAAATACCCGTTCTCGCGCGCATACTCAACGGTGCCGTCGGTTGACCCGCCGTCAACAATAACGAGTTGATCATACCACTCCCGCCGAATACGCGGCATAACCGCGCGCATCCCGTCAATTTCGTTCAGCGTAAAGATTAGCAGTGTTGTTTTCATTGTGTTGTGTCTGTCAGTCCCTGTCATTCTGGGACCCTGTTCTTCCCTCCGTCATTCTGAGGCCCGCAGGGCCGAAGAATCTAATCCTTTAGATCCTTCGTCGCTTCGCTCCTCAGGATGACAGACGAGTCGTCCCTCGTTTTCGCCCCGCACCCACGCCAGCGTCCTCCGTATCCCCTCATCCAGCGCGATCTCACTCGTCCATCCGAGTTCGCGTTGCGCTTTGCTTGCGTCCAGGCACAATTTTGTTTTGATTGTCGGTTTTGACGGATCATGACGGATTGTGATGTCCGGCCGGTCCGCGGCAGCAGCGATATTTTCAACCAGTTTGTTTACCGAAACGCTTTTTCCGGTTCCCGCATTATATATCTCAAAACGTGTTTTCTGTTTTTCAAGCGCGAGTTCCACGAACCTCGTGAGATCATCAACATGCATGAGGTCTCGTTCTTCCCGGCCGTCGCCCCATACGGTTATCTCTCCGCCCTCGGCAGCGGTAAGCACTTTGGTTATCGTGGCGCCGAAAACATGCGACCGCTCCGGGTCAAACTTATCGTGCGGGCCGTACATGTTAGAATGTCTTATCACGGTGTATGCTGTCTTGCCAAGCCCGGCATAGAACTCACACATCTTTTCAATATAGATTTTGGTCCAGCCCACACCGAAATATGCCGGGGTTATTTTGGCCGCCGGATTAAAGTCGGTTTCTTTTACGGGAGCCTCACTCGGCTCGTACATGACACTGCAGCTGAAAAATACCACGCGCCGGACGCCATGCTCATGCGCGGCCCGGAATATATAAGAATTCATCACGGCGTTATCGGTAACGTGATAATACGGCCGCGTCACTATATCTTTCGCCCCGGAAGTTGTCGCGGCGGCCTGTATTACGACGTCCATGCCCCGCACCGCGCGGTCAACATCGTTGGGATTGGTAAGATCGGTCCTGACCGGAATCACCCCGTCAATTTCCGGCGGCGCCGACCTGAAATACGTGCCGTAGACCTCAAGCTCACCCTCCGCGGCGGCGCGCCTCGCGAGGCGTTCCGCAAGGTTCCGCCCGATAAATCCGCTCGCTCCGCATATGAGTATTTTCTTTGGGGTTGTTTTGTCTCCCCTGTCATTCCCGCACTTTCTGTCATTCCCGCACTTTCTGTCATTCCCGCGAAAGCGGGAATCCATCTGAACCGTCCCGAAATGGATCCCCGCTTTCGCGGGGATGACAGACGGGACGGGGATGACAGACGGGGCGTCTTCCGCAATCCACTCGCCGAGGGCTTCTTGCCATGGGCGGAGTGGGTCTATTTTTTCTGATGCGAGAGGGGTATATGTATTTATTGCTTTTGCGTTTGGGAAAGTTTTATATGATGTTCGCTTCAATGGGATTTTCATTCCGAGACGCAAAAGCATTTCTTTGACGAGATTATAACGTGATGTCATTCCTCTGTTTGCCACATGATATGTTCCGTACGGAATGCATTGCTCCACTATATCCTTTATTTTTCCGGCGGCGTCTTTGGTAAATGTTGGCGATGAAATAATATCGTCTGCTATTTCCGGCATTGCCCTCTCTGAAAGCGCTTCCTGCAGCATTTTTTCGGCAAACTGGCGGTTTTTCGACGCCCTGCCGAACAGAATGGGAAGACGCACAATGTAATATTTTTTCGCGGTTGTTGCCACGGCCTGTTCACCGGCGTATTTTGTCGCGCCGTAAACATTTATGGGACGCGGCTCATCGCTTTCACAATAAAATCCGGTTTTTTTGCCGCTGAAAACGTCGCCCGTGCTGATGTGCACCAATAAAAAATCCTGTTCGCGCGAAAGCTCGGCAAGTATTCGCGGCAAACGCGTGTTCATCGCCCCGGCGCGCTCCGGATCGCGTTCGCACGCTTCCGTTCCGGCAAAGGCTACCGCGTTGATAACGATGTCGGGGCGGACGCGTTCGGCGAGCGCGCGCACGCTGGCGGGTTCGGCCGCGTCAAACTCCGCGCTGCTCGCGCCGGCAACATCGTAGCCAGCAGCAAAAGCGCTCCGAAGCGCCGCGCCAAGTTTACCGGTGTGTCCGAGCAGTAAGAGTTTTTTCATGATGCGCTCCGTTGCGTTTGTCCGTCGTTCGTCGTTTTCCTTGACCATTAGAAAATGGGCTTCTGATCATTAGATGCTGGCTGAGAACATTAGAACAGTTGACCAATAGACCGCAATGGAGCCCCTCTCTGAATCCAATACCCAGTAACCAGTGACACACTACTGCTCAAATGCTCTACTGCTCCATTGCTCTGCAAATTTTGTCCCTCGGGGACAAAGTTTGCCGATACCATGCCATCGTCCGATGAATGCCGTCTTCTATTGAAACCTTCGGGCTGAAACCCATTGCGCGCGCTCGGGAAATATCCATCACGCGTTTCTTATCTCCGGAAGGTTTGGATGTATCCCATACAATTTCAGGTTTGGTGCCCATGTTGCCTGTAATAATCTCAACAAGTTTTTTTATGCTGACGCCTGTGCCCGAGGCCAAATTAATCGGCTGATGCGTGCCGGTTTCAACGGCGAGCATCATTCCTTCCGCTACATCGCTGGCATAAATAAAATCACGCACGGCCGACCCGTCGCCCCATACGCTAAAAGGGTTCTCGCCGGCGACCGCGCGTTTGATAAGCGACGGTATTACCATCGCCGAGCTTCCGTTAAAATTATCGTGCGGGCCATAAACGTTCGCGGGGCGCACTATGGATACCCGGTCCCACCCGTGTTCTATCTTATACGCTTCGGCCTGCAACTCGCCCATGCGTTTCGCCCAGCCGGCGAACCGGTCGTTCGCGGAAGGGGCGGACGCCCAGACATCGTCTTCTTTAAAAACCTCGCTGGGCGCGTATACCCCGACAGTGCTCGTAAAAAGATACCGTTCAACACCGTTACGCCGGGCGGCTTCCATCATGCCCGTGTTAAACATCAGCATCGGCACAAAAAAACTCGCGGGCCGCGTTTTTGTCATGAGCGGCGAACCCTTGACGCCGGCAAGATGGAACACTACATCCATCCCCGAGCATACTTTCATGCAGCTCTCCAGGCGCGTGAGATCTGTCTGTATATATTCCACGCCCGGTTGGGGCGATTCGGGAATATCAAGCGCGGCTACCCTGACACACGCGCCGCGCGCGGACAGCAGACGAACAAGCGGCCGCCCGATAAGCCCCGTGCCGCCGGTAACAAGAATGTTTTTGTTTTTAAAATTGAATTTTGTCATTTTGTTTTCTGGCCGCGGTTGCTGAATCCCTCGGAAAATGCGCGGGAGAACCTTTTCCTTTCTTAAAATAAATGTCTGCCGTCAACCGCGCATAATCCCGCAAAACCTGCATTAAAGTACAAAAGGATATTGATTTAGACACGCCGCATTCCCTCTTTCCCAGCCGATAAGGAACTTCCGCGAAAAGATAACCCCTTTTTATGAGTCTTATCAAAATGTCGGCCTGAAAAAAGAACCCCTTGCTTCTGTGCTCCAATTCTTCCAGCCCTGTTTTTCGGTAAAGAACCGCGCCATTCACATAATGTACATTAACCGCAAAAACCAGATTAATCATGAAATGGTATACTGAAGAAAAAATGTTTCTGCACGGGGACCTTACCTCTCTGTTGAAAACAAAAGGAATAACCATGTCTACATGCTCGATCAGGCTATAATAACGAAAGATTTCTCCCGGGCTAATCTCATTATCCGCGGGGATAATACAAACCACGCTCCCCTTCGCCCTTCCGACGCCATCCCAGAAAGACGCGCCTATCCCCTTGGGGACATCATGGCTGATGATACTTATTTTATCAGGATATCTCATTACATGATTTTCAGCCATTTCAAAAGTTTTGTCCTGACTACCATCGTTCACTACGATGATCTCCCCGTCAATATCATAGCTTTTAAAAGCGGCTATGGTATCATCAAGAACCCGCGAGATACTCTCTTCCTCATTCAGTGCCGGCATTATCACGGTTAAAGGTAATTTTTTCATCTTGTGTCCTCTCCTGGATATCCGCTTAACAAAATCCGCCCGATTCCCAGCGCCGCAACACTCAGCGCCAGAGGATAACAGTGCGAAATAACGCGCAAAATTCCGGTTGTTGAAAAAGAGTGCTGGATAATATTACCGCAGGTTAACCAAAAAATACTAAAACACACTGACAACTGAGCGAATATGATTAACGAAAAGATAAAAACCTTTGATCGTAAATAGTGCCTGAAAAGAACCGCGCTTGCGATAACCCATATCGCGAAAACACCGCTCCAGCACCGGTTGAATATTTGCCTGCTGAAAACATTAATAGAGAGGAATAAGTTCGCTAAGTGATCACCTAATCCTGTTTTCGCAACAGTTCCCAAATGAGAATATCCGGCATTTGACAAGGTCGAGCGATAAATATACCATGGAAGCAATAAAGCAAGAAAGACCGCAATGAAAAAACCCGTCTTCCTGACGCTTTCCCGTCCGATGCTCAGGTCAGACCTCCGGTTTAACGCAAGAATGAGCACAATAAATACGGCAAAAACCGTTCCTTCATTTTTTAACAGTGCCCCGCCGGCGGCAGTCAAAGCGCAAATCGCGAGATCATATCCCCTGCCGTTTTTTATAAACCGATAAAGTGAAACCACCGAAAGGAAAAAAAACAACGAAAGAAAAGTGTCTGACCCGTCCATGAGGGACATGCGGGTGTAGTAACCCGCGGAAATAAAGATAAAAAACCATAGAGCTGCCTGCCATTTCGGGAGAGTTTCGCTCAAAAACGCGTAGATCGCGTACCCGACGCAGAAAAGCACGAAGCAATTCACAACATGATAGTACCCGTTAAAGGCGCCGCCGGTAAACAGAAAAAGAAGATTATAAAAAACCGCGAACATCGGCGGATATTTAACGTGCATGTGCGCGAATAGCGGATCATGAAAGAACAGAGAATCCCTGAAAGTGCTGTTCAACAGAATCTTGGCCTTTATCCATAGATGACCGAAAAGATCTATTCCAAAAGTCGGCATTGCTACTTTTGTCGCGGCTTCCCAGACGATAAGAAGAATGCCTGCCAAAATTATTCCGGAAACAAGCAAATTCGGTTTTGCGCCCCGCTTAAACCATGCCAAATCCTTACAAAGAAAAATGTTCAGCAACAGAAGCATTGTTACTAAGGTGCAGAATAATGTAAGAGAGAGTTTGATGCCTCCAATGGACAAGACAGTGGCGAAAAAACTATAAATTACAGCCCCTAACGCGAAATACAAAGGAATTTTTCCGGCGGAAAACATGCCCATCCCCGGAGAATATTCATTCCGCGGAATAAGAGCAATGATAACCCTGTCCAGCAAAAAGCCGGTTGTAACAACCGAGAATATAAACAATAACGAACGTAAAAAAGGAAAATACATGCGCGCGTTTCCCTCGGGGTTAAAAATCTACCGGCGCCGACACCGGCAGAACAGTTATCGCGTTGTCTTTATACACTATAATCTGTGTCACTTTTCTTGAACTAATCCAGTCAATATCCGAAAAAAGTTTCTTGTCGCCGACATGCTCTTTCAGAAATGCTGTTTTGTCGTTGCATGCATCTTCGTTAAAAGTCAGTATCATCCTTGGATAACAGAAATATCTCAGCATGTTATACAGATGCCACCACCAAAGCGTGTTCGGGCCGGCTCCCGGAGTTTGAATTGTATTGGCGCGGGCGCCGGGCGTATCCGGAAAAACCGGAACAAAAAAGAGAACCGAATCGGCCGGAAGTTTATTTATGCTATCCGCCACCTTAAGAACTTGTCCGCCCGCGGATCTCTCATGGCGTTCCGCATCCGATAGTAAAAGCCTTCTGAAAATCTCAGGGTCGCGTTCAAAAATGCCGCCAAGGTTATACCGCCACTGGTTTACACAGCTTGTGGCAACCAACGCCGCAAGAACGCTGATAGCTACAACTTTTTTGATTCTATGCACATAGCTGATTATGTAAGAACCTTTCTGGAACAAAAAACATCCGTACGAGCGAAAAATTTTTCGCCCCTACGCGAGACGTCTGTCATTCCCATTCCCACTGTCATTTCCGTGTTTTCTGTCATCCCCATGAAAATGGGGATCCATCCGAGACGTTCCATTCTGGATCCCCGCTTTCGCGGGGATGACATCCGGACGGACTAGATTCCTTCAAAACGGACCTTTGAAACGGTTTTCCCAGTGGGAAAACTCTTCGGCTGAAAGATCGGCGGGTGATAGGTCCAGCTGCTTTTCAACCGCTCGGATGATGTCTTCAGCGTTCGGATAAAATTCGGTTTCAAGAGGCCTTGAGCAGGGACACGGCGACGGCGCGAAACCGAGCCGCGTTACCGGCGCTTTTAGCTCGCCGAAACACCGCGCTGACACGCGCGCCGCGACTTCCGCGCTGAACCCGCAGTTGACCCAGTCGTTGTCCGCGACCACGCATCGCCCCGTTCGCGAAACAGACCGCACGATGCGCTCTTCGTCCAGCGGCACGATTGTTCGCGGATCCACGACTTCCGCGCTCACGCCGCGCTTCGCCAGCACTTCGGCGGCTTTCATCGCTTCTACCGTCATCCACGATGTCGCCACGATTGTGACGTCATCGCCCGCGCGCAAGACGTTCGCCTCGCCCAGCGGCACCAAGTGCTCGCCCGCGGGCACCTCGCCCGCTATGTCGTATAGCCACCGGTGCTCAAAGAAAAGCACCGGGTTATCATCACGTATCGCGGACGCGAGCAGGCCCTTGGCATCGGCCGGCGTCGCCGGCACCACAATCTTTACTCCCGGCACGTGCGCGAAAATAGAATACAAACTCTTGCTATGCTGAAACGCCTGGCCCCAGCTTCGCCCGATAACCGCCCTTATAACCATCGGCACTTTCAGCTTGCCGCCGGTTGAATATCTGTAACTGGAAACCATGTTCGCGATCTGATTAACGGCAAGCAGCATGAAATCCACGCGCGAGTGCACGTGTATCGGCCTCATTCCGCTGATCGCCGCGCCCAACCCGAAACCTGTCATTGCGTCTTCAGAGATCGGCGTGCCGAAACATCGTTCGGTGCCGAATTTTTCCGTAAGGCCCGCGGTGCTTCCGAACACATAGTTGTTCCCCGCAACATCCAACCCGTATATGAACACGTTGTCGTCGCGTGTCATTTCGTGGGATATCGCTTCGTTTATCGCGTTATAGAAAGTCATTGTTTTCATGGTGTATCCTGGCGTTTCGGGCGGGCACAAGGCCCGCCCCTACTTTTTTATGCGTACACATCGTCGATTACTGTGCGTTTCTCGGCGAATGGGGCGTTTTTGGCGGCGATGATTCCTGTTTCAACTTTTTCGCGCAAGACGTTTTCTATCGCGCAAATACTTTCTTCGGAAACACCCAGCGCCGCTAATTTTTCTCGCTGAACCTTTACGGGATCGCGTTTTTGCCAGTCCGCATATTCCGCCCGGCTTTTTTGATCCTCGCCAGGGTCTTCGTCAATACCCACGTGCCCGATATATCGGCAATACTTGAGCTGAAGAAACGCCGGCTTTCGCGTATTTTTTATCGCCGCTACGGCTTCTGCCGCCAGCGAGTATACTGTTTCCGGGTCGGTTGACTTTTCGCTGAAAACATTGCAGCGGAATTGCGAAACAACACCGCTGATGGAATCAAAACCCTGCCGCGCTTCGGGCCGCGCGTGTATCGCAAGGCCGTTATCCTCGCATACAAAAAGAACCGGAAGACGCATGAGCGAGGCGGCATTAACGCTTTCCCAGAAAACGCCTTCTTCCACCGCGCCGTCGCCGAAAAAGACAACGGCAACTCCATCGCTCGCCTTGTGCCGGTTCGCGAAAGCCGCGCCGAGCGCCACGGGAATAATAGCAGAGACAATTGCCGAAGACCCCATGAACCCTTCGTCCACCGCGGAAAGATGCATAGACCCGGTCTTCCCCTGCGCCATGCCCGAGGCCTTGCCGTATAACTCGGCGAAAAACCTATCGCATTCACCGGTGCGCGCCAAATATATACCATGACTGCGATACGTGCCGAATATCCGGTCTCGCGCGGAAAGCGCCTGACACACCCCGGCCGCAATCGCCTCAGCACCAATGCTGAGATGCACAGGCGTTTTCATCCCGTTCTCCGGATAATACGCCCGAATCTTCTCCTCAGCCTCTCTTATAAAGAAAACCTTCTCGTAAAGTTCAGTGTTGAGTTCTGTGCGTTTCATGGTCTTATCTCTGTCCCAACATAAAATTCGTAGGGGCACCCCTTGTGGGTGCCCTGCTTCCACGTTTCGGGCGGGCACAAGGCCCGCCCCTACGCCCTTTGCTCTACGCCCTTCCCCTCAC
>Ga0208325_1000551_pt1 | contig 10159 bp, 9 predicted proteins | sample PL_2010_330m_FD_185486 | JGI IMG/M metagenome (GOLD analysis project Ga0208325, IMG submission 185486) | Freshwater microbial communities from Powell Lake, British Columbia, Canada to study Microbial Dark Matter (Phase II) - PL_2010_330m... | ecosystem: Environmental > Aquatic > Freshwater > Lake...
ATATAACAATAATATGGCAAAAGAATGGATATTAAATCAAGCTAATATGCGATGGGGACTAACTCGAAAAAGTAAGGTTGGGCCTGTTTCTGAATTAATAAGAAAGTGTGCTCCAAAAACATTAAAAGAATGGGAAAAATTTTATCTAAAAAAAGCTTATCCGAAACAACATCTTGAAGAACTTGGGAAAACGTTATTTATTAAGGTCACCGATGTTTGTAAAGCCGAAATAGAAAATGTTACTGAAGAAGATTGTATAAATTTCATATATAACTTGGTGATAAACAGAACCTTTGATGGTTATCAGTCAGAAATTCAAACAATTTACGGACAACTTGAAAAAATTCTTAGAGTTAAGATCGAGCCCGCCCCCGACAAATGGGATAGGGGATATAATGTTGATTATTTTATTAAAATTAACAATAAATATATTGGCCTTCAAATAAAGCCAGCGGGTTATGAATATATTACGCAGATAATCAATGAAAGAGAACAACAAAAGAAAACACATAAAAAATTTACCGTAAAATATGGCGGAAAGGTATTTTATATTATTTCAATAACTGAGGGTAAAAATAAGATAATTCATAATCCTGAAGTAATTAAGGAAATAAAAAAAGAAATAGAAAGGATTAAAAAATTACCACAACTTAAAGCATAAAGTAGAAAGATAGAACAGATAGGCCTAAGACGCCCCGGCATTGCCGGGGAGACCGCCGGTTCAAATCCGGCCACCCCGAAAAAAATCATAAAATAACATTTGAGAAAAATAATATATGCGGGAGTAATTCAATTGGCAGAATACCACACTTCCAATGTGGTCGTTGCGGGTTCGAGCCCCGTCTCCCGCTATTAGTTTGCCTTAGCGAATATAATGAGCTTAGGCAAAGTTATATCCCAATGCTTGTCCGCCGAAACTTTAGTGTAGGTGGGAAGCGAGGGATTGCAATAAAAATTTTATAAAATCCCTCCACGGCTTTTTTTATTAAGTTAATCCGTATTGACATCTCATTTTAATTGCATTACAATGAATGTATAACATAAATTAAAAAAAATATGACAACTAATACTCAAATCCAAATAAGAATTGATAAGAGTACTAAAAATAAGGCAAAAAAGGTTTTTGAATCCATCGGACTTGATATGAGCTCGGCCATTAAGATGTTTTTATGCCAAACTATTAATGCTGGCACTCTTCCTTACAATGTTCGTGATGAAAATGGATTTACCTTCGAACAAATCAGAGGACTAAAGAAAGAGCTTGAAGACGCCAAGAGAAGCCACGAGAGCTATAACAGCATCAAGGAAATGATTGATAGTATTTATAAATAGTCAATCATTCATGTATATATTCAGTCTATCAAAGCAATTCAAGAAAGACATTAAAAAAGTTTATCCTGAAAAACAAAAAGCTTTTAAAAAACTACAAGAAGTCTTTAGTGCTAAATATCAAAACAGCAAAAAATTCCACCACCATAAACTTCGCGGCAAACTAAAAGATTATTATGCTTGTCATTTGGAACAGGATTTAATCATAATTTATCAAAAAGATAAGAAAAATAAAATCATTTATCTTTTAGGGATCGGTTCTCGTTCAGAATTATTTTAAATATGGCAAAGACAATTAAAAAGGGAAGACGCAGAATTAAAAAAAATATTAAAATCAAGCATAATCCAAAAAAGTCCCAAAGATTGAGATTTTTTTTGGTTAAGCGCAGAGAAGTCATTAGTGATTTTTGGAATATTTCCGAGTATAATTTAAGAAATATGAAATACAAAAATTACATTCAAAGAAAAATCAGCCCGTTTTTACTTATTGTTACTATCATCTCAATAATAGCGATTATAATATTTATGAGCGTTAAAAATACGCCCTTGGTCAATAATAAAGATATTTTAAAACCAGTTATTTTTGACACTATACCCTCTATTTTTGAAGAACATCAAGAGAAAAGGGAAGCAACAACAGCCAATAAAGATGTTGAAATTGAACCAAACATTCCGGTGAGCCTAAATGATTATCAGGCGATAAAAGAACAAATAATTTCTGAATTTGAGAACAGAAGTCCCCAAGAATGGGGAGAGAAGATAAAAGGCGTCAAGACAAGGATAGATACAGATCAAAAAATTATTGCTCTAACCTTTGATGCCTGTGGAGGGCCAAGGGGAAGCGGCTACGACAAAGAACTAATTGAATATCTCAAGGAATATCAGATTAAAGCTACTCTTTTTATTAATGCCAGGTGGATTGATGCTAATCCAGAAATTTTTCAAGAATTGGCGAATGACTCTTTATTTGAAATTGAAGATCATGGCACCAATCATTTGCCTTGTTCTATTAATGGAAAATCAATTTATGGTGTGGAAGGAACGAAAACTGTCGGAGAAGTGATTGATGAGGTTGAAAAAAATGCTATAAAAATCGAAAAACTTACAGGACGAAAACCAAAATACTATCGCTCAGGCACGGCTTATTACGACGAAGTGTGCGTTGAGATTGTTGAAGAATTAGGTTACGAGGTGGCAGGATTTAGTATTATCGGAGATGCTGGCGCAACATTTTCTTCAGAACAGGTTAAACAAGCAACGTTAGAAGCAAGACCAGGGTCAATTATTATTTATCATATGAATCAACCAACCGGAGAAACTTTTGAAGGATTAAAAAAAGTTATTCCAGAATTAGTAAAGATGAATTATATTTTTGTAAAATTAGAAGATTATAAGTTATATTAATATTCTCAACCCAAAAAAGTCTCAAAGATTGAGACTTTTTTTGGTTCATCTCGACTTGAATGCCGGGACGATTTAGAAGCTTGTATTTGACATTTTTATGTCAAAAAATTATTTGACAGCAGCCTTAAGGGCCTTGCCAGCCTTAAATTTAGGAACGGTAGCGGCAGGAATTTTAATACTTGCGCCAGTTTGAGGATTGCGTCCGGTGCGAGCTTTTCGATCGTAAGTTTTAAAAGTGCCAAAACCGGTAAAGGTAATGCCGTCGCCCTTTTTCAAAGCATCAGTAATGCCATCTAAGGTAATATCGATGCATTTTTTTGTCTGAGCTTTAGCAAGGCCTGTTTTCTCGGCAACATAGTCAATTAATGCTTGTTTAGTCATTGATTTCACCCCCTTTCAGATTATTGCCCTTACGGGCATGATTTTAAAAATTAACATTAATTTAATTATTTTGCATACTCAATTGCGCGTGTTTCTCGAAGAACATTTACCTTGATTTCTCCTGGATAAGTCATTTCTTCTTCAATTTTTTTGGCAATTTTTTTGGCCAGCTTATATGCTTCCATATCGCTAATCTTTTCAGCGTCTACAAAAATCCTGACCTCGCGTCCCGCTTGAATAGCGTAGGTTTTTTTGACACCGTCAAAGGAATTACTAAGATTTTCCAGTTCTTCTAATCGTTTAATGTACGCTTCGTAATTTTCACGTCTAGCGCCTGGACGAGATGCTGAAATAGCGTCAGCAGCTTGAATAAAACGCGATTCTATACTGACAAAAGGATAATCTCCATGATGAGCAATGGCAGCGTTAATAACTTCTTTATCAACTTTGAATTTTTCCATAATCTTTTTGCCAATTTCAACATGAGAACCCTCAACTTCATGACTCATAGCTTTTCCAATGTCATGCAAAAGTCCGGCTTTTTTAACTATGGCAACATTGCCCTTTAGTTCTTCGGCAAGAATCATGGCAATATGAGCGACTTCAACCGAATGACGCAGAATATTCTGTCCAAAACTAGTTCTGAAATGAAGCATGCCGATTAAATAAACCAGCTGGGGATCAAAGTCGGTAATACCTAGTTCATAAACAGTATTTTCGCCCAATTGTTTTATTTTGTCTGAAAATTCTTCTTTGACCTTTGCTACCGTTTCTTCTATTCGGGCAGGCTGAATTCTGCCATCAAGGATTAATCTCTCAAGAGCAACCTTGGCTATTTGGCGCCTCAATGGGTTGAACGAAGAAATTACTATAGTATCTGGCGTTTCGTCAATTATAAGCTCAACTCCTGTTATTTTCTGAAAGGCTCTAATATTTCTGCCTTCTTTGCCGATAACCCGTCCCTTAATTTCCTCATCCTTGATAGCGACAGTTGTGGTGGTAAATTCTTCTGCCTGAGAAGCGGCAATCCTTTGCATCGCTTGGGCAATCAAATCTGCCGATTTAATATCAATGTTTTCTTGTTTTTCTTTTTCTAACTTTTTAGTAAGCTCAAGCAAAGCTTCTTCGTTTTCTTTTTCTGCCATTCCCATAACCTTATTCTGAGCTTGTTTAATTGTCAATTTAGCGATTTTTTGTAATTTGTCCATTGCCTCTTCCTCAAGAGATTGAACATTTTTTTGAATTTCTTTAATTTTTTCTACTTTTTCAAGAAGAGTGTTTTTTTGACGATCCATTTCTTCAAGATCTTTAATCACTCTTTCTTCGCGCGCCTCAAGTCTTTCTTCGTGGCGGCGCAATTGATCCTGTCTTTGTTGTTCGGCGGTTTTAGTTTTCTCAAGCGCGTCTAATGCCCTGTCTTTTGCTTTAATAACAATTTCGCGAGAGTCATCCTTGGCCTTCTTTAGAATTTCGTTGGCCCTTTTTTCGCTAGAACCAATCTTTTTTTGGGCCAACCAGTGGCGAAAAAGATAACCGGCAATAGATCCAAGTCCTACCGCTACAGCTATAAGATAGTAGTTTTCCATATCGTTTTTGAATGTTTTTAACTAAGCTACAATGTTAAGAACTAATATTTTTGTTCTTTTTATTTTCAATGATCTTATCCACAAGGCCATACTTAACAGCATCTTGAGCTGATAAATAAAAATCGCGATCTGTATCTTTTTCAATTTGTTGCAAATTGCGTCCTGTATGATGAGCAAGGATTTTATTAAGCCTTTTTTTGAGATTGAGAATATGTTTGGCTGAAATGGCAATTTCTGAAGCTTGTCCTTGAGCTCCTCCCATGATTTGATGGAGCATTGCTTCTGAATTAGGCAACATAAATCGCTTGCCCTTTGTTCCGGCAGTTAAGAGTAAAGCTGCCGCTGAGGCAGCTAATCCTGTACAAATAGTTACAATATCGCATTGCACATATTGAATGGTATCGTAAATCGCAAGCGCCGAAGTGACTACTCCTCCGGGACTATTAACATAGAGCTTAATATCTTTTTTGGCATCTTGGCTTTCAAGGAACAAAAGCTGGGCAATGACCACATTAGCCAACTCATCATGAATAGTTCCTCCAATAAAAACAATTCTTTCTTTAAGCAATCGCGAATAAATATCGTAAGCTCTTTCACCGCCATGAGTTTTCTCAATAACCGTAGGGATAAGATTCATTCTTGTAGTTTAGTAAAAATTAAACACAAATATTATTTTTTATAAGCCAATTAACAACCTTCTGGTTTGTTAAGTATTCAAAAGTATAACTCCGTAATTTCTCTAAGTCAATATCTTCGGGGTTTTTTTGATGATTTTTAATTTCTTTGAGCTGCTCATTAATATTTTCTTCTATTTCTTGTTCTTGTGGAAAAAGATTTTCGGCCTTAGCAATTTCATTTAAGAGAAAGGCGCCCTGAAGCCGTTTCTCGGCCTGTTTGCGAAGGCTTTTTTCTAAATCTTTAATCGTTGTTTTTGTTCTTTTAAGATACTCATTGAAATCAATTTTCTGGATTTCGAGACCTTCAGAAAAATTTTTCATTAATCTTTCAGCTTCTTTTTTGATAAGAATATCGGGAATTTTAATCTCTGAGTTTGTGATAATTTTTTGAAGTAAATTTTCTTGGAACTTTTTGTTTTTTTCATTTTGTCTTTCCTTGAGAAGACCTTCTTCAAGCGATTTTTTCAGACTGACCATATTATCAAAATGTCCCAAAGACTTGGCAAATTTATCATCAAGATCTGGCAAAATAGTTTCAGCGACTGATTTTATTTTAATTTTGAAATTGATTGTCTTTTCCTGGAAAACTTCCTGAGGCCAATCTTGAGAAAACTTAATCCTAAAATTCTTTTCTTCTGCCGGCCTCATGCCATAAAGCTGTTTTTCAAACTCGGGATGAAGACGGCTTTTCCCAAGTCTCAAAGGATAATAAGAACTTGAGCCTGCTGTGACTTTTTTATCATTTAAAAATGCATCAAAGGATATTTCAAGCTGATCATTTTGTTTTGCTGGTCTAGAAACAGTTTTGAAACTTGCTCGAGATTGTTTGAGAAATTCTAATGCTTTATCAATTTCTTGTTTGCTGACCTGAACCTCTTCTCTCTTTAGTTTTAAATTTTTATATTGACCCGCCTTAACTTTAGGGTAGGGAACTACTTCAATTTCACATTCAAATATTTCTCCAGGCGCGGATTTAATAATTTTTATTTCTGGACGCAAAACAGGAATAATTTTTTCCTGCTGAAAGCTCTTAGAAACTATTGCGCGCAAAGCATTTTCTTCATATTCTAAAAGAAGCTGAGAACTAGCATTTTTTTCAATAAGTTTTTGAGGAACGGTTCCTTTGCGAAAACCTTTTTGAGAAAAATTTTGTTTAATCTTATCAAGAGTTTTTTGATAATAATTATGACATTCTACTTTATCTAAGGATACAATTAATTTAATGGCGCCGTCTTGCCGGTTGTTTTTTTTAATTTGCATAGCGTATTTTTAGATAGACTAGATAGATTAAAGGAGGGGAGCGATGAGAAGAACCTCGCCTCGTCGGCGAGAACCTTGGGCTCCTCTAAAGAAGAGGAGCAATGATAAGGGCAATGATGGACATTAATTTAATCAATATATTTAATGAAGGACCGGAAGTATCTTTAAAAGGATCCCCGACGGTATCGCCGATTATGGCGGCCTTATGACAATCTGAGCCCTTACCCCCACAATTACCTTCTTCTATATATTTTTTGGCATTGTCCCACGCTCCGCCAGAGTTTGCCATCATAATCGCCAAAAGAAATCCGGTTACAATTGCTCCCGACAAAAGGCCGCCCAGCGCGGCAGGACCAAGAAAGATCCCCACAACGATTGGACTGGCAATAGATAACAGCGAGGGGAAAATCATTTGTTTGAGAGCGGCATTGGTAGATATAGAAACACAGCGTTCGTAATCTGGCTTGGCTTTTCCCTCAAGCAATCCTTTGATTTCTCTAAATTGGCGCCTTACTTCCTCAACGATGCTTAGGGCGCTTTTTCCCACTGCTTTTAAGGTAAACGAGCAAAAAAGAAAGGGTAAAAGTCCGCCCAAGAATAACCCTATCATAACTTTTGGATCCAGAAGATTAAGCGTTTCTAAGTTGACTATTCTTGCGTAGCTAATAGTTAAAACTAAGGCAGTGAGAGCCGCTGAGCCCACCGCAAATCCTTTTCCGATAGCGGCCGTAGTATTTCCCACTGCATCAAGCGATTCGGTGCGGCGCCTAACCTTATCTCCAAGATGCGCCATTTCTGCAATACCTGCGGCATTATCAACAACGGGACCATAGCTGTCAGTTGCTAAGGTAATTCCCAAAGTAGAAAGCATTCCAACGGCAGCCATAGCAATACCATAAAGACCCGCCAAAGAATAAGAAAGAGCGATTGCTATTGAAATTATCAATACGGGAACAAAGGTGCTTAACATTCCTATTGATAGACCTTCAATAATATTAGTGGCTGCGCCTGCCTTTGATGAAGTAACAATTGATTTCGTAGGCTTAAAGCGAGAGGAAGTAAAATATTCGGTAGAAAGTCCGATAATAAGTCCTGAAACCAAACCAACGACTATGGGCCAAAAATAATTAAGGCTTATTTCAAAATGTCGGGTCAACATAAAACTAAAGACCATAGTTAATCCTGCGGCTCCAAAAATACCCGAATTAAGAAGATGTTGCGGCTTGCCGCGTTTTAAAATATTAATGAATAAGTACCCAAAAATACTTGATATTACGCCAACACTAGCTATTAAAAGAGGGAAAATGACAGATTGGGGAACGGTACTTATTAAAGCAACTCCAAGCACCATGGCGGCAATGATTGAGTCAACATAACTTTCAAACAAATCAGCGCCCATTCCTGCAACATCGCCAACATTATCGCCAACATTATCTGCTATAACAGCAGGGTTTCTTGGATCATCTTCGGGGATATTTTTTTCAATTTTACCGACTAAATCTGCTCCTATGTCTGCGCTTTTTGTGTAAATACCGCCACCGACACGGGCGAACAAAGCAATAGAAGATGCCCCAAAACCGAAACCATAAATAATTTGGGGATTATCAAAAATAAGATAGAGAGCTGTAATGCCTAATATGCCCAGACTAACAACACTCAAGCCCATAATCGTTCCCGAAGAAAGAGCAATTTTAAGCGCTTTGGTTGTGCTATATTTTGCTGCCCAAGCTGTTCTAACATTACCGCGAGTTGCTACTTGCATGCCAAGATTGCCGGCAATGGTTGACAAAAAAGCGCCTGCCAAAAAAGCAAGCGTTACAGGATAATCTATCCCTTTTAGAAAAGTTAAAACAAGAGCTACAATGACCACAAAAACAAACATAATCTTATATTCTTGCTTTAAAAACGCCAAAGATCCTCTATGAATAGACGAAGCGATTTCTTTCATCTCGGTGTTTCCAGAAGGTTTTTTTATCAGTTTTAATATTAAACTAAGAACAAATAACAGACCAATAAAACCGACAATAAGCGGAAAATAATGACTCATGTTATGAAAACACACAATTTATAAAAAAACGCACCTTAATTTTATTATTATTAAGGAAAAAACCGGCAAAAACTACCTTTCTTTTTTGGCGGTTTTTGTTCGCTTTCCAGCTTGAGACCGGTTGGTCTTGGAGCGATTTTCTTTTTTTGATTTTTTGTTTGTATCGTTAATTACTTCTTCTTTTTGCGCTGGCGCTATTTTTATTTCTTGGCCTACGATATCTATTTTCCATCCGGTTAATTTAGCGGCTAGCCTGACATTTTGTCCTCCTTTGCCAATAGCCAACGAAAGTTGGTCTTTTGCCACCAATACCTCGGCCTTGTTTTCTTTTTTATTAATTTTAACATCTAACACTTTTGCCGGAGAAAGCGCGTTTGATATAAACTTTTTAGAATCTTTATCCCAAAGAATAATGTCAATATTCTCGCCCCCCAATTCATTAATAACAGCCGATATTCTTGTGCCGCGCTGACCAACACATGCTCCTATAGGATCAATGCCTTCTTCTTCCGAGGCAACGGCAATCTTAGATCTTTTGCCAGCTTCGCGGGTAATGGATTTAATTTTTACGCTGCCATTGGCAATTTCTGGAACTTCAAGTTCCAAAAGCTTAGTGATAAATTCAGCGCGATTGCGCGAAAGAAAAACAATTGGCCCCCTAGCTTCTTCCTTAATATTCAAAAGGAGGACTTTTAAGCGTTGACCGACAGAATAATGCTCATTAGGAATTTGTTCTTGCGGAGGCAAAATGCCATTACTGCGTCCAATATCTAAATAGACGACACCGCGTTCTTCGCGTTGAATTATCCCGCTAATTGTTTCTCCTTCTTTTGTTTTGTACTCTTCAATAGTCAGGTCTTGTTCTATCTCTTTAATCTTTTGAATAATAACCTGCTTGGCTGTTTGAGTTGCGATTCGTCCATAATCATCAAGCGTTTTAAGAGGAAGCTTAATGATGTCGCCAACCTTGGCGCTCTTCTTTTTCTTTTGCGCGTCTTCAATTAAAATTTGTTTCTTCGGATTTAATTTTTTTTCTTCCTCTTCAAGAGATTCTTCGCTTACCACGGTTAGCTCTTGCCATATTTTCGTTTTGCTTGTTTCCTGATCTAGCTTGGCTTTAATTTTACAACCATGAAGGCTATTTTCTTTTTTATAGGCGGCAGCGATAGCAAATTCAACGGTCTCAAGAACTTTGTCTTTAGGAATATTTTTTTCAGCAGCCAATTGTTCAACTGCCATGAGAAATTGTTTAATATCTAACATAGAAAATAATTTAAAAGTAAGAACCTAAATAATTATTTAGAACCTTAACGGGAGAAGTAAGAACCTAAATAATTATTTAGAACCTTAACGGGAGAAGTAAGAACCTAAATAATTATTTAGAACCTTGACGGGAGAAATCAAAATTTAAATCTCAAAATTAATGTAATTATTATTTTATAATCGTGAACTTGTTCCAGATACCCAGTATATGG
>Ga0208325_1000552_pt1 | contig 10159 bp, 6 predicted proteins | sample PL_2010_330m_FD_185486 | JGI IMG/M metagenome (GOLD analysis project Ga0208325, IMG submission 185486) | Freshwater microbial communities from Powell Lake, British Columbia, Canada to study Microbial Dark Matter (Phase II) - PL_2010_330m... | ecosystem: Environmental > Aquatic > Freshwater > Lake...
TAAAAGGTATATCACCGCAGAACTCAATGCCCGCCATAATCATCCTTGCAACCCAGAAAAATATTATCTCCTGCGCCGTAACAAGCGCTGATGTAGGGTAGAAATATTTGAGTTCAGCCTTCTTGTTCTCTTTATCCGGCAGTAAAAACGGCCAACCAAAGGTCGAAAACGGCCATAACCACGACGAAAACCATGTGTCAAGCACATCAGGATCTTGCGCTATATCTGTTCCGCCGCAATCCGGGCACTTTTCGGGCCTTGTCTTTGAAACAATAACGCCTTTACCTCTACCTTCCCCTTCACCTTTTCCTTCACTTGTATCAACGCTGCATTCCCGGCAGTAGTATACAGGTAAGCGATGCCCCCACCATATCTGGCGGCTTATACACCAGTCCCTCATATTGTACATCCAATCAAGATAAACCTTCCTCCATCTGTCAGGGTAAAATTTTATGTTGCCCTTCTCAACCGCCTCGATGGCAGGCCCTGCCAAAGGCTTCATCTTGACAAACCATTGTTTTGAAAGATATGGCTCTACAATGGTATGGCATCTGTAACAATGACCTACCGCGTGCTTATGCGGTACCACTTTTTCAAGAAGCTTTTTTTCTTTAAGTAGCTCAACCAATGCCTCTCGCGCCTCGAATCTGTCCATGCCCTCAAATTCACCGGCGTTTTCATTAAGCACCCCATCAGGGCGCATGATATTTATTTCCTTAAGGTTATGTTTTCTGCCCATAAGAAAATCATTAGGGTCATGCGCAGGGGTTATTTTCACAACACCTGTTCCAAAAACAGGGTCCACCATATCATCTGCTATAATCTTTATCTCGCGATTAAGTATCGGCAAAATAACGGTTTTATCAATTAAGTTTTTATATCTTTCGTCATCAGGATTAACAGCCAAACCGGTATCGCCGAGTATTGTCTCAGGGCGTGTTGTCGCTACTGTTATATGCTTAATTTGCGGCATTTGATTCTCAGCACCCGGCTTTATCAGGTAGCGGATATAATATAAATTACCCTCCAGCTCTCTATGTTCCGCCTCTTCGTCTGAAAGTGCTGTCTGGCACCTGGGGCACCAGTTTATAATATAGTTTCCACGATAAATAAGGCCTTTTTTATAAAGCATTATAAACACCTCGAGAACAGCGTCTGATAGGCCCTCATCCATCGTAAAACGCTCTCTTTTCCAATCACATGAAGCACCAAGCCGCCTAAGCTGCTTTATGATAGTGCCGCCGTACTCTTTCTGCCATTTCCAGACCTCTTCAATAAATTTATCCCTTCCTATATCATGGCGTTTTTTGCCAGCTTTTGCAAGTTTTCGCTCTACAACATTCTGCGTTGCAATACCCGCATGGTCTGTTCCGGGCATCCACAGGGCTTCATAGCCTTTCATCTTCTTATAACGGATAAGTATATCCTGAATTGTGTTATTCAGGGCATGCCCCATATGAAGAATGCCTGTTATATTTGGCGGAGGAATCACTATGGTGTAAGGCGTTTTTTCCGGGCAGACCTTTGCGCTGAATAAACCCTTCTCTTCCCAGAGTTTATATATACTGGCTTCTGATTCACCTGGATTATATTGCTTTGGTAATTCCTTCATAATGAAAAAGAGGACAGGCTACTATTTTTAGCTACTTTAACAGTTTCCCACAAAAAAGTAGCCTGTCCCCTTTTTTATCCTTTCAAAAGCTTGTATTCAACACTGTCAACCAATGCCTGCCAGCCTGCCTCGATAATATTCTCTGACACACCTATTGTCCACCATGATTTTTCTTTATCCTGCGACTGTATAAGCACCCTCACCTTCGCTGCTGTACCTTGTTTTTCATCAAGCACGCGCACCTTGAAATCAGATAGGTGCATTTCCGCTAATTCCGGATAGAAATCGACCAGCGATTTCCTTAACGCCCCGTCCAGCGCATTTATAGGCCCATCACCCTCGCAGACTGTATGCTTTACCTTTACCTTGCCTTTTACATTTACCTTTAACCTTATCCTTGCTTCTGAATAAAGGCTACCATCCTCATCCTTTTCATTTATAACTCTAAAGCCTTCAAGTTCAAAAAATTTATTATATGTCTTCATATGACGTTTTAACAGAAGCTCAAAAGACCCCTCGGCAGCTTCAAAATGATAACCCTGGTGTTCCATATTCTGCAAAAGTTTCATTATTTTTTTTGTCTTAGGATCGTCTTTTTTTAAACTCAGGTTTAATTCCTCTGCCTTTGTCAATAAGGTGCTTTTTCCGGAAAGCTCGGAAACAAGTATTCTTCTCTTATTTCCGACTATCTCAGGTTCAATGTGCTCATAAGCACTGGCTTTTTTTAACACGGCATTAACATGCACCCCACCTTTATGGGCAAACGCGCTTTGCCCTACAAAAGGCTGATTGTCCATATGCTTCATATTGCAAATCTCGGCAATGTAACGCGACACCTCTGTTAGCTCTTTTAATTTTGCGTCGCTTAAACAAGCTAATCCGAGTTTAATCTTTAACGATGGTATTATCGAGCAAAGATTTGCGTTTCCGCACCGCTCTCCATACCCGTTTGCCGTACCCTGAACATGGTCGCACCCTGCGACAACTGCTGCAACGGAATTTGCGACAGCCATCTCGCTGTCATTGTGGCAATGTATGCCAAGGGTTCCTCTTGCAAGCGGCCTGACTGTTGATACAATATCAGAGAGTTCACATGTTAGCATGCCGCCGTTTGTATCGCAGAGTATAATCCCATCAGCTCCGGCATCCTGCGCCGCTATCAGCGTCTTTAAAGCGTACTCCGTGTTTGCCTTATAACCATCAAAGAAATGCTCCGCATCAAAAAAAACAGTTTTCTTTTTTGACTTCAGGTAACCTATTGTATCGCTTATCATGCTCAGGTTCTCTTCAAGCGAAACCTTAAGTATGTCCCTAGCGTGCAGGTCCCAGCTCTTTCCGAACACAGTGCATACGCTGCATCCTGATTTTAAGAGCGCTTTAATATTTGCATCTGCGGACGGCGCAATATTCGCTCTCCTGGTAGAGCCAAAAGCAGCTATCTTAGCGAATTTAAGCTTTAATTGCTTTGCCTTTATAAAAAACTCCATGTCTTTCGGGTTCGAGCCGGGCCAGCCACCCTCAATATAATCCACTCCAAACTCATCAAGCTTTTGGGCTATATTCAGCTTGTCCTTCACCGTAAGCGATATGCCCTCTGCCTGCGTCCCGTCCCTCAAGGTAGTATCATACAAAATTACTCTTCTCATAATTGCTCCTGTGTCATTTTCTGTAAACGCTTATTGAGCACATGCACCGCCCCAAAACGTTACCAGGTATTTGATCTAATAACAAGCGCTCGCATACCGTTGCTTCGAACCGCTGCGCAAGGTTACACCAGTTTGCCGAGCCCAAATTCTTTATGGACAGCGCGCACTGCCTTGACTGCACTGTTTTTATTTATAACGCACGATATTTTTATTTCGCTCGTCGATATCATCTCTATGTTTATTTTATTCCTCGCAAGAGCCGCAAACATCCTTGAGGCAATACCGGAATGACTGCGCATGCCGATACCCACTACAGACAGCTTTGCTATATTATCATTATACTGCACGTCGCCCGCGCCTATTTTTTTGGCGACATCCCTAGCTGTTTTCAATGTTTTCTTTAAATCCTTTTCAGGCACCGTAAAAGACATGTCGGTATATCCTGTGCGGCTTATGTTCTGTATTATCATGTCAATGTTGATATTCGCCTCTGCTATTTTCTTAAAAATTCGCGCAGCGATACCCGGTTTGTCCGGTACATCGCATATGGTAACCTTTGCCTCGTCTTTATTTACCGTTACTCCGCTTACAACTATATCCTCCATGGTCTTAACCTCCTCTGAAATAATTGTTCCTTCGCTGTCTGAAAAACTTGACCTTACATGTATCTTTACATTGAATTTTTTAGCAACCTCAATGGAGCGGGGCTGAAGCACCTGCGCTCCGGCAGATGCGAGTTCAAGCATCTCTTCATAGCTTATCCGAGAAATCTTGCGCGCGTCAGAAACGATGCGCGGATCAGCTGTATAAACCCCCTCAACGTCAGTACACATCTCACACATATCAGCTCCAAGGGATTTAGCGAGCGCAACCGCAGTAAGGTTGGAGCCGCCACGGCCTAATGTCGTAATATCATGATCTAATGTGACCCCCTGAAAACCAGCTACAATCACGACCTTGCCTTTGCTCAGCTCTTCTTCTATGCGCTTTGTATTTATATCAAGTATCCTTGCCTTCGTGTGAGAGGTGTCTGTTATTATGCCCACCTGAGCGCCTGTAAATGATATAGCCTCGACTTTAAGCTTATGAAGCGCCATCGCAAGCAGGGCAACTGAGGTCTGCTCGCCTGTTGATATAAGCATATCCATCTCCCTTTCAGACGGAGTATCTGTAATCTCATGCGCAAGCCTAATAAGTTCGTCTGTTGTATCACCTAAGGCAGACACAACAATTACCATCCTGTTGCCCATCTTTTTGCCCTTGGCAACCCTTAAAGCTACCTGCTTGATTTTATCGGTATCCGCAACGCTGCTTCCACCGTATTTCTGAACTATAATTTTACCCGTAGACATGATGCTTTCTCCTATAATTCTTCAATCCGACAAAAACCGCCTCATATAAAACAACAAACGCCAAAAACATTAGAATAAAAGATATTAACGCCAATAAGACATTCCTTTGCGCGGAGTATTCGACTATTTTTAAAAAAAGCGCCCCTATTGCCGTTAGAATCATAAAAACCGTCGGTACTACTGTATAAATAACCGGTTTGCGCGACGACAAAAGCCAGCTCGTAACTACTATTAATGTAAGGGCCGCTATAAGCTGATTTGCTGCTCCAAATATCGGCCATATCTGATTCCATTCGCCGCTTAACCCCAACCACCCGCTTAACGCCACTACCACCAGGGTCGCTATAAACCGGTTCTTTAAGCGAAAAAGCTCCTGCGTCAGATATCTTGCTATCCTTGTCGCTGTATCTAATGTCGTAAAAATAAAAGCATTTAAGATTAAAACAGCAAAGACCCCTCCAAAGCTACCTAAGAAACCTTCTGTAATCCTGCCGTACGCAAAACCAAAAGCATATATAGGGCCTCCCCCGCTGTTCACGACAGAGCTTAATCCCTCAACGCTTGAATATACCGACGACACAACAAGAAGCGCAAGCACCGCAAGGAATCCCTCCGCTATCATCGCGCCATAGCCAATCCTTTTCGCGTTAACCTCATTGTCAAGCTGCTTGGATGTTGTACCGCTGGCCACTAATGAATGAAAGCCGCTTATAGCCCCGCAGGCAACTGTTACAAAAAGAACAGGCCATAACATATATGACGCATTAGCCTGAAAACCTGTAAAAGCAGGAAATTCCAGGCTGGAACCGTTCGCAATAACCCCTACATATCCGAACAGGAGCCCTGCAAACAGCAAAAACGCTGACAGATAATCACGCGGCTGAAGCAGTATCTGCACCGGCGCTATGCTGGCAAAGTATGCGTAAACAAGAAGTATGACACTCCATAAGCGCACAGGCTCGGCCACATTAAGAGACACTGGCCATCTTGAGCCGGTATATATAAGCAGGCCCAAACCTGCAAGCCCAAGAAGGGTCACGCTTATCTGGTTATGCTTCTTAAGAAGCTTTTTTGTATAAAGCAAAAATCCTACGAGCAGCGCCAGAGGTATAAGGCCTATTGACGGTAAAACTATCGACGGCATTAATACAAGCGTCCTGGCACATAAATGAACGAACACGGATATTACAAGAATAAGAGTTATCCAGGCAAATGAAAGAAATATCAGTTTCGCGTTCTTCGATATCGTATAATGAGCGCAATCCGCAACAGAGCGGCCTTTATGCCTTACTGATAACATAAGGCTGCAATAATCATGCACCCCGCCTATTAATACAGTACCAAGAACAATCCATAGAAGCGTCGGAGCCCAGCCCCATATTGATATTGCCAATATCGGGCCTATAACAGGCGCGGCACCGGCTATTGATGAAAAATGATGCCCAAAAAGAACACTCCAATGTTTGGCAGGCACATAATCTATTCCGTCATAGTTTGTTTGCGCCGGTGTTTTTTTGTGCTTATCCGGGTTAAATATCTTTACAATATTTTCCGCATAAACAACATAACCTATCCAGAAAATGAACCCAACCCCTGCAACAATTGCTATGGAATTCATTGAGCTAAAAAAGTCTCCATTATCTTAAAACCGTCTTTCAAAAAAAGCTTTGACTCTCTTGCTGCTGATTCGCCGTAGCTTTGGATATCATCTTTTTGTATTCCTTTACCATATATGGCAAACGGTATGGGTTCGCGCGTGTGGGTGCGGACTGATATTGGCGTGGCATGGTCAGGGAGCACTATCACCCTAAAATCCTGATTATTTTTAAAAGCATGCAAGATAGTGCCTACAACAAGCCTGTCAAAGCTTTCAATAGCCGCTATTTTTTGCCTCAAGTCGCCATTATGCCCTGCTTCATCAGGCGCTTCCACATGCACAAAAACAAAATCCTTTTTTTCTAACGCCTTAAGCGCGTATTTTGCCTTCGCAAAATAATCAGTATCATAATAACCTGTTGCACCAGGAACGTCAATCGGCTTAAGCCCTATTATTTTACCTAACCCCTTAATAAGATCAACAGCGGATATTATAGAACCTGATACCCCAAACCTATCCTTAAAAAGCGGCATATCGGGTTTTACGCCCTGGCCCCATAGCCATATCATATTAGCGGGATTTTCCCCGAGGTCTATGCGGACCCTGTTTATATCTTGTTTTTCCAAAATATTTTTTGATTTTATCATGATATCTGTCAGAAAACCGCTTGCAATGCCATGAGGAAGATAGCGCGCTATTGGCTTATCGAGTATATCGTGCGGCGGCGTGCAGATTGTTTGTATAAGCGCATTTTTATCAAGCTTTGCTTTATCGCAATCTATAATTGCAAGATGCCTGTAGCTTATGCCGGGGTACAGTTTGATTGCTTTTGAATGCAATTCTTTATACAGGGCAGTTATAACCTTCTCTGCTTCATTGGTTGTAATGTGCCCTGCGGAATAATCCGCCATTTTATCATCAGCTATGGTGACGGTATTGCACCTGAAGGCAATCTCGTTCTCCTTTATATCAATTCCCATGTTGGCAGCTTCAAGTGGGCCTCTTCCGCAATAATACCTGTTCGGGTCATATCCTAATAACGCCATATTTGCTACATCACTGGCTGCCTGAAGGCCTTCAGGCACCGTAACAGCGTTTCCAACCGTGCCGTTTTTTGCTATATAATCCATATTCGGCGTACGAGCTGTTTCAAGAGGCGTGCAGTTATTAAGTTCTTTGATCGGCCTGTCAGCCATACCATCTGCGACCAGCATAATATATTTCATTTTATGTAAGCTCCTATACGATTATAATCCAATCTCATGCAGCACTGCATCGATGTCTGCCGGCATAACTGCAGGCTCCTTGACTGTCTTGATGGCCCTGTCAGGGTCTTTTAATCCGTGGCCGGTCAGTATGCATACTATTTTCGTATTGCATGCTGCTTTGAGCCTATTGCTTTTAAAATATCCGGCATTACTCATTTTTATCAATCCGGCTACAGAAGCGGCTGAGGCAGGTTCAACAAAAACACCTTCCTTGCCCGCTAAAAGCTTATATGCAGCCAGTATCTCGTCATCTGTAACCATATCTATGAGTCCGCCGGATTCGTCGCGCGCTGCTTCCGCTTGTTTCCAGCTTGCGGGATTACCTATTCTTATTGCCGTAGCAATTGTCTCAGGCTTTTTAACAGGTTCTCCTCTGACGATAGGGGCAGCGCCTTCTGCCTGAAAACCGCACATCTTAGGTAGCTTTGCAATCTTACCTTCCTGCTTATATTCTTTGTATCCTTTCCAGTAAGCTGTAATATTTCCGGCATTTCCTACCGGTATAAAATGAAAATCAGGAGCATCTCCCAATATATCACATATTTCAAAGGATCCCGTCTTTTGCCCTTCTATTCTGTAAGGGTTTAATGAGTTTACAAGTGTTATGGGATATTTATCAGTTATGCGCTTGGTAATATCTAACGCGTCATCAAAGTTTCCGTCTATTGCTATTACCTGGGCATTATGTATAAGCGCCTGCGCTAATTTACCCAAGGCTATAGCGCCTTTCGGAATGATTACAATGCACCTTATTCCTGCGCGTGCCGCGTACGCGGATGCAGACGCTGATGTATTGCCTGTTGAAGCGCACATGACAGCCTTTGAGCCGGCTTCGACTGCTTTAGACACCGCCATGGTCATACCCCTGTCCTTGAATGAGCCCGTTGGATTCAAGCCTTCATACTTTAAGTAAACCTCAAACCCCTCACCCAGCATCTCGCTTAGATGACAGGAACGCAAAAGCGGCGTATTGCCTTCTAAAAGAGTAATAACGGGCGTCTTGTCTGTGACAGGAAGATATTTTCTATAGTTTTCTATAACGCCCCTTGACATCATTCCAGACCCCCTTCCGATCTTATGACAACCGATTTTCTGCGTATAAAACTTAATCTGTCTATCGTCTTAAGAGCCCTGGAAAGATCCCGCTCCCTGGCAAGATGCGTCATCATCACAATAGGAACTATTCTTTCCTCTCTCCTTGCTTCCTGGCTTACAAAGGCTATGCTTATATTGAACTCGGAAAGAATTTTTGATATCCTGGCCAGCACCCCAGGCTTGTCTATAGCGGAAAACCTGATATAATAGCTCGATGAAAAATCATCCTTTTTATTAATCTGTTTTACCTTGTCATCATAAACAATACCCGGTACATATCTCGACGAATCTCCTATAATATCTCTTGATATATCTATAATATCGCTTATTACCGCGCTCGCCGTGGGAATAGAGCCGGCACCCTTACCATAGAACAATGAATCCCCAAGCATGTCAGTATTTAAAAATATCGCGTTAAAATTCCTGTCGACCGACGCCAATGGATGCCTCTTCGGCACAAGAGTCGGATGCACCCTTACCTCCAGGCCTTTAGGAGTAGCCTTAGCGATAGCCAGCAGCTTTATGAGGTACCCCCATTCAGCTGCGTATTTTATATCAGCATCTGTTATTTCGGATATGCCCTCGATATGCATGTCAGAAAGCTTTACATCCATACCGAAACTTAAAGACGCTAATATCGCTATCTTATGCGCTGAATCAAGGCCGCTTATATCCATTGCGGGTAATTTTTCAGCATATCCTTTTTTTTGAGCACCCTTCAGCGCTGAATCGAAATCAATGCCGCTGTTTGTCATCTCGCTTAGAATATAATTACATGTACCGTTAATAATTCCGTATATTGAATTGACCCTATTTGCAACAAGCCCCTCCCTTAGCGCTTTGATTATAGGCACGCCGCCCGCCACGCTTGCCTCAAATCGCAGCTGTACATTATTATGAAGGGCTTTTTCAAACAACGATTTTTTCTTTAAGGCAAGAAGGGCCTTGTTTGCTGTAACTACATGCTTTCCGTTATCAAGGGCCCTGCTTATTATCTCATACGCCGGATGTATGCCGCCGATAAGCTCAACCACTATATCTATATTAGGATTATTTAATATGTCGTTACTATCCCTGGTAAGCAGGTTTCTGTTCACCTTGACTGGCCTTCTTTTGCGCAGGTCTTTATCGCAAACCTTCACAATATTTACACTGGCGCCAAGACGCTTATTAAGATATGAGCGCTTTTTGGTTAAAGCATCAATCACGCCGCTTCCAACAGTGCCAAAACCTATAATACCTACATTTATATTTTTCATATGCTCCCCCTGACAATCTTATTAGGGCTGCTCATTGAGCGCAGTTGCCTGTGCCCAATAAGCATTCCTAACTATACAATGGTCGGGACGGCCGGATTTGAACCGGCGACCCCTTGAACCCCATTCAAGTGCGCTAGCCAAGCTGCGCTACGTCCCGAACAAAATTTAGAATCAAAACCGCTTTTTGAACCAGTTTTAGTTTTGCTGCAAAACCCGTGATACAACTATCTGTAAGTCATTCTAAACAGTGTTTATAGCCTCTACGCTATACAGCAAACAAGTATATAATGACCAAATTTATCACATTATAATAGTATAAGCATATTGAAA